>ERZ808051.1963-NODE-1963-length-11718-cov-3.506314_pt1 | contig 11718 bp, 10 predicted proteins | sample MGYA00380199_ERZ808051 | MGnify/ENA primary metagenome ERZ808051 (study PRJEB31490, sample SAMN06133391) | mouse gut metagenome | isolation source: J11 | host: mice | place: China: Chengdu | collected 2015-05 ...
GGAGGACGACATTATCAAAGAACTGATGGAAATGGATCTGGGGCGGATGACGCCGATCGATGCGCTGAACACGCTGTACCGGATGCAGAACAGTCTGAAGAACCGCTGGAAATAGGGGGGGATGTTATGCCGGAGATAAGGATTTTGAGTCAGGAGACCATCAACCAGATCGCGGCGGGGGAAGTTGTGGAGCGCCCGGCTTCCGTAGTAAAAGAACTTGTGGAAAACGCGGTGGATGCGGGGGCGGGTTCCGTAACGGTAGAAATCCGTGAGGGGGGGATCGGATTTATCCGCGTGACGGACAACGGAAAGGGAATAGCAAAAGAGGATATCCCCACGGCATTTTCCAGACATGCGACAAGCAAGATCGCATCGGCGCTCGACCTGTTAAGCGTGAAAAGCCTGGGATTCAGGGGGGAAGCCCTCTCTAGTATCGCTGCGGTTTCCATGGTGGAACTCGTAACGAAAACCCGCCAGGAATTTACAGGGAGCCGCTATGTGATTGAGGGGGGCAGGGAAAAGGAACATTCGGAGATCGGAGCTCCGGAAGGGACTACCTTCCTTGTGCGGACACTTTTTTATAATACCCCGGCAAGACGGAAATTTTTAAAATCTGCCGTGACAGAGGCGGGCTATATCAGTGACCTGATGCAGCGCTTTGCCACGGCACATCCGGAAATTGCATTTAAATTTATCAACAACGGGAAAACGGAACTGCAAACATCGGGAAACGGGAGCCTGAAGGATTGTATCTACCATGTTTTTGGACGTGACACCGCTGCGGCGGTCGTTGAAGTGGACAGTGAGGCGGACGGCATACGGGTTACCGGTTTTATTGGGAAGCCCGTGATATCGCGCGGAAACCGCAATTACGAAAATTATTTTATCAACGGGCGCTATATCCGGAGCAATATTATCAGCAAGGCAATAGAGGAAGCATATAAGCCGTATTCGATGCAGCATAAATTTCCATTTACAGCCCTCCACTTTACAGTTCCGACCGAGGAGATCGATGTCAATGTACACCCGACAAAACTGGAGGTTCGTTTTACAAACGGGGAAGCACTCTATCAATTTGTATACAGGACGGTGCAGGAAGCACTCTCAGAGAAAAATATGATACCGGATATTTTATTGTCGGAGGAAAAACGGGTGCGCACTGTATATGCGCCGACACCTGAAAGTTTTGAGCACCGCCGCATTACCTACTCGAAAGAGGCTGTGAGGGATGAGGCGGAGCGGGTGAGGGAGGAAGCAATAAAGGCGACGCTTGCCTCACCGCTTTTTTCACAGGTTGGAAAAGACGCAGCACAGGACACGGTAGGAGCAGGAGTGCCAGAAACGCAGCAGGAAGTGCCGGTTTCTGGAAATTCCTTGCGCGAGGAGGTGGTGTATGGGGGACAGCCAGATGAAAAATTAGCGCAGATTTCCCTTTTTGATAAGTCGGAGCAAAACAAGGAGGCATTCCTTAAACAGGAGCAGGAAGACCACCACCAGATAATTGGGCAGTTGTTTGCGACTTACTGGCTGGTGGAATTTAAGGAGCAGCTCTTTATTATTGACCAGCACGCTGCCCACGAGAAAATACTTTATGAGCGCACATTGACCCGCATGGGGGAAAAACAGGCAATCTCCCAGATGCTGACCCCGCCCGTAATCCTGGAACTTTCGATACGCGAGGAGGAAGCCCTGAAACGATATATGGGGCAGTTTACTTCGCTGGGTTTTGAGATTGAGTCATTTGGGGGGCGGGAATACGCGGTCAGTGCAATCCCGGAAGACCTTTACGGGGTGGATGGGAAGGCTCTGTTCCTTGAGATGTTGGACAATCTGGTAACGGAGCCTCCGACCGGGACACCGGATATTGTTTTGGAAAAAATTGCCAGTTTGTCGTGCAAGGCGGCAGTCAAAGGGAATACAAAACTCTCTGTGGCAGAAGCCAGGGCACTGATCCATGAGCTTTTGCAGCTTGAAAATCCTTTCCACTGCCCGCATGGAAGACCCGTTATCGTGTCCATGACTAAAAGTGAGCTGGAGCGCAAATTTAAAAGGATTGTTAATTAGTTCTAGAGGGAGGGGGAAATGAAGGAGGGATTCATGCAGGAACAGGAAAAGAAACCGCTTATTGTACTAACAGGACCCACGGCTGTGGGGAAAACAAAGCTTTCTATTTCGCTGGCACAAAAGATTGGGGGAGAAATTATTTCGGCGGATTCCATGCAGGTCTACCGCGGCATGGATATCGGGACAGCAAAGATTACCCCTGGGGAGATGGGGAAAGTCCCGCATCATCTGATTGATATCCTGCTGCCCGGGGACGAATTTAACGTGGTGCGTTTCCAGGAACTTGCAAAGGAGGCAATGGAAGGGATTTATGCGCGGGGCAGACTTCCGATTATTGTCGGGGGAACGGGGTTTTATATCCAGGCGGTGACGAATGCTGTCGATTTTACAGAGTCGGAAACGGATATGTCACTGCGGGAGGAACTTTATGATTTTGCCAGGGAGCACGGAGCAGCGGCACTGCATGCAAGGCTTTTGGAAGTTGACCCGGCAGCGGCAGCTAAAATCCATGAGAATAATATTAAGCGCATGATCCGGGCACTTGAGTACCATGCACAGACAGGCGGGCGTATCTCGGAACATAATGAGGAGCAGGCGGGGCATATCCCGCCTTACAGGCTGTTTTATTTTGTGCTGACCGCCCCTCGTGATATCCTGTATGGGAATATCGACCGGAGGGTGGATAAGATGATGGAGGATGGGCTGCTTGCGGAGGTGGAAAGTTTGAGGGCAGCAGGTGTGCCGCGCAGCGCAGTTTCGATGCAGGGGCTTGGCTACAAGGAACTATTTGCTTACCTTGAAGGTGAACTATCTCTTACCGAAGCAATAGAGCGGATAAAGCGAGATACAAGGCATTTTGCAAAGCGGCAGCTTACGTGGTTTAAACGTGAGAAGCAGGTGATTTGGGTGGATAAATCGGACTATGGTTTTGACGAGGAGAAAATCCTCGATGTGGTGTCGGGAATGATCAAAGATGGATTGGGACTTTGCCGCAGGGCGGCGGAATGTGAGGGATTATGAAAGAACAGGATGAAATGAAAAAAAATGTGGAAGAGTTAAAGAAGATTGCAGAGGCACCGGCTACACGGCGCAAATCCCTGTTAACCCCTAAGGAATGGTCCGTTGTGTCCGGTATATTATTTGCTGCGCTGGCAGGTCTTTTAACGCTTTCACTAGACCTTATAGCAGTGCCGGAAAATGATTCCACCCTATGGATTTTAATGGCGGGGCTGTACGGGCTTTTGATTTTGGTAACAGTCCTTATCGAGCGCTTTTTAATCAGCAAATTATCCATACACCGCACCCTGTACTATGTGGTGGTGCATGTTTTGCTGCTTGCTGCCATAATCGCTTTAATCGTGGTCGGTTTAAGGCAGCCGGAATCCGTCTATGAAGTTTCAACGGAATTTTCCTACGCGATGGCAATCGGTTTTACGGAGGTTGCACTTTTGCTCTACCACCTGGGCAGGGTGATAGTGCTTGCCATTATCGAGCATTCAAAGAAAAGTGCGGGGAAAGGGAAGAGATAACGCCAAAATCAATATAACAACAGGGGATTTTAAATGATTGATATGACAAAACAAATGTATTTGGAACTCGGAATATCAGAAGAACTATATGACTGTGCAGAAAACATCCTTGCAGGGTTAAAACCCCGCTTTGAGGAAATTGACTTTATCGCGGAATATAACCAGATGAAGGTGCTCAGGGCGATGCAGAAAAACAGGGTCTGTGAATCACATTTCCAGGCTTCCACAGGTTACGGTTACAACGATGCCGGGCGTGATGCGCTCGAGGCAGTTTATGCGGATGTGTTCCACACACAGGCCGCGCTGGTGCGCCCGCAGCTTACCTGCGGCACCCATGCGCTCGCGGTGGCGCTTGCGGCAAACCTGCGCCCGGGGGATGAACTTCTCTCGCCGGTCGGAAAGCCTTACGACACGCTTGAGGGAGTTATCGGGATCGGTGAGGGGGAGGGCGGCCACTCCACCGGGAGCCTTCGCGAATACGGAGTAAGCTACCGTCAGGTAGATTTGACTAATGGCGGGGAGTTTGATTTTGAAGGGATTCGTTCTGCCATTGGGGAGAGGACTCGCATGGTTACCATCCAGCGCTCTAAAGGCTACCAGACCAGACCCACTCTTTCGGTTGAAAGAATCGGGGAACTAATCCGCTTTGTTAAAGGGATTAAGCCGGATGTAATTTGCATGGTGGACAACTGTTATGGGGAGTTCGTGGAAACCATCGAGCCGGGTGATGTGGGGGCGGATCTGTGTGTCGGCTCACTGATTAAAAATCCGGGGGGCGGTCTGGCACCAATCGGCGGATATATTGCGGGGCGCGCTGACTTGGTTTCACAGTGCGCATATCGGCTGACCGCACCGGGGCTTGGCATGGAGGTTGGCGCGACCCTCGGCCTTACCCAGAAATTTTTCCAGGGTTTTTTCCTTGCCCCGACCGTGACAGCGGGGGCGCTAAAAGGGGCAATCTTTGCCGCCGCCCTATTTGAATCCATGGGATACCCGGTGATTCCTGACGGGAAGGAAGAGCGGTATGATATTATCCAGGCAGTTACGCTAAACAGCCCCGAAGCGCTTGTTGCCTTTTGTAAGGGGATACAGGCGGCGGCTCCGGTCGATTCCTTCGTGGATCCGGAACCGGGGGATATGCCGGGCTATACCTCAAAAGTCATTATGGCAGCCGGTGCATTTGTGCAGGGAAGTTCCATTGAACTTTCTGCGGACGGACCGTTAAAGGAACCTTATGCGGTTTATTTCCAGGGCGGGCTTACCTGGTACCATGCAAAGTTTGGAATTTTAAAGGCGGCGCAGGAACTGTTAAAGATTAAACAAAAATAAACGGGACATGGAAGAAAGGTCTGCGGCAATATTGAGGTTGAAAGCCCCTGCGCCATATGCGTGCAGGGGTTTTTTTAAAATTTTCGATTGAGAGTATACAAATCAAAGAAAATGTGGTAAAATAGAATGGATTATGATGGAAGGACAAGGTCTGACCATTACGGAAATGAGGTGTTATATGTCGCGCGAGATGGGAAAGAATTCATGGGCGCTGCTGCTTTTGATGCTTGCAGGCATCGTGGTCGGGGGATTTTTAGGATACTTGGCAAGGGATGTTTCCTGGCTTTCCTGGCTGAATTACGGGCAGGAATTCAGTGTCGGTTCCTCAGCAAACGGCTATTTTACGCTGAATCTCGGTGTGATTGTCATTAATTTCGGGCTTTCCATCAAGATTACGGTTGCCAGCATTATCGGCGTGATCGTTTCCATTCTCATCTACCGGAAACTGTAATCCGGCATAAATTCCCTGTTTTCATCCGCCGCGTATCTGGGCGGAGCCTTCTGGAGAGAAGGAAAGGAAAATATGGAAAATATTAACAGTTCAGTCACAATGAAAGAACTTCCAATATCGGAGCGCCCGTATGAGAAATGCGAGCGGGAGGGAGCGCAGTCGCTGTCGGATGCCGAACTTCTTGCGATCCTGATCCAGAGTGGGACAAGGAAGGAAACGGCAGTTGATCTGGCGAGGAAACTTCTGATGCAGAACCCGGAGAAAAATCTTCTGGGACTTGCCAGGATGGATTTTGGGCGGCTGACTGCGGTAAGCGGGATCGGGAGGGTCAAGGCGTTAAAACTCCTTGCGGCATTTGAGCTGATGAAGCGCGTAAGCCGCGAGGGATTCGGTGAAAAACCAGTGCTTAAAAGCCCGGCATCGATTGCGGAATACTACATGCAAAGACTGCGCTTTTTAAATGTTGAGGAGGTACACGCTGCGTTTTTTAACACAAAGTGTATTTTCCTCGGTGAAAAACGTCTATCTGTCGGCACGGTGAATTCCTCTGTGGTTTCACCGCGCGAGATTTTTATTGAGGCGCTTTTGAGGGAAGCGGTTGGCGTTATTCTGGTGCACAACCATCCAAGCGGTGACCCCACGGCGAGCCGTGAGGACATACATCTGACCGTGCAGGTTTCACAGGCGGGAAGGATGCTTGATATCCGGCTGCTCGACCATATTATTATCGGGGACAACCGGTATTTCAGTTTTAAAGAAAGCGGCTGCTCGCCGTTTTAGGCGGGAAGCCAAGGAATGGAGGAAGAAATGGCAGGCAAAGTATTTGGTATTGATTTCGGTACAAGTACAATAAAAATATACAAGAAGAATGAGGGCGTTATTTTCGATGCCAAAAATATTATTGCGGTTGCAAACGGCAGCCAGGTTATCGCAATAGGGGATGAGGCCTATGAAATGTACGGCAAGGCACCGGCAAATATTCTGGTGGACTACCCTGTAAAAAGCGGCGTGATTGCGGATATTGCAAATATGCTTTCCCTGTTGAACCTGGCATTTGACAAGCTCTCGAAAGACCACGGCAAGTTTGCGGGCGCGGAGTTTTTAGTCGCTGCCCCGACCGATATTACGGAGGTCGAAAAGAGGGCGTTCTTTGACCTTGTGGCAAGCTCGAATGCGAAGGCAAAAAAAGTGCGCATTGTGGAAAAGCCGATTGCCGACGCACTCGGGGCGGAACTTGATGTGATGACCGCACACGGCGTTATGATCGTGGATATCGGGGCGGACACGACCGAGGTGTCGATTATTTCGCTCGGCGGCATTGTGCTAAGCAAGCTTATCCCGGTGGGGGGCAACAAACTCGACGAGGCGATCATCCTTAATGTGAAGAAAACATACAATCTTATCATCGGCCAGAAGACGGCGGAAACCATCAAAAAACAGCTTGGCTGCGCACTGCCCCCTAAGGAGGAGCGCACGGTTAAGGTTTACGGCCGCGACGTGCTCTCGGGGCTTCCGATTGAGCGCGAGATTTCAGCAAGTTTTGTCTACGAGACGATTGCGGAATACATGCACAGTATTATTGATGCCGTGCGCATCATCCTTGAAAAAACCCCGCCGGAAATCTCTTCCGATATCATAGACTCCGGGGTTTACTTAACCGGCGGCTCCGCCAATATATTTGAGCTTGACAAGCTGATGGCACAGGAAACGGAACTTGACATCAATATATGCGAGGATCCGGCGAACACCGTAGTCAAAGGGCTTGGGCGGATTATCGAGAACAATAAGCTTTCCTCTCTGGCGCTCACTTTAAAACAGACTTATTACGGAGGCTGATTTTATGAGGCGCAAGCATAAAGTCAAGATTTCGGTGCGCCCGAAGCACCTGCTTTATTCGCTGGTGTTTTTGTGCCTGTTGTTACTCTATGTTTCCTACCGTTACAGCGACAAGTTAGCCCCGTTAAAAACGAGTGTCGGCAACCTTGTCACACCGATGCAGGACGGCATCAATATGGTCGGGACTTACATTACAAAACAGCTCGAATTATTAAAGAGCAAGAGAGCGTTGCAGGAGGAGAACCAGCAGCTAAAGGCACAGATCGAGGACTTGAAGAGCCAGAACAGTATCCTGATTGCGGACGGATATGAACTTGCCCAGCTTCGTGAACTCTATGAGGTCGGGAAGAAATATTCCGATTACCCGATGATAGCGGCGAGCGTGATAAGCCGCGATACAAACGGTTATTACAGTTCCTTTGTTGTCAACAAGGGTTCTGAGGACGGGATAAAAAAAGATATGAATGTAATTGCCGGGAACGGTCTTGTCGGCATTGTGACCGAGGTAGGTAAGAATTACTGCCGCATCCGCGCAATTATCGATGACACAAGCTATGTCAGCGGCATGTTTTTAAAGACCACGGACACCTGCGATATCAAGGGTGATATAGAACTTCTCGACGACGGTTATATCCGGGTGGAGGGAATCAGTCTAAGTGCACAGGTTGAAGAAAATTACGAGGTTGTCACCTCGCATATCAGCGATAAGTACCTGCCGGGGATACTGATCGGGTACATCCACAATATTGAGGTCGATGCCAGCAATATGGCAAAGAGGGCTTACCTGCTGCCGGTTGTTGATTTTGAACATATTGAGAATGTACTGATTATCACGCAATTAAAAGAAAGAATGGAAAGTGAATCCGAATAGAGGTAACATAGTGCTTCGTTGTATTGTTGTTTTTTTGGAAATCATATTCAGTTATCTTTTGCAGAGCTCGGTATTCCCATATTTTGAGATGGCGAACGTGGTACCGGATGTTCTGTTGATCCTCATTGTTTCGACAGCCTTTTTTAAGGGGCAGAATGCAGGTGTACTGACAGGCTTTTTTGCCGGGCTTCTGATGGATTTTTGTATCGGGAATTATCTTGGGATCTTCGCGATTTTGTACATGGTCATCGGGTATTTCAACGGATATGCGGCAAAAATTTTTGACCGCGAAGATTACCTGCTTCCACTGGGGCTGATCGCAGTAAGTGAACTGGTATATGGCTTTTTGTACTATGTGTTCTTTGCGCTGCTCAACGGAAGGCTTACCATCGGATATTTTTTCGGCAGGGTAATCCTGCCGCGGGTTATTTACACCACTTTTGCCGCAGTCCTGCTCTACAAATTTTTCCAGGGCATTCACCTGCTGCTTTTGCGTTTTGAATACAGGGGGAAACGATAAATGTTAGATATTTTCCTAGAAAAATTGAAAAAGATATTGAATAACCGGACAGTCCCGCTTCTCGCAATTTTTCTTGTTGCGTTCTTTATCCTGATCCAGCGCTCTTTTAAGATGCAGATTGCATCGAGGGGCGCGGAAAACTATGAGAATGAGGAAACAAAAAATACGCAGGAGCGCGATATTGCCAGCACGCGCGGGAATTTTTATGACCGCAACGGCGTGAAACTGTCAGAAAATGTGCTTAGCTATTCCGTGGTTATGAGCAATACCGCGCTTGTGACAAGGAACGAGGACATGAATGCGATGGTGTTGCAGCTAATCAATCTCCTTGAAGATTACGGCTATCCGATCGAACTTGATTTTGGCATTGATCTGGTGGAGGAGGCATCCGGCGAGTATTCCTTCGCTTTTAATGTGGAGGGCAACGCGCTTCTCCGCTTCAAAAAGAATGCGTACTGCAAGCCTTCCATCGCAAAGCTTTCCGAGGAACAGAAGGAAGCCTCGGCGGAGGATGTTTTTAATTTTCTGCGCTACGGCGACGATGAAAACGGGAGAATGTTTAAGATCTCCGACGACTACTCAATGGAAGATGTATACAAGATCATGGTGGTGCGCTACAACCTTATGATACTGAACCCGCAATGGTCGCAGTTTACGCTCGCCTCAAATATCGATGATAAGACGGCAGCAGCAGTGAAGGAGAATATGGCGGATATCCCGGGGATTGAAGTAAAGCAAACCACTTCGCGCGTCTACTATGACAGCAAATATTTTGCACATATCATCGGTTATACCGGGCTGATTAATTCCTCGGAACTTGAGAGCCTTAATGCGGAGCTTGGCGAGGAAGTCTACAAATCGACCGATGTGGTCGGAAAGACCGGGATGGAACGCTCCATGGAATCCTATCTTTCCGGTGAAAAAGGTGTGGAACAGCTAACAGTTGCCTCCTCCAACAAAATACTTGAAAGCAAGATAACAAAAGCGCCGGTTGCCGGGAACGATGTCTATCTTTCGGTTGACCATGATTTGCAGATAGGGCTCTATCATATCTTAGAGCGCAACATCGCTGCCATCCTGATCTCAAAAATCAACAACGGTATGAGCTACGGGACAAAGGGGGAGAAAGCCTCCGGAATCCAGATACCGATCTATGAAGTTTACAATGCACTTATTTATAATAATGTCATTGATATCAAGGCGTTTAAGGATGAGGAAGCCTCCGACCTTGAAAAGCGGATTCTCTCGTATTTTGAGGAGAAGAGGGAAACAATTTTTAGCAAATTCAGGAAACTTTTGGCAATTGATAACACTGTTACAAACCAGGGTGCCGGGGAGGAAATGGAAGAGTACCTGGATTATGTTTATTCGACACTGATCTCGAAGGATGTGGGAATTTTAGTTTCCACGGCGATCGACCGCACGGATGAAGTCTACCTTGATTATACAAATAACAAAATAAGCCTGAGCCAGTTTTTGCAGTATGCAATTTCTAAGAACTGGGTTGATCTGTCTAAACTCGGGAAGGGCGGGGCATACTATGACAATGATGAATGGTACTCCATGATTGTAGATTATGTACTTGAGTACTTTAAAGACGACAAAGAATTCGAAAAAAAGATATACCGCACTTTGATTTTTACAAAAAAATTGACTGGTACGGAAATTTGTCTTTTATTATTTGAGCAAGGTGTGTTAGAATATAACGAGGACGATATAAGAAATCTGAGGAATGGAAGGGTTTCCGCTTACAATTTTATGCGCGAGAAACTGACCAACCTTGAGATCACACCTGGACAGCTTGCCCTAGAGCCGTGCAGCGGCTCCGCCGTTATCACGGATGTGCGGACGGGAGAACTGCTCGCTATGGTAACTTATCCATCCTACGATAATAATATGCTGGCAAACAAGATTGATTACACGTATTATTCAAAACTGCTCGAGGATAACGCCAGACCGCTTATTAACCGCCCGACGCAGCAGAGGACAACCACCGGCTCAACTTTTAAACCGCTGATGTCTTTTGTAGGTTTTGGGGAGGGAAGGATTAACACCACGACAAGAATCCAGGACCGCGGCGTTTTCGAGGAGATTGACCCGTCGCCGAAATGCTGGAAATATCCGGGCTCCCACGGTTCTATCAATGTGACAAGCGCAATCCAGCATTCCTGCAACTATTTTTATTACCAGATCGGTTACGACCTCTCGCTTGATTCCAAGGGAATTTACAATGACGCGAAGGGGATCGCCACCATCCAGAAATATGCGGCGATGTTTGGTCTGTCCGATTATTCGGGGGTTGAGGTCTACGAGGATATGCCGGAAATCTCAAACCGCGACGTTGTCCGAACGGCAATCGGTTACTACCATAACTTTGCGCCGGTACAGATCGCAAAATATATCACGACCGTGGCGAACAGCGGCATCTGCTACGACCTGACGCTGCTCAACCGCGTGATGGATAAGGACGGGACTTTGGTTTACCGCAACGAGCCGTCCGTCTACAACAAGATTACAATGTTTTCGCCGGCTCAGTGGCAGGCGGTGCAGCTTGGGATGTACAATGTGGTAAATACCACCACCAATTCCTTAAACCGGCTTTACGGCGACCTGGGGGTAAAAGTGGCGGGAAAGACCGGGACTGCCCAGGTGAGCACAACCCACCCGCACAATGCGTTATTTGCTGCCTATGCGCCGTATGATGACCCGGAAATAAGTGTTATTATTGTAATACCGAACGGCTATGCTTCCGCGAATGCGGCGTATATCGGCCGCGAGGTTATGGGACTGTATTTTAACGGGGAGAATAAGGATGCCCTGCTTTCCGGTGAAATAAAGGCAGGTAACGCGACGACGATCCACATTTCTGATTAAATCATGGAGGAGGTACATTATGGACAATCCTGTTGTCATAAAGGGGAACAAACACGGAATTACTGTATTTCTCGATGCTAAACTTGATTTTGGGACGTTGAAGGAATTTGTTGCAGAAAAATTCCGGGATTCTTCGAAATTTTTGGGACAGGCTCCGGTTATCCTCGGTTTTGAGGGACGGCCGCTTTTGCCCGAACAGGAAGTGGAGATGCTTGACATCATCAATGCAAACTGTAATTTAAAG
>ERZ808051.1964-NODE-1964-length-11706-cov-4.368389_pt1 | contig 11706 bp, 7 predicted proteins | sample MGYA00380199_ERZ808051 | MGnify/ENA primary metagenome ERZ808051 (study PRJEB31490, sample SAMN06133391) | mouse gut metagenome | isolation source: J11 | host: mice | place: China: Chengdu | collected 2015-05 ...
CCCGGCTGGCTCCCGTTTCCCGAGCCCGTCACGGCGTCGGACGGATTCGTACCCGGCTGACTCCCGTTTCCCGAGCCTGTGGCTGCGTCAGGATCCGTCACCTGCTGGCTGCCGTTGCCTGAACCAGTGGCGCCCTCCTGCTTGTCCGCACCTGTCTGGCCGGCGTCCGCGGCAGTTCTGTTCCCTGCTGCGCTTTCCCCGGTATCCGTGCCGGCATTGTCTGTCGTCCCGGCGCTCTCTCCCGGCGCTTCGCTCTCCGCGCTGTCGGCCGCAGCCTCCTGGCTGTTCTGCAGCCCGTCCGCTTCCGTGGCATAGGAGGAAAATCCCGCCCCAAGAATCAGAACGGCCGCCATCAATAAGGCCACTCTTCTTTTCATACCTACATCCTTTCTCCCCTGCCTTGTCCCCCGGCTGTCTCTTGCGCAAGAAGCGCCCCTCGGGGCAATCGGCACAGTGTTCTTTTTCGATATCTTCTGGCAAAATTATACAATGAAACATATTTTCGCGCAAGACCGGAATGCGAAAAAGGCCCCGAATAAAAAGGCCCAAAAAAGCCATGAACTGTAATGTTCCGCAATCCATGGCCTTTTCGTTCATATCCCTGTTATTTCCGCTGTCATACTGTCATCACGCGCTGTTACTTCGCTGTCAGCAACGATTTTCCTGTCATCTCGGCAGGCTGTTCTTTTCCCATGATCTCGATCAAAGTAGGCACGATATCGGCCAGGCATCCGTTCTCCCGGAGCGTATAGGCCTGATCATAGTTCACCAGGATAAAGGGTACCTGGTTGGTGGTATGGGCCGTGAAAGGCTCACCCGTCTCATAATCCACCAGCATCTCCGCATTGCCGTGGTCCGCACAGATGAACATGGCGCCGTCCACCTCTTTGATGGCCTCCACGGCTCTGCCCACGCATTCGTCCACTGCCTCCACAGCCTTGACGGCCGCGTCCAGCACGCCGGTATGGCCCACCATGTCGGGATTGGCGAAATTGATGATGATCACGTCATATTTGCCACAGCGGATGGCCTCGCAGAGCTTGTCGCACACGCCGTAAGCGCTCATCTCCGGTTTCAGATCATAGGTGGCCACCTCTTTCGGGGAATTCACCAGCACTCTGTCCTCGCCCTCATTGGGCTCCTCCACGCCGCCGTTGAAGAAGAATGTCACATGGGCGTACTTCTCTGTCTCCGCAATGCGGGCCTGCTTCATGCCGCCTGCCGCCAGCCACTCTCCAAAGGTATTGTTCACGGACACCTTGTGGAACGCCACCTCCTTGTTGGGGATAGTGGGATCGTAATCGGAAAAACATACATAGGTGATATTCTTCCTTGGGCCTCTGTCAAATCCCTTGAAGTCATCGTCGCAGAATGCTCTGGAGATCTCCCTGGCCCTGTCGGGGCGGAAATTGAAGAAGATGACGGAATCGCCGTCCTGCACAAGCGCCACGGGCTTTCCGTCCTCCACAGCCAGCGTGGGCTTCACGAATTCGTCCGTCTCTCCCCTGTCGTAGGATTCCTGGATGGCACAGACGCCGCAGGCAGCCGTAAGCCCCTCTCCCTTAGTCATGGCGTCGTAGGCCAGCTTCACCCGGTCGTAATTATTGTCTCTGTCCATGACGTAATAGCGACCCATCACAGACGCAATCTTGCCCGTGCCGATCTTCTCCATCTCTGCGGTCAGCTGCTCGGCGTACTCTTTGCCGCTGGCGGGAGGCGTGTCACGTCCGTCCAGGAAGCAGTGTACATACACTTTCTCCAGGCCCTTTCTCTTCGCCAGCTCCAGCAGGCCGTAGAGATGGGTGTTGTGGCTGTGGACGCCGCCATCGGACAAAAGTCCCATCAGGTGGAGGGCGCTGCCTTTCTCTTTACAGTTCTCCACCGCCTTTAACAGGGCGGGATTCTCAAAAAAGGTACCGTCCTGAATCTCCTTGGTAATCCTGGTCAGCTCCTGGTACACAATGCGGCCCGCGCCCATGTTCAGATGGCCCACCTCGGAATTGCCCATCTGACCCTCGGGGAGTCCTACCGCCATGCCGCTGGCATTGCCCCGCACAAAGGGATATTCTCTCATCAGCCTGTCCATGACAGGTGTCGCTGCCATCGCCACCGCGTTGCCCTCTGTCTTTTCATTCAGTCCGTACCCGTCCAGGATCATCAAAACTACCGGTTTCTTGCTCATATCCACTCTCCTTACCGTCTCATTCCCTGTCCGCGCCATGCGGGTCGGGAATATTCTCGTCTTACAATTCTATGGAAAGACATGCTTTCCACTCTCCATTTCCAGATTATACACTGAAAATCATTCCTGTGCAATACTTTCCCTCATCGGATTTCCATGATTTTGTTACTGTTCGCTCCAATTTTGCAACCGTTTCGAACCCTGCTTGCAATCTTACCACAGTCTTGGTATACTGGAAAGAATATCAATTCCCTGAAGATAGGAGAGAAAGAACAATGGTCTCACTGTTAGCCAGATTTTTTATCAAGAACCAAAACGACGCGAAAGATCCCGCCGCCCGGCAGGCCTACGGCATTCTCTGCGGAGCCGTGGGGATTTTCCTGAATCTCTGTCTCTTCGCCGGGAAATTCCTGGCGGGGACGCTCAGCAACTCCATCGCCGTCACCGCAGACGCGTTCAACAACCTGTCGGACGCAGGCTCCTCTATCATAACGCTGATCGGCTTCAAGATGGCGGGGCAGAAGCCGGACCCCAGCCACCCTTTCGGCCACGGCCGCATCGAATATATATCCGGGCTGCTGGTGTCCGTCATCATTCTGCTCATGGGCGCGGAGCTTCTCAAGTCCTCGGTGTCCAAAATTCTCCACCCGGAGGAAATGATTTTTTCTCCTGTGGTGCTGGGGATATTGCTCTGTTCCATCCTGGTAAAATGCTATATGTTCCTGTACAACAGGAAGCTGGGCAAGCGGCTGGATTCCGCCGCCATGCTGGCCACTGCCACGGACTCTCTAAGCGACATGCTGGCCACCTCCGTGGTGCTGGCCGCCACCCTCATCGGCCATTTCACGAATCTGACCATAGACGGCTGGTGCGGCGTTTTGGTAGGGCTGTTCATCTGCTACGCGGGCTTTGGCGCCGCAAAGGACACCATCAGCCCTCTGCTGGGGCAGGCACCCGACAAGGAATTCGTCCGCCAGATCAACGACATTGTCATGTCCTACAGTGATGTTCTGGGCATCCATGACCTGATCGTACATAATTACGGCCCGGGCCGAGTCCTGATATCCCTCCATGCGGAGGTGCCGGCGAACGGAGAGCTGTTGGCCCTCCACGATACCATAGATACCATTGAGCACGAGCTGCGCAATACCCTGCACTGTCATGCGGTGATCCACATGGATCCCATCTGTGCCGGGGACGAACAGACCATGCAGCTGAAAGCTCTGGTGGCAGGCTACCTGAAAGAGATCAGCGACTCGGTCTCTATGCACGATTTCCGCATTGTCGCAGGCCCTACCCACACCAACCTGATCTTCGACGTGGCCGTGCCCTATGACTTCCCGCTCCCGGACAACGAACTGTCAGAGAAAATCAAGGCCCGAATTCAGCAGGACAATCCCAGCTACTTCGCCGTGATCGATATCGACAAGCAGATGGTTTAGATATTGTAGTCAAGAATCGCAAGACAAAGGAGTCGTACGTCCACATGACAGCTCATAGAGAGAATCTGGTCCAGGCCCAGCGAAAGCGGCTGGAGATCCTGGAAAAACGATATAAAAACGCCGCCCGGGCGCAGTTCGAGATGCGGGCCGCCCATTACCGCCAGCTCACCGGAGGACATTATACCTCCATCACCGTCCGGGACCAAAAGACACGCTGGGGCAGCTGCTCTTCCCGGGGCACCCTGTCCTTTAATTACCGCCTGATATTCGCCCCGCCGGTGATACTGGATTACGTGGTGGTCCACGAGCTCTGCCATCTGACCCATATGAACCATTCCAAAGATTTCTGGGACATGGTGGCGGGCATTATGCCGGAGCACAAGACCTACCGCAGATGGCTGCGGGACCATGGACATGAGCTTACCCTGACAGCCTATCTGGAGAAAACGGGCATTCCGGTCACTCTGGACTGATCTCCGGGAGAAATATTCTCTTATCGAAAAGGGACTGCCCCAAAAGGGCAGTCCCTACGCTTTGTCCGTCAGCGATTCTCGTTTACATAGAGCTGTACTCTGTTCTGAATCGTCTTCGCCACTTCCTGGGCCGACTTCTGATCGGTATAGAAAGCATCCATCTCCTCATTGATGATGTTCATAACGTTCTCATTGTAATAGAAGCATTTGTCTATGGAGTAAATCAGATTCACGATCTCGTCTACCTGCTCCTGGCTTAAGGGATCCAGTTTGATCTGTTCGCCGTTCATCCAGAAGTAATCGTCATATTCCTCCTTGGAACCGTCCTCATTCAGAGAGAACGGACGCTCTGTGGCATTCTGTGCCATCTCGTCAAAGTACTTCTTCTGTGTGGGCATTCCCCAGGTCAGCTTGGACTGATACTCTTCCGTCAGGTAATACCGCATGAATTCCCATGCGCCCTCCTTGTTGCGGGACTTGCTGGAAATCGCATAGCACTCATTGGCCGAGACATAGGAGCCGCAGCCGCTCTCTGTGGGGAATCCGATGTAGGTCACATCCCCGCCGAAGCTTCCGTTGACCGTATAGTTCAGATCTCTGATATTTCCCCAGCTGGTGCGGCACAGAACCGTCCTGCCCTCCCGGTACTGGGATTCATAGGTGGCCCAGTACTCTTCGCCGAAGTATTCCTCGCTGAGTTCCTCCGGAAGACTCTTGGCGAACTCCATCATGCTGATAAAGTTCGGTGAATCAAACTCACATTTTCCCGTGTCCACATCCACAAAGTCTCTGCCGCAGAACTGCATCATGGTGGAGAAGAATCCCTGCCTGGTCAGCTCGCCGATCATATTGGTGCCTTCCGGCAGACCGGCCTGAAGCTCCAGCATGTCCGCCATAGTCCAGGATGTCCTGTCCCCTACGATCTCCCGCTTTCCGATCATGGTGCTCACGCTGAAGCTGGGGATGATATAGTAGAGCTTTCCGTCCACGGAATAGGCGTCGAACACGTTCCGGACGAATTCCGCCTGAGACAGTTCCTCGTCCTCCTCAATCATCTTGCCGATATCCTCCAGCAGCCCCTTTGCCACATAGTTCTCCACCGGGAGACCGTCCGTAATCAGGATATCCGGCATGTTTCCCGTGGTGACATCATTGTTCAGCTGGGTGTAGCCTGCCTGCCAGTCATCGTAGGTATTATAGGAGTCATAGGATTTTATCACGATACGGTACTCCTCGTTGCTGCGGTTGAAATCTATGACTCTCTTCTCCATGTCATTGCCTATATAAGTGCCTGCCAGCACAAGCACGGATTTATCCTGAATGTCCTTAGGATCCACATAAGTGAACAGCCCCGCTTTCATCCCTCCCTCATAGCTCTCATAGTACACACCCAGGAAAGAGGTGTCGCTCAACTCCACGATACCGGAGAAGTTGCTCACAAACAAGTCGGAATTCACAAAGTTCATCTTCTGGGTCAGGTTCTCGTCTCCGATCTTAAACGTATAGATGCCGTCCCCATTGCTGCAGATCAGATTCTGGTTCAGCCCCGTGCTCATATTGCCGTATCCGCCGTTTGCGAAGCTGGCCGGCAGGGGTGTGGACTGTCCTAAGGTATCCGTGACCGGGTCATAGGTGGCGATGAACTGTTTTGTCCAGTCGTCCTCATCGTAGTACACTGCCAGGAAAGTGCCGTCTCCCCTGTCAATGACGCGGTCAAAATTGTTGAATACCTTTGCTGTCTCTTCGGACATGGGCTTCTTGCCGCCCACATTTCCCTGTGCATCCACTACAAGTGTGTAAGCATTGTCTCCCGCCAGGATCAGGGTCACGGTTCCGTCTTCCGCGGCTGTCATGGCATTGACATACACGTATTCCTCCTCCGTGCGCAGCTCTCCCAGCTCTCTCTCCCACTGGAAGCTTCCGTCCGGATTCCAGCTGACAATATAATTTTTCTCGATGTAAGTCTCGGTGGAATAGTTGTTGTAGCTATGGCTTTTGAGGGCATATATCTTGCCGTCGGCGCCGAATATGAAAGAATTGTAATAGGAATTCTCCCAGACGTCGTTTGGCATATAGCCCGGGTCCGCGATCATAGAGTCCGCCATGGCGTCCTGCTCACCCTCAGGGTCCGCCTCGGAGCCCTCCTCACTCTCAGGATCCGCCTCAGGATCCTCCGGGCTCTGCGAATCTCCAGCCGGCTCTCCCTCACCGTCCGGGTCCGCCTCGGAGCCCTCCTCACTCTCGGGGTCCGCCTCGGGCTCTTCCGGGCTCTGCGAATCTCCAGCCGGATTTTCCGCACTGTCCGGATCCGCCTCGGTTCCCTCCTCACCCTCGGGGTCTGCCTCGGGCTCTTCCGGGCTCTCCGTCTCGGTCCTGGGTTGTACTGCCGGCCCTCCTCCGGAGCCCGTACCCCCGGTCATATCCTGATCACTGAGAGACTCTGTCTCGGGCATATCCAGCCTGACCAGCTGCACGTCGGATCCGTCGTCCTTGATCGACATAATCCTGATATCCGTCTGCCGATTCGCGGAGTACTTCTCGTCGTTCCAGTGATAGACTTCTATCATCATATAGGTGGTTCCGTCCCTGTGGGTGGTGGCATGGATATTAAAATCGTCCCCGTCTATCTCCGGCAGGGCAATCTCCTGCATCCTGTACACATGCTCCTTTGCCAGGGCTGAGTTGGCGTTCTTGCCGCCTCCTCCGCAGGCACACAGCCCGGCCGTCAGACTGGCGATCAGTCCCAGACATGCCGCACGCTTTACCAAATTTCCTTTCCTCATCATTTACTTCCTCCCTTTGTCTTCCTGCCGCGTCGGAATCGAAACTTCTTCTTTTTATCGGGTTCTTCCGAAGATTCCTCCCCGGACTCCTCTTCCATATCTACGTATTCCACCGCCGCAGGCGCCTCCTCCGGTTCCTCCAATGAACCGGTTTCCTCCTCTAAGTCGTCATATTCTGACTTCCTGCGTTTCTTTCGTTTTTTGCCGGTTTTCCCGGTTTTCTCTCTCCCCTCCTTGGACTTTATGCGCTTCTCCCGAAGCTTCTCTACCCTGCGCTCCCCGAAATCTTTCGCCCGGTGCCAGACATCTTTCATGGTCCAGCCCTTGTGCCGCCACCAGATGCAGAAGAACACAATCCCCAGTCCCACAGGATACGCCAGGAACAAAATGCCGAACAGGGTAAGCACCATCAGAATATCCGCATAGCCCCTGGCGATATTCTCCCAGTAAGGATAGATGATGGCCTTGCCGTTCATGGAGCGGGTTCCGAACTCTCCGATCAGCTTCAGCCTCGAAAGCAGCGAATAGCGGGATGTATTCTCCACCACCTCCACTTCTTTCTCGTCTGCCCCCAGCTTTTCTTTCACATAGCGATAGGCAAAGCCCGTGACGGGGTTAGGCATGACTATCTCGTAATGGTTGATGCCGTGGCTGTCTCCAAGCTCCGTCAGCGTCTGATAGGACACATACACCACGGTGCTGTCCAGTCCTGCCGCCTCTGCCAGACGGCCCGAGGGCCTGCGCACAACGCCTGTGACGATATGGGGAACACCTCCGATATACACGGTCATCCCGGCCACATTATTGGAGCCGAACAGCTGCCAGGCCGCGTCCTCGTCTATCACGCAATAGTCTTTCATCAGATCATTGCCCGAAAAGTACGCGCCGTTTAACAGTGTCAGCGGATGGAACAGAAAAAAGTCGCCGCCGATGCCGATGGCGTCCGCCGTCAGGCTGGTCTTGTCATTGGACAGCGTCACCTGTCCGTCCGCGCTGTAGGCATCCGCCCAGAGCCTGGCTCCGGGATTCTCGGACTCCTGTTCCACGGAAGCGTCTGTCAGAGCGCTGTCCACAGTATGTTCAAAATCTAAAATCTCATCCTCCGTAATGCCGGAGCCCACGGAGAAAAAGCAGCTGATCTGGGAGGCCTTTCCGTCATTGCTCCATCGCTGCGCGGCTGTCTGGGTCATCTGACTGCTTCCCAGGCGGTTCGTTACCAGCAGCAAAATCAGAAAGACCAGAAAGGAAATCCCCCCGCTTATGCCCAGTACTATTTTCTTCATATGGAATGCCTTCCTTCCATTGCCACCTCATTTTCTCGGAAATACCGCTTTTTTACGTCCTCATCACCCCTCGGACAGTCTGACCTGCTTTCCGGACTCCACAGGCTTCGTGGAGGTGGTGATGACAAATTCATAGCCATACAGGGCGGCGCTGATAGCCGACTTTGTATCGTCGCTGGCCAGCACTTCCACGTCCACACGGCTGGCGATATAACGTGTGTTCAGAGGGCCCGGCTTGGATTCCACAATCAGGATGAATTTGCCGTTATTGTCCTCCCGAATGGCGCTGTTCGGCACGATCAGGTCATAGTTGGCACTCTTCTGGCCCACGGACACGTTCAGGGTCTCCCCTGCCGTCACGCTGCCGTCCACGTCAAAGGTCAGCAGCTTCTTCTTGCCCGGCTCATTGGTATCGGGCCTGATATTCGCAAGGGTCACCTTGACATCGTCATGTCTCCACGCATTCACCAGATCCGCCACGTCTCCCACGGACAGGCGCTTGGCCTGTTCATTGGTGACGGAGAAGCTCATGGTAAAGCCCTTGCCCTCGGGCTGCAGTACCGCCACGGGCGTCCCCGGCGCCGTATTCTCCCCTGCCACCACGTTCAAGGTTGTCACGGTGCCTGCCACGGGCGCCGTGATGGTGGCACCTATGGATTTCTCTGTCAGCTCCTGCACCAGCTTCTCCTGATCGCGGATCTTGGTCAGAAGCGTTGCCAGATCCACTTCCTTTGAAAATCCGGCCAGTAGATCCGTCAGCTCTTTCTCCGCGTCCGTCTTCGCCGTGGTAGCCTTATTCAGATTCATGGTCAGATCCGCTTTTTCATTGGTCAGGGTCTCGCGCTGTCCGCCGCCGGAAGCCCCTGCCTGCTTGTTGGCCAGATCGCGCTGAGCGTCGGCCAGCTTGCCCTCCCAGGTGGTCTTGGCGGTGAGGGCGTCCTGATGCTCCTTTTGGGCGGCGTTGATATCGTTCATTGCCTTTTCGCGCTCGCCGGCAATGGAAGTATAGGTATTCTCCAGCTTAACCTTTGCTTCGTTTAAAGCCCCGTTGGCTGCGTCCAGCGCCCCGGATGCCGCTGTCACGCTGCCCTCCCCGGCGCCGTTTAGCCGCTCCAGCTCCTTTTGTTCCTCCTCAGTCAACCCGTCCGGCTGGCTTGCCTTTTCTGTCAGACTTCCCTGGCGGTTTAACATGGCGGTATAGTTGGCCTGTGCGTCATCTGCCGCTTTCTGGTATGCCGCCACATTCTCCTCCTCGGCTCTCACCGCACTGTTCACAGACTCCAGCACACCCTGCGCCGCCTCCAGCTTAGCCTTGGAAGTGTCGATCCACGCCGTTATCTTGTTGAGCTCCGCCTGGCAGTAGTTGACTGCCTGCTGCTCCGCCGAGGTGTCGGAGCCGTCCCCCAGCTTCCCCAGCTGGGCGTCGATCTCGGCAATCCGGTTATTGTAAGCGTCGATGCTGTTCTGCAAAGCGTCTATTTTGCTGTTGTAGGCGTCGATCTGCGCAACCTTGGATTCCGTCGTGGTGACATTCCCCGACTCCACCTTGTCTATGATGCTGGCCGTGGTGTCAGATGCCACTACAGCTTTGTCATACTCTGCTTTCAGAGTGTCCAGCTGGGTCTTTGCCTCCTGCAGCTCCGTGCTCTCCGCATCCTCCAGATACATCAACACGGCATCTTTCTCCACCTGGTCCCCCACTCTCACAGCCACCTGGGACACCTTTCTGGACTCCTTTACTTCCACATTATAAGGATTTCCGCTCTCCACCACTCCCGAACCGCGTATCTTCGCCGTAATGGTGCCCGACTCCACATACTGGGTAGCCACCTCAGGCAGGGAATAGTTCATGATGGTGTTGGAAAAAAAGGTGAGAACCAGCATCACCGACAAAAAGACGATTGCCGCTGTCTTCACCCATTCCCTTTTCTTCTTTCCGTTCTCGTTCATCGCTCTTCCTCTCCTCTAATCCTCTATCTATCTGCTTTCATTACACACTTAGCCTTTGATACCGCCCTGGTACGTGATTCCGTCCACCAGATATTCTTCCCCGTACAGGAAAATCAACAGGCTGGGCACCATATATATGGTGGCCACCGCAAATGCCAGCCCGATTTCCCCCGCATTGATCTTGCTTAAGAATACGGACAGCGGATGCTTCTCCGCATCCGACATCAGGATCAAGGGCTGTTCCACCATATTCCAGTAGTCAATGAACACCAAAATCGCCGCGGAGCATATGGCTCCCTTGCACAGGGGCAGACATATCCTGCGGTAAATCTGCCATTCCCCGGCGCCGTCGATCTGCGCCGCCTCCAGCACTGACGTAGGAATCCTGCGCATAAACTTTGTCAGGAGAAACACTGCAAAAGGCGAAAAGATACCCGGCAGCCAGATGGCCCAGTTGGTATCCAGGAGGTTCAGCCAGTCGCTTACCAGATAGTTTGGCACCAGCGTCACCTGATAGGGCATCAGCATCAGGATAATGTACGCAAAGAAAATGATCTCTCTGATTCTCCCCCGGTATCTGGCAAATCCATAGGAAGCCAAGGAGGCCACCGTCAGCTGGAATACCACGATAGGCCCTACCAGTATCACGGAATTCCAGAATTTAAACAGATACTCCGGACTCTTGAACAGCACGGTGTTGTACTGGCTGAAAGAGACCATGTCCGGAATGAACTTCAGGTTCACCCGCTCCGAGATATATACCTTGCCGCCGTTGGCATCCGTGGCGAAGATAGAGCCGTAGTTGGCCGAAATCTCCGACGCTGCCATGAAAGAATTGGTAATGGTCAGCACGATGGGCATCAAAAACAGGATGGCAAAGGTAGCCGCCACTATGGTGGCCAGGGCAATCTTTGCTTTCTGCCGCTTCTTCCTGCCCAGCGCAAGCCGTCTGTCCCGCTCTCTGGGATCAAGGGCGGTATCCGGCATGTTTTTTTGTCTTATTTTCACCCTTCCACATCCTTTCCGAAGCGATCCTCCGCAATGAACAGGACGCCGATGATCACGATCATCACCAGAGACATCAGAATCGCCGCTGCGGACAGGGTCTGGTAATCCAGCGATCTGAACTTATTGTTCATAAAATGCTGCAACGTGTAGATAGAGTCATAGGGATAATCCGTGGTCAGCAGGTACACCTCTCTGAAGACCTTGAACGAATTGATCAGCGACATAATCGTAACGAACAGCAGCGTGGATGACAGATAGCGGATCTTTATGTAAAAAAACGTCTGCAGCGGCTTTGCGCTCTCCAGCTGCGCCACCTCCAGAATGTCCTTTGGTATGCTGGCCAGCGCGGCCATGAACAGAATCATGTTGTATCCCAGATTCTTCCACAGAAACAATACCACCACCACGATCAACGCATAGTCGGACTTCAGCCAGTCGATCTTCGCTCCCCCCGCTGCCACCAGCACCTCGTTAATAGCGCCGTTATAGTGAAACAACACCTGCCATATCAGCACAATGGACGCCACAGGCACCATCATGGGACTCAGGAAAAAGGTCCTAAACTGGCTCCTGAAAGGCAGCTTT
>ERZ808051.1965-NODE-1965-length-11699-cov-4.052229_pt1 | contig 11699 bp, 6 predicted proteins | sample MGYA00380199_ERZ808051 | MGnify/ENA primary metagenome ERZ808051 (study PRJEB31490, sample SAMN06133391) | mouse gut metagenome | isolation source: J11 | host: mice | place: China: Chengdu | collected 2015-05 ...
AGAGAGAATTCAGATTTAGATATTGTTATCGTCACATCAAATAAAACGGGCATGATTTCGAGCCAAGATTTTATCCATAATTTTGGGGATGTTTATAAGCAACAAACTGAATATTACGGCGCTTGTACATCTATTCGTGTATGGTACAAGGACGGAAAAGAGGTCGAGTTTGGACTTGTAGAGCCATCATGGATTTTAACGCCTCTAGATGCTGGGACTTATCAAGTATTATCTGATGGATATAAACTTGTCATAGATAAAAAGCGACATTTTGAAAATTTGAAATTATAAAATTTAGGTTATTTGGCAGAGATTTAGCTTTATGGCAGCAGGGGATACCGTTTTCTCCCTGCCCGCTGCTGCCGTTATAATTGTTTTGGGCAATTCCTCCCCCTACCTAAGAAGAAGGAAAATCCTTACTACTAATTGTTAAAACACTTACTCTTCTATTCCACCACTCTTTATATCTTCCAATAAACCTTCTACTCTTTCTGTTTCCTTTTCTGTCAATTGGCTTCTTCCACAAAAGGCTGCTACTAGCTTTGCAAAAGACACGCTGCCAAAGCTATCCGTAATCTGCTGCATAAGCAAAGCCTGTTCATATTCTATTTTCCCAACCTGTGGGAAATAAATATGGTGCCTTCCTTTTTGTATATTCCTTACATAACCTTTTTCACTAATATTAAAAAGAATTACGCTTTTTGTTTTTTGTGCCTGTGTAAACTGCTTATCACTATAAATCTCTTCGCTGCTAATTCCTTCTGGATGGTCCCAAATTAACTGCATAAATGCAAACTCTGTAGCAGATAACCTTTTCCTTCCATTTAGATACGTCAAATCTTCATTTCGCCTTTTTCTCATTGTTCCACTCTCATTTCTTTTATAGTAATAGCATTTTCGATTCTCCATATCCCCTTTTTATTTATATACCATAAATATAGTTGCCTGTCAATTACTATTAATGCGCAAATTGGCTTTGGTACAGGTTTGCATAAAACCCGCCTTTTAACAATAATTCTTCATGTTTTCCTTGCTCAATAATATTTCCATCTTTCATAACTAAAATAATATCTGCCTCTTTTATAGTAGAAAGACGGTGTGCCACTATAAAGCTGGTCCTGCCATCCATCATTCTTGCAAAAGCTTTTTGGATACGGATCTCTGTCCTAGTATCAATAGAACTGGTTGCCTCATCTAATATTAACATAGGCGGCAGGCAAAGCATCACCCTTGTAATACATAAAAGCTGCTTCTGCCCTTGGGACAAGCTTCCTCCATCTTCTGTAATTACAGTATCATAGCCATTTGGCAGCCTTTTTATAAAACTATGGGCATGTGCAGCTTTTGCTGCCTCAATTATTTCTGCCTCTGTAGCATCCGGCTTCCCAATAACCAAGTTCTCCCGAATTGTCCCTTCCCTTAACCACGTATCCTGGAGCACCATGCCATAGCCTTTCCGCAGGCTCTTCCTAGTTAAATTCCTGATGTCTGTACCACTTACCTTTATTTCCCCGCTGTCTACATCATAAAAACGCATTAATAAATTAATAAGTGTTGTTTTCCCACAGCCTGTTGGGCCAACAATTGCCACTCTTTGGCCAGCCTTTACAGACAAGTTAAAATCTTTTATTAACTTCTGCTCTGGCACATAAGAAAAGAACACATGGCTTAATTCCACATTTCCATCTGGATGTTCTAACTTTGTTGCATTTTGCACTTCTGGAACCTGGGGTTCCTCTTCAATTAATTCAAATAACCGCCCTGCACAGGCAATCGCATTTTGAAGTTCTGTAATCACACCTGATATTTCATTAAACGGTTTTGTATATTGATTTGCATAACTTAACAAACAAGACAATTTTCCTACGCTAATACCGCCTGTCCCGTTTACAATCCCCATAATTGCTACAAATGCCCCTGTTACACCTACGCACGCATATACAATCGAATTTACGAAACGAGTACATGGGTTTGTTAAAGAAGAGAAAAAAGTTGCCTTTAATGAGCATTTTTCCAGCCGCCCATTTATTTCATCAAAACGCTCTAACATCCGTTCTTGCTGCCCAAATGCCTGTACTACCTTTTGGTTCCCTATCATTTCATCAATAAACGCGGTTTGTTCTCCCCTTGTCTGTGACTGGAGGCGGAACATGCTATAAGTCCGTTTTGCAATAAAATTTGCCACAAATAAAGATAATGGCGTTACCAATACCACTACAACCGTAATTTTTACATTAATTGCAAGCATAAAGCCCAATGTGCCAAAAATAGTGATAATTCCTGTAAATAATTGTGTAAAGCCCATTAATAGGCCATCGGCGAACTGATCCGCATCCGCAATTACCCGGCTTACAATATCCCCATATGAATGGCCGTCTATATACTTTAACGGCAAATTTTGGATTTTCCTAAATGCTTCATAGCGGATATCCCTTACCACATGGTACGTAATTTTATTATTGCAAATATTCATTAGCCACTGTGCCGCCGCTGTCAATAAAATTACAAGTGCCATCTGCTTGAGGATCTTATAGATCCCTGTAAAATCCACTAGCCCTTTTTCTATAATTAAATCTAAAGCATTTCCAGTAAGAATTGGGAGATATAAAGTTAATGCCACTGTAATAGCCGCAAATATCAATGCAAATGCCAAATAAATACTATATTTTCCAATATAGCGGAGCACTTTCTTTATAGTTTTTCTACTTTCCTTCATTACTTTTCTCCCTCCTTACGAAACTGGGAATCATAAATCTCTTTATAAACCTCACAAGAAGCAAGTAATTCATTATGCTTTCCTATTCCTACTATTTTTCCATCATCCATTACAATAATTTGATCGGCATACTGAATGGAGGACGCACGCTGTGATACAATAAATACTGTTAATTTATCTTTCATTCCCCGGATTGCTTGGCGTAATTTTGCATCTGTAGCAAAGTCCAACGCAGATGCACTGTCGTCCAAAATTAGAATCTCTGGGTCCCTTACCACGGCCCTTGCTATGGTAAGCCTTTGTTTCTGCCCGCCAGATAAGTTTTTCCCGCCTTGCTCAATCCTATAATCTAAGCCGCCTTCTTTGGTATCCACAAATTCTTTTGCTTGCGAAATTTCTAAGGCACGCATTAACTCTTCTTCTGTTGCGTCTTCTTTGCCCCATTTTAAATTTTCCCGGATACTTCCTTTAAACAAAACTGCCTTTTGCAATACCATGCCTATTTTCTGCCGTAATTCTTTTATTGTATACTCTTTTACATCTATGCCATCAATAAGGACTTTTCCAGAAGTAGCATCATAAAAACGTGGAATCATATTTACTATTGTTGATTTCCCAGAACCTGTACCACCAATAATGCCAATTGTCTGCCCTCTTTTTACAGTAAAAGAAATATCGGATACTGCTTCTTCGGAAGCTCCTTGGTAGGCAAGCCCTACATGGTCAAATACCACTATATCTTCCTTTTCTTGTACTTTCTTTCCACCCTTTGCCTCTATATCCATATCTGGTTCTATGGCAAATGCTGCTTCAATCCGGTTTGCACATGCTACTGCCTTCGTAATCAATATAATTAGGTTAGCCAATTTCACCAACTCAATTAAGATCTGGGACATATAATTTACCAACGCCACTACTTCCCCTTGGCTAATATATCCATTTTCCACACGTAAGGCCCCTGTCCAGATAAGGGCGATTAAAGCCCCATTTACAATTACATACGTAACAGGGTTCATTGCTGCCGAGATTTTACCAACAAATTTTTGGATTGTAGTTAGTGCTTCATTCCGTTCTTTAAACTCCCTTGTTTCTTGTTCCTCCTGATTAAATGCACGGATTACGCGTACTCCAGTCAAATTCTCCCTTGTTTTCCCAAGTACCTTGTCTAATGCTTGTTGTACCTTTTTATATAAAGGGATCGTTACTAGCATAATGCCAAATACTACAAGAGATAAAAGAGGAATTGTCACCACAAAAATCAATGCTGCCTTTACATCCACGGTAAATGCCATAATCATTGCGCCAAATACTACAATTGGCGATCTTAAAAATAACCTTAATGTCATATTGACGCCTGACTGCACTTGGTTAATATCACTGGTCATCCGGGTAATCATCGTTGATGTGCCAATAGAATCAACCTGGCTAAAGGATAACCCTTGCAAATGTGCAAACAAAGCATGCCTTAATTTTGTTGCAAAACCAGCAGCAGCTTTTGCTGAAAAATATTGTGCTGTCACAGAACAGATTAGCCCAACTAAGGCAAGGGCTACTAATACGACACCCATTTTTAAAATATAGCTGCGGTCAAGCCCTGCAATCCCCACATCAATAATTGCCGCTACCACAAGCGGCACAAACAACTCAAAGGAAGCCTCTAACATCTTAAATAATGGTGCTAGGATACTTTCCTTTTTGTAGTCTTTTAAATACTGTAATACCATTTTCATATTGCTTGATCCTTCCTGACATTTTCTTTTATCCTATCCTTTCGGATACCTCTATGCATCCCAAATCCGCATCCTATTATACCATTAACTGGCATAATAGAAAAGATACATTTTTCATAAGGAAACGCAGCTTACCAGATAACTACATCTAGAAGCTGCGCTTTTTATTCTTATTTATATTTCCTACTTATAGGTATTTACAGGTTCCACTTGCAGGCATTTTACTTTTACCTATACATTGGCCCATAAACTTCACATGCACGGTAATCGGCTCCTTCTGGCTCCATTCCAAATGCGTTCCAACAAGCTGGCCTAAATATTTTCTCTTGTGGTACATTGTGCATTGCAACTGGGATTCTTAACATAGAACACATAGTAATAATATCTGCCCCAATATGCCCATAACTAATTGCCCCATGGTTTGCGCCCCAGCTATTCATTACATGGTACGCATCTGTAAATGCCCCTTTCCCTGTTACTCTTGGTGCAAACCATGTGCAAGGCCATGTATAATCTGTCCTTTTCCATAAAATATCATTGACTTTTCCTGGAAGATTGACTGTCCAGCCTTCTGCTATCTGTACTACTGGCCCAATCCCCTTTACTAAATTTAACCTTATCATGGTACAAGGCATCTCAGCAGACGTATAAAAACGGGAAGAACACCCGCCACCGCGGAAATACCCGAAATCTGCCTCACACCATGTTACAGACTGTAAAATGGCTTTTTGGTCTTCCTCTGTCAGCTCATACCATGGTTTTACCACTGGATTCCCTTCGCTGTCCTTTGCAGCGCCACAGGCATCTAAGCAGGCCGCCCCCGAATTAATTAAATGGATAAAGCCGCCTGCCTCCTTTGCCTTCCCAACTAACTCATAACCTGCAGCTTTTCTTACTGCCTCTGCGCTCCAATAAGTACGGACATCTGCAAAAAGTTGTGCCCTATTTGTCAACAGCTTCCCAAATAGCATCCCTATCCCATTTAAAATATCATTTTCGGTTGCAAGAATATAAGGTTCCCGTGCCCCGTTCCAATCAAAAGAAGTATTTAACATCGCTTCTGCAAAATCTGCGTTTGGATAAAAGTCTGTCCACTGCCTTTGCCCCTGGAACCCCGCTGCAATCGCATTGTGGCCTGCCATTTCTTCTTCCCTGCCTTTAGGAAGGTTTGGGTTCCCATTCATTAAATCTTTTATAATGCACATCATCTTTACAGTAAATTCCCAGTCAGCATCCTTTTCCTCTTGGCTCTTTTGCAATTCTTCTGGGTTTTTATCCAGCCCCTCTTTACAATATGCCCTTGTCCATTCTAACGCCTTTTTATACTCTTCTTTATCATAAATTCCTTGTGTAATCCGCCGGATAATTTCTACCTCATCTACAGATTCTACACGCATCCCAAGATAATCTTCCAAAAAAGCAGGATCCATAATGGAACCGCCAATCCCCATACAAACCGACCCTATTTGTAAATAAGATTTTCCTCTTATTGTGGCTACAGCAACAGCGGCGCGTGCAAAACGCAGTAATTTTTCTTTTACATCTTCTGGTATCTCTTTCTCATCTGCCTCCTGCACATCATGCCCATAAATTCCAAATGCAGGCAACCCTTTCTGTGCATGTGTGGCAAGTACGGATGCCAGATAAACTGCCCCAGGGCGTTCTGTCCCATTAAAACCCCATACTCCTTTAATCGTTTTTGGTTCCATATCCATAGTTTCTGCCCCATAGCACCAACAAGGGGTTACTGTCAAAGTAATTGCAACACCTTCTTTTTGGAACTGTGCCGCACATGCTGCTGCCTCTGCTACTCTCCCTATTGTAGTATTTGCAATTACTACTTTTACAGGTTCCCCATTGCTATAGCGGATATTTTGCTGTAACAATTCACAAGCAGCCTTTGCCATTCCCATTGTCTGTTCCTCTAAAGATTCCCTAACCTTTAATTCCCCGCGCCTTGCATCAATAACTGGCCGGATACCAATTACTGGATACTCATCAATATATCTGTTCTTACTCATCCTTCTCATCCTTTCCCTAGTAATCCAAGATTTTTCAAGCCTTACTTTACAGTCTACTCCTTGCTTTGTAATAATTGCACTATTTTTATTTCTCCCATTATCCCATATGGAACCAATAAATATTCCTCCTTATATTTGTCTGGCGCTGGGCAAAAGCAAGCATCATATGTCCTATTTGGTTTTTCTTTTAAATGGAACGGCCCCATCATATTCCTTGGGCTCCCAATTACTTCTACCTCAATCTTATTTTCTCCGGGAACCAGCCATTCCCCAATTAAAATTTCCTGGCAAAAATCCCATGGTAAATCCATTTTATGTTTATTTATGGTTACTTTTACACATACAGCTTCTATTTTAGGCAACTTTAACCATGTTTCTGCCGCTTTTTTATCACTTTCGTATGTTATAAAATATTTAGCACTTCCGCAGTAATGCTTTAATCCCTGTTTTGTCCAGTCACCAATATTTAAGCTTTCTGGTAATGTTGTAAGGCATCGTTCTTTATTTACCCCAAAACCTCCTAATAAATAGATATTTTCCAATTCCATATTATTCTTATAACTACAAGATAATAAAAGCTGGTTTTCCCCTTTTCTAATTTCTTTAAGCTGGCACAATTGAAATTCATGGTCCAACAGCCACCCGGTTGGTTCTGTATTTACAGCTTCCCCATTTAAAAATACCTGAAATTGATTTAACCCTTCTACTGCCAAGGAAACACCTGAAAAACTTTGCTCTGCAAAAAAAGTAAACCGTAACTCTACTTTATGCCCATCTTCTGGATGTATAGCATCTATCCATTTATAACGCTGCTCTATTCCATTTACATGAATCTGGCGCATATGGAGGCGTTTTCTAATTTCTACCTGCGCCTGCCATACTTCCATAGTTTGTGACCATTCCTCTTGATCCAGCCGATAACAACAATAATCCAATAGCAATACATTTTCTCTATCCAATCCATAGGCAAATGGCCCACCAATCCTTACTTCCTTTACCACGCTTGGCTCTATATAAAATACTGCAGAACCCGTAGGCGAAAGCTTTACTGGTATTTGTAAGCCTTCTATTCCATTTTGGTAAGGAATTTCATATATTATCTTTCCACTTAACGGATCCATCTGCACGGGGACGGCTTGGAAAGGCAGCCGGGCTCTTACTTCCTTTTCCTGCCTGCGGTTATTATTTACCAGAAATAAAATATATCCTTCCCCTGCCTTCCTTAACTGGTACAATACATCTGTACACTCTTTGCCTCTTGTTTCTTCTATATTAATATTCCGGTAAGGTTCTAGTGCTTCTGCCAATTTCTCCTTCTCTAGCACAACCCAATGCGGATGGGAAATAAGCCCCTGATATTGTTCCCATGCTTGTTTACTGCCATCTGCCATAAATGGGTTCTCTTCCAATACATAGACATAACCACCTTGTTTTAAATAGGCAGAAAGAATTTCACAAGTCGCTGCATATAAACTGTCCATATGAGGCAAAACAACTACTTGGTATTTTGCTTCTCCAATATAAAATTTCCCTTCTCTTGCTGCCCCAAACTGGCTAATTAACAGCTCATCACCTAAATCACAGCCTAAATGCTGCCTTTCCAAATATTCTATTAAATGGTTTAGCTGTTGCCCATATTCATTTAAAGCTGGGATATCCCTTTCTTGGTTCCTCTTTGGGTTCCCATATGGGTTTACGCCTAATTTACTCCAAACTGTGCCAACTGGATGTAATAATAAAATATTTTTTATAACTTCTCCTTGTTCTAATGCCACGGATAACCTGGCAAAATAATTATCTACTATCTTATTTTCCATCCACCAATTTGTATTATAATTAAAACTTGGCGGATAATCTCTTTTCCTACATCCCCTTAAACTATATAGGGCTAGATGCTGGCAGCGCCTATTGACGCCTAATACAAACTGCCAATCTCCCATCCATTTCTGGCCTTCAAATGTAAATTCCCAGCCTGTACAGCCATAGGTTTCTGAAAGTACTACCTTTTTTCCAAGCTGGTGTGCCACACTTGCACATTGGCTTATTGTCATATACTCCTTTGTCTGTTCACACAGCATATCGATGCCTGGCACATGCTGGTATTGGTAATTAGGCATAATTGCGCCGTTTACCCTTGTACACAAGCCCATTTTATCTTCCTGGAGAAAATGCCCTGTAAAATATAGATGGTTCTTTTCACACCATTCCCCAATCACTTTAAAATAACTTTCCCCATAGCGCCTTGTAATACTATGCCAATAATCATATCTTACCTTTGCAGACTGTTCCCCATGGAAATAAAACCATGGAAGCACCTCTAAAAAATCATAGCCTGCTATTTCCTTAAAGTATTCCCCATAGCCGTAAGTCCATGGGACCCAGCTTCTATGTTCCCCAAAATAAGCATGGTTATCATTTAAACTTGGCTCATCTGTAAAAATGCCTGGTATTGTTTTGCCAAATTCTTCTCCAACCACTTCCTTATAACGTTCATGTGTTTCCTTAATAAAAAGCCTTACACAATCTGGGTTTAAATTATCTGGTGGTGCTTCATGGTTAAACCACTCGCTAGGGGCTGACACTTGCAGCCTAACAGCAAGCAGGTTCTCTCCCTCTTGGAATTCTTCTAGTTTTTTTAAGGAAAGGCGCCTGTATGCCTGTATCTTATCTCCTTCTATAACGGCAGCATATCCTGCAAGCAGACCATTCTTCGTATCTGTAAACTCTACTTGTCCTTCTATTTCTTCCTTATATAACTTAGGATAATCCTCTTTCTTAAGGACTTCTAAGGTCAAACCTTTACATCGGAACGCATCTCCCTGCGAAGTTACTCTGCCGCCTGCTGTCCCAGAAGGCCATCTATCCTCATCATAGAGCCAAGCATACATGCCAAGCCTTTTTGCTTCTTCTACCACCGCCTTTACACACTCCATCCACTCGGCACCTAGATATTCTGTTTCCAAGCCATCACGGGAATGAATAAAAAACCCACCTACGCCTGCCTGTTTCATCTGCCTAACTTGCTGTACTAATTCCTCTTTGTCCAACCTGCCATTCCAAGCCCAAAATGGTAAAGAACGCTTTTCTGCCCCAGGATTTTCAAACTGTGCTGCCCACTCCATTCCCATATGCCGCCTCCTGCAAAAATAATAGTTCAAAACTTCGTTTATTTTTCTATTTCTAATTTACAAAATACAATCGTTTTTCTATTCCATGTATAAGTAACCATAACTTCGCCTTGTTCATTGCAAATAACAGAAGGATAAGAAAAATGCCCATCCCCTTCTTCTAAGGCAATTAATTCGTTAAATGTTTCTCCATTATTTTGGGATATAGCAACGACTAATGGTGTCCTTGGCCCCTTATAATAATTGGGAAGATTTTCACGAGGGTTATAAACCAGTATAATATCCCCGTCAGGCATACGGACTAAATCAATCCCACTATTATTATTTGGAAGCCCTGTATCATATGCAATGCCCCAAGTTTTCCCGCCGTCTTTTGAATCGCTGCGGAAAATCCTTGAACTTGTACTTCTTAAGAGCATATGCACATCGCCTTCTTTATCCTGCCAAAGTGTTGGCTGGATTACTCCTTTCCCAAATAAATAATACTTATTATATGGCCTATGGAGCATTTGGATATCATAGCTGGAACGCCTTACTGGCACGAATTCGCTTGGTGTCCATGTTTTTCCATTATCGTTTGAAATATCCACAAACGCATCCCATGTCCCTCCTTCTAAAGAAGCAGGCGCAAGTATTGTCCCATCTGCTAAATAAATAGGTTTATTCTTTACAGGGCCCCTTCCGCCACTTTCATCGCCTGGGACTAATTCCTGTGGTTTCGTAAAGGTTTCCCCATTATTATAACTTTCTACAAACCATGTTTTCCATACTGGGATTGTCTCCCCTACTTTATAAAACAAAATAATGCTTCCATCTTCTTTTTTAAATAGCACAGGGTTCCACATTGCCACGCCCCTAACATCAATTAATTTCCTTGGCTTTTCCCATATTCCATCTATCCGCCTTGCTACCCAGATTGCTACATCCGGCCCTTTCTCCCAGCTCCCGCCAAACCAGGAAGCCAAAATATTCCCATCTGCCATTTGTACTAATGTAGAGGCATGCCCGCTGTCAAATTCCCTATTATCCCCTACAATAAATTCTCTTACTAAATTTTTTACCTTCATATTTCCCTCCTGATATAAGGAAACGCAGAGACATCTGCCTTCTGCGTTCCCTAACTTTTTTAGTTTTGTACTGATATGCCTAACTAGGGGTTACTGTGCATTAATCCTAGCTTCCGCGTCATTATAAATTTGTTCTAACTCCCGGATTCCCATTTGCTCACATTTTGCAATAACATTGTCCCAGTTGTCAATAGCTACTTCACCCATAATGTATTTATTATATTCTTGCTCTAACATGGTATTTACATCTACTAAAATATCTTGGATACGCTCTGCTTCTTCTGAGGTAAAGGAAGGCATAATCATCGGCTGTACATATGCTTCATCCGAATTAATAATGTCCCAATACTCATCTGCGATTTCTGTCCAGTTACCGTCTAGCTTTTGTATTTTAAACCATGTTTCTGTATTACATGCCCATAAGCACCAATCTAATTTTGTAATTCCAAGGTCTGCGTAGATTGCATAATAATCAGACGGCTGCGCATCTTTAAACTGCATAACATAATCTTTAATAAACTGTGGCTCTCCATTTTCATCATATTCAAAAGAATATCCTTCTACGCCATAATTAGAAATATCAGAACCTTCTGGCGAATACATCCAGTCAATAAACTTAATAATTTCTTCTTTATTTTTTGCACTTGCATTTAACGCATAGAACCTGCCTGGCAACTCTGTTGCATATGCTGTAGCACGCCTTTGCCCAAAACTATTTTCTGGGATAGGAAGGACTTGGAAAACAGCATCTTCATATCCTTCTAGCTTTTGTATTGTCTTTGTATAATTCTGCCCAAAGCCACTATTGTCCAAATAGAAGAAGGATCTGCCGCTACAAAGCTTAGACTCCATTGTTTCTGCTGTTGTTGTTGCAAATTCCGGGTCTAAAACGCCTGCTTTATAGGCGCGGCTAAAATAATCTAATACCGCTTTAAAGTTTTCAGAAGCTGGCCCAAATACATACTGCTTCAAATCATGGTCATAATAAATACCATTGTCCCCATATCCAGAGCCAAGCATATAACAGCTTGTCTTTA
>ERZ808051.1968-NODE-1968-length-11688-cov-6.529929_pt1 | contig 11688 bp, 9 predicted proteins | sample MGYA00380199_ERZ808051 | MGnify/ENA primary metagenome ERZ808051 (study PRJEB31490, sample SAMN06133391) | mouse gut metagenome | isolation source: J11 | host: mice | place: China: Chengdu | collected 2015-05 ...
GAGATATCAATGCTGCTAAGAACATCCTTGCGGTCGGGCTTGACCGTCTAGCTGTAGGAATCCCCTCGGTTTAGCGAGGGGAGGAAGTCAATTTGTCTTATTCAATCATAATGTCATTATTCATACTTATCTAGGCTGCTATCCTATTTATCTAACTTTATTATCGGCATTAGCGAACAATAAAATTAAGTTTCAGTCGACGCTTATTGGTACCGATGACGGGAGTAAGCGGACTGGCTCTGTTAACCGCAGACTCTAAGGATTGCTTGAGCTCTGGGTCGGAGGTGTTGGCATTGACGCTTAAGACATTGCCATTTTCATCCACGGTAACTGAGACCGAGACGGCTGCACCGACTTTACCAACGGGGGGTGTCCAATGAGGTTCGATTAGGCTTATCAAAGCCCCACTGATGTCACCACTGCTAGACTTGCTGCTGCCACTGCCTGTCGATTGTGAGGCAGCTCCTGTTCCAGAAGTGGATTTGTTTTTATTGCCTTCAGTACCAGAAGGGAAAGTGGCACTAAGCTGACCCTTGTGATCGGTATTGGCGGTCACTTTTGGGGTGTTTTTTATCGGCTTTGAGTCTTCTGCGGCAGATTTCGTCTCCGTAGTCTCTGACAAATCTTCTGCTTGGCTAGCCTCTGGAAGTTCACTGAGCTCTGTAAATACAGGGTCGCTACTGTCATTGGCCCCCACAGGCTCAGGAGTAGAGTCAATTGAATTATTAAAAATAGAAGAGATGCCTCTGGAGAAGGCAGAATCCCCACCAATATAGGAGTTATCCGTATTGGCTGATGGAGGGGGTGGCGGTGGTTGAGTGCTTATTTCAGGAGTTTCAGGAACACCACCCGCCGCTAAAGTCTCCCGATTGGCCTGAATTTCTGCTTGTAGACTTGCCAACTCTTCAGGAGTGATGATACTGGTCTCAATGGTCTGGTTGTCTTCAATATTAGGCGCTTGGTAAGTCAAAGCAATAAATGCCAATATAGAGCCATGCACGATTAAGCTTAAGATAGCTGGCAGGGCGATGCCATTATCTTCAGGCTCTACGGGAACGTAAATACTGGGCGCTCGATTTAGCACGGTCATTTTCTCAAAGTTTTAGTTAAGTAGCAGGGTTTGATCTGACTCTAATTTGGTCAGACTCTAAGATGGTTTCATGGTTAATTTATATCAGTAGTCAGGGGCTGACCCGTTAATAAACCTACTTTTTTGACGCCAGCTTTTTGTAAGTTGGCCATAAGCTGCATCACCATACCATACTGATTATTTTGGTCAGCATTAATCATGACTTGCACCTCATTGCCTTGCGAGTTGTTTTGTAGGCCAATAAGAGTCTCAATTAACGCATCTTCCAGCACTGGCGTATCGATATTATTTTCATAACTCATATAAATCTCTCCATTACTTTTTAGAGAGATAATGACAGGCATTTGAGCTCCTGTGGCAATGTTATCGGTACTGGCTTTAGGTAAGTCAACGTCCACACCTGTGGTCAGCATAGGGGTGGTCACCATAAAGATAACCAGCAGCACCAACATCACATCAATGTAGGGCACCACGTTCATAGAAGCGTTGAGCTCTTTTTTATGTCTGGAAAAGGGGCTAGCTTTCATAACGTGCTCCTTTTATAGCTGAGAGGCTTGAGCGGCATAGCTCTCTTCTTGGGGGATAGCTGCGGTTTCGTGTGTCTCACGCTGCAGCATGCCGGTCATCTCATCACAAAATAAAGCGCGACTGTCATAAATACCAGCAGCTTTAGCAGTGAAATGGTTATAAGCTAAAACAGCAGGAATAGCGGCAAATAAGCCCATAGCGGTAGCAATCAATGCTTCAGCAATCCCTGGGGCAACCGCAGCTAAGCTAACTTGAGACGCTTCAGATAGACCAATAAAGGCATTCATAATACCCCAAACAGTTCCAAATAAACCGATGTATGGGGACACTGAGCCGATACTGGCCAACACTGCCAAACCTGACTCAAGCGATTGCTGCTGACGGCCAAGTCCCACACGCAGTTTACGCTCAACCCCATCAATAATATGATCTTTGGGCTGACGCTTTTTGTTCATGCGTAAAAATTCAGAAAAGCCGACATAAAATATATTGGCCAGACCATGACGGTCTGGTGAGTTTTGAATGCCCTGATAAAGCTTTGCTAAATCTTCGCCTGACCAAAACCAGTTTTCAAAATGCTGATCTTGACGTTTGGCTGTGCCCAGTCGCGCACTCAAACGGAAAATGAGCACCCAGCAAAGTATGGATGCCAATAACAAGATCCCCATAACAATCTGAACCAATAAGCTGGCATTGGTAATAAGACTAATAAGGTTGATAGAATCTGACAGCTCTGACATGAATCACTCGCTTGAGGTTATAAGAGGTTATAAAACGCTAAATTAAAATAGAACTTAAATGACAGTACAGAAGAGGCAACCAAAGTATTAAGCAGTCGCTATTATAATTACAGATAGTGTTTGTAAGTAAAGCTAGTAAGTGTAAGGGGGCTAATATAGCAGCGCTACATTATACCTTAACCTAGCCTGATTCTACTACTTTCAACGCCTCTTATAAACTTAAGTAGGTTATAAACGGAAGTAGCCTATAACTCAAGCCACTTAGTTTAAAAGTGAAGCAATAGTTAAATAACCTCCTAATACTTACCAATAATCGATGGATTTACATAGAATTTGATGAATTGTTGGTCAAAGGTGTACTAGTTTTAAGCCGAATCCTATATAATTTACCCTTTTTTATTATATTAACGCAGTATTTCTCCTTGTCCGTTTTTGGTTAAGTAAAGAGTGGATTTATTTTTATTTTCCTAAAACAGCACCATCCTTTGGTTTTTCAACGCAAATATACTCAGGCTAATCCCTATGAATGCAATTGAGCGCTATTTTGGCATTGACGGTCAAAACACCACGGTAAGAACAGAAATCTTAGCGGGGATCACGACGTTTTTAACGATGGCATACATCATTTTTGTTAACCCTAATATTCTTGCCGATGCCGGTATGGATAGTGGGGCAGTGTTTGTGGCCACCTGTTTGGCTGCTGCACTAGGCTGTTTCATCATGGGTATTTATGCCCGTCTGCCAGTAGCTTTGGCACCAGGTATGGGTCTAAACGCCTTCTTTACTTATGGCGTAGTATTGGGCATGGGTTATACCTGGCAAACAGCTTTAGGAGCGGTATTCTTGTCAGGCTGTATCTTCGTGCTACTAAGCTTATTTAAGATTCGTGAGTGGGTGATTAATGCCATTCCAAATAGCTTAAAGCAAGGTATTGTTGCTGGTATTGGTGCTTTCTTAGCCTTTATCGCCTTAAAAAGCTCTGGCATTATCGTTGCCAATGAAGCAACCTTTGTTAGCTTAGGTGACCTACAGCAGTTCTCTCCAATGATGGCTGCCTTAGGTTTCTTCATGATCATTGGCTTGGTGTATCGTAATATACCTGGTGCGGTGACTATCGGTATTTTAGCGGTCACTGTTATTGCAGTTCTTGCTGGTCAAGTGCCGTTTGCCGGCGTGATGTCTATGCCGCCACCGATTGCACCGACATTTATGCAACTAGATATTGCTGGTGCATTTGATATTGCCATGATTAGTGTGATTTTTGCCTTCTTATTCGTTGACTTGTTTGATACGTCAGGTACTTTAATTGGTGTAACCAGTAAAGCCGGCTTAGTCGATGAGAAAGGCGATATCCGCAACCTAGACAAAGCACTGTTAGCAGACTCTACAGCAACCGTTGCTGGCTCATTGCTGGGTACCTCATCAACCACAAGCTTTGTTGAAAGTACGGCAGGTGTTGCCGCTGGTGGTCGTACAGGTCTTATGGCTGTGACTGTGGGCGTGTTATTCTTATTAAGTATCTTCTTTGCACCGCTGGCAGGTATGATTCCAGCCTATGCAACAGCGGGTGCGATTTTCTATGTTTCTGTATTAATGTTATACACGTTAAAAGACATTGACTGGGAAGATTTAACAGAAGCAGCTCCTGTGGCAGTGGTATTGCTATTAACACCGCTAACTTACTCTATCGCTGATGGTATCTCGCTAGGTTTTATTACTTACACTGTGGTCAAAGTGTTAACGGGTAAATTCAATCAAGTAAGCCCTGCGGTATGGGTGTTAACGATCATCCTGTTAGGTAAAATTGTTTTCCTATAAGCTGCTTTCTTATAATTTGTTTTCATAAATAATCCGCTTTATTGAGTAAAAAAAACAATAAAGAGGGGTTTGAAAAAACAATTTTTTAAGGCTGATAAAAACACCTGTTTTTATCAGCCTTATTTTTTTGATTTAAACTATGGTCTAACACCGGATGAGTGTGGTAACATTCGCCCATCAAGCTCATAACCTCAATCAACGCCGTAGAGGTTTTTCTTTAGCTGGCCGACCTAAAACGTCCTGTTTAATTTAAGCCAGTATCATTAAAGAAGAAGGCATTAGTGAGTTTGTCGTTGGTTATTCATACTGTCTGTCGAAGTGTTCTATATTCGAGGATAGTTACACTATAAGACGATGGCTTGGACTTGCTACTGTTTTTGACCGCTTTAAATTCTATTTATTCCGCCAAATTGATATCAAATTATTCTGTATCCCCTCGATGCCGTATTGTTTGATATTTAGTAATTCGTCCTAAATAGCCTATAAGCCTTTAATTAAATCGATAAATAAGTCGACCTTTTTTCATTTAGTAATCTGCAACACCTAGATTGAGAAGTAGGAAATGCCTATCCTGTTAGGCGATGAATCCTATCTTCTTATTATCAATCTAAGTGAGTGATTGTTATGAAAAAAGAGGGTTCGTGATGACGTATGTTTTATTTACGCTTAACATTCCCGATACTTATCCTCCCTTTAATAACAAGGTTTTGCTGTCTATAGTGGTAGTAACTCATTTAATTAACCTTAATAGTGCGCCAGTCTGGTTATTCTGACTATCAGCGATGGGTCATCGAATACTGATGATAACTAAAGATGATGATTTCAATGGATAAATGACCATAAGACTTTAGCGTGATACGCAAGCCACACCACTATTTTCTTTGATATCAATGGAGATGATATGAGTTTAAATAACCCATTCTACCCGCAAAACCCAATCCAATTTTCGGCGACAGATGTATTAGAGCCGAGTTATATTGAGAAACCAGCCAGCGAGTTGTTTAAGCTGATTTCTCCTTTATACAGTGCCGATGAAGACACTTGGTTAGGGGAGCTGTTGCCACTAGCAGAGCCACGAGTCGCGCAAGGCGTTAATGAGCGTGATGCTGCTGCAGAACAAACGGCAAGCTTGGTTGAGCATGTTCGTAATAATGATAAAGCCGTTAAGATGGTGGATTCATTGCTACTAGAGTACAGCTTGGATACCCAAGAGGGTATCTTATTGATGAGCCTTGCTGAGGCCTTAATCCGTGTGCCAGATAATGCCACGGCGGATGCACTTATTCGTGACAAAATGAGTGTGGCAGATTGGAAAAAGCACTTAAAAGACGACAACGGATTTATCGTTAATGCATCAACCTGGGGCCTTATGATGACTGGTCGTGTGGTGAGTATTGATAGCTCTACCACAGCCTCAGGCTTCTTGGATCGTATGACCAAAAAAATGGGTGAGCCGGTGATTCGTAGCGCCATGCAGCGTGCTATGAAAATTATGGGCCATCAGTTTGTGCTCGGTGAAACCATTGAAGAAGCCAATCGTAACAGCCAGTCGTATCGCAATAAAGGCTATACCTATTCCTTCGATATGCTTGGAGAAGCGGCAGTTACTCATAAAGATGCTGAGAAGTATTTTAGTGATTATTTGCACGCCATTCGCTCTACGGCAAATATCAAGGTCAAAGAGGGCATGCCTAAACCTTCAGTATCTATTAAGCTGTCGGCATTACACCCGCGTTATGAAGCGACCCAAATTGATCAGGTGTTAGGTTTACTGCGTCAACGCTGTATCTTATTAATTGAAGCAGCACGTGAAGTAGATGTCGATATCAGTATTGATGCCGAAGAAGCCGATCGTCTAGAGGTGTCGTTAAAGTTATTTGAGTCTTTATACCGTGACACCATGACTCAAGATTGGGATGGCTTAGGTTTGGTAGTACAAGGCTACTCAAAACGAGCTTTAGCGGTACTGACTTGGCTGGCAAGTTTGGCAAAAGAAGTGGGCGATCGTATTCCTGTACGCTTGGTAAAAGGCGCTTACTGGGATTATGAAATTAAATTGGCTCAGCAAAAAGGCATTACTGGCTATCCGGTATGGACCCGCAAAGAGGGAACGGATGTGGCCTATTTAGCTTGTGCCAGATTCTTATTAACTGAGCAAATTCGTGGGGTGCTTTGGCCGCAGTTTGCCACCCATAATGCCCATACTTTGTCTTCAGTAATGACCATGAGTCCGCACAGAGACTTTGAATTCCAGAGACTGCATGGCATGGGCGATGCGCTTTATGATCATATCTTGCAGGCTTATGATATTCCGGTGCGTATCTATGCTCCAGTCGGTGCGCATAAAGACTTGCTGCCTTACTTGGTACGTCGTTTATTAGAAAATGGCGCTAACAGCTCATTTGTACACCAATTACTAGATAAGAGTCACCCGGTAGAGCCTTTAACAGTGCATCCTTATGACACGTTGACGCAGTACGAGACGCTACATAATCCACGTATTGCAATGCCGTTAGAGATTTATACAGATAGACAGGCAAGCTTTGGCCCTAATATCTTTGTTGACTCGCAGTGGCAGCCGTTTAAAGCGCAAGTGGACAGCTATCTACAACATACTTGGTCTGCCAACTCTGTTGTTAAGGGCCAGCAAATCGATAACACAGTGGCACAGCAGTTGTCCGTTAACACTGTAGTAGCGCCTTGGAACCATGAGGTTGTGGCTGGTGAAGTGGTCTATGCTGATGCCGAGATTGCTAACCAAGCGATTGATGCAGCCATAGCGGGTCAAAGCCAGTGGCAACAAGTGTCTGTCACTGAGCGCAGTGCCATCTTAAAGCGTATCGCTGATTTGTATGAACAAAACTTTAGCCAGCTGGTGGCTATGTGTCATAAAGAGGCCGGCAAGACGTTACAAGATAGTATTGATGAGATTCGTGAAGCAGTCGATTTTTGTCGTTACTATGCCAATGAAGCTGAGCGTTTAAGTCAGCAAACCCATACCTTTACTGATTTATCAGGCAATCAAGTCACGCAAAAGCGTACGGCTCGCGGTACCGTAGTTTGTATTAGCCCATGGAACTTCCCGCTAGCTATTTACACCGGACAAATTGTTGGGGCTTTAGCAGCAGGTAATACAGTAGTTGCTAAGCCTGCAGAACAAACCAGCTTGATTGCCTATTTTGGGGCGCAGCTTATGTATCAAGCAGGCGTGCCTGACTATGCTTTACAGTTTGTGACTGGAGCTGGCGAGGTAGGGGCAGCGTTGACTTCATCGACCTTAATTGATGGCGTGGTATTTACCGGATCTACCCAGACTGCACAGCACATTAATAAGTCACTTTATTCTAATGAGCGAGTTGTAGAGTCGGGCTCTGAACAAGCTTCTGCTAAAGATCTGCCTATTTTGATTGCAGAAACTGGCGGTCAAAATGCGATGATTGTTGACTCAACCGCTCTGCCTGAGCAAGTGGTAAAAGATGCGGTGTTATCAGCATTTGGTTCAGCAGGACAGCGTTGTTCAGCCTGTCGAATATTGTGTTTGCAGCAAGACATTGCTGACTCTGTCATTGAGCTGCTCAAGGGGAATATGGCTGAGTTGGTAGTAGGTAATCCATCTAATGTGACCACAGATGTGGGTCCGGTGATTGATAAAGAGGCCCAAAAAGGTCTACGTGGCCACATTGAAGCCATGCGTAACGATAGCCGAGCCCGTGTTATTGCTCAAACGCCTATTAGTTCTGAGTCTGCAAATAACCTAAGTAATAGCACCTTTGTATTACCGACGGCTATTGAAGTGGACGGTATTGACGTGATTGGTGGCGAGCACTTTGGACCTATCTTGCATATTTTACGTTATGAGGCTAGCAAGCTTGATGAGCTTATAGAAGAGATTAATGCCACAGGTTATGGCTTAACTCTAGGTATTCACAGCCGTATCGAAACGGTAGCGGATCATATTGAGAGCCGTACTAAAGTGGGTAATACCTATATCAACCGTAACCAAATTGGTGCTGTGGTAGGCGAGCAGCCCTTTGGTGGTTGTGGGTTATCAGGGACAGGGCCAAAAGCCGGAGGCCCACGTTATGTGGCTAGATTGACGAAGTGGCAAAACGTTTAAAACAACATTAACCCACTTTCGATGAGACACACCATATCTCATAACAATAAGCAATGACATTAAGGATAAGCTCATGAATAAAGTATTTAAACAAGATCAGGCCCAGCAATGTGAAGCTTGGGCTCAGTTAGGGGCGGTTAAACGCAGTATTATTTTGACAGAAGCCAGTAGAAAGCTGGCAGACATCAGCCCTAATGGGGAGCAAGCACAACATCTGTTTAATCATCTGTTGTCTCAAGCAGAGAAGTTGGAACAGGTGATGCGCTTGGAGGGAGCCACGGGTGAGTCTAATGACTTGTACTTAGCGCCTCGTGGTAAAGCTATGATACTGGCTACTGAAGCGGCCAACCCTATTGCCTTTTTGGGGACGCTAGTTGCAGCATTATTGACCGGAAACGAAGTGTTTTTACGTTATCCAAGCCATCAGCAGCTTTGTGAAGAAGCGATGGCAGTTCTGAATCAGTCAGGAGTTTATGCTGGCGTGATGAGCATTACCAATGATTCAGAGTTGGTTACGCTGCTTAATATCAGCCGCTTGGCGGTTATCGGTGCAGTAGGTACGCCGCAAGAGTTATTACAGATTGGTAAGGACCTGTCTGAAACCGAAGGTATTTTAACTCAGTTGGTAGCCGTGACAGATGTTGAGGGTTGTAGCGAGATGTTCCAGCCAGACTATCTTGAGCGCTTTTGTACCGAACGCGTCAAGACCGTAAACACGACGGCTATTGGCGGTAATGCCAGCTTAATTGAGCTGGGTATGGGCTAATTTTAATTTAAGGAATGGCTTATTTAAGTATTATTCGTCAAATTAAAGACCCTAAATAAATAGCCTAAGCAAAAAAAAGCAGCCAGTAATGGCTGCTTTTTAGTTTGAGCATAAGCATAATAGTGATCACCATAGAAATGAGGAGCACTAATTTAGGCTTAATGGCTTATGCGCTTCTAGATTTCTTCTCTAGAGTAATGTTTAAGAAATGCTCTAAAGAGTCATCCATAATATTTAACCAAGGTTTAGGTAGCTCAGGAGCTAAAGTACCGGTTAAAGTAGAGCGATAAGATTTCTCACGGAAGGTCATGATGCCTTTTTTCTTATCTCTCTTCCATTGTTTAAAGATTTCACCCTGTTTTTCAACTTCAAACTCTGGGTAGTCTGTGGCGTCATATAAGTCACGGATATAGCTGGCTTGGAAGTCGATTTCACTGTCCGCATCAGTTAAGTTTTCATGACGCTCTAGCCATTGCTGCTCATCTTTTTGACGCTCTTCTAAGCTTGGCAATTCAATCTTACCTAAGATGACATCACGAGCGTACCAAGCTTGGGCATCAAACATATTAAAGGTGAAGTACTGATCTTGCATGCCTAAATAGATAAGCTGTGGGTTAGGCTGCCAGAAGATGCCTTTGTATAAGTTCGCTGGATACAAGCAGTTATGAGTTTGCAGACGAAGCTCATCAGGTAAGAATGGGAAATGGAATAAATACCCAGTACACATGATGACCGCATCAAACTTTTGACTGGTGCCATCTGAGAAGAAAGCTGTATCTTCTTCAAAGTGGGTGACTAGCGGTTTTTCAGAGATACCGTCCGGCCACTCATAACCAAGAGGCTGGGTACGATAGCTAATGGTGACTGATTTTGTGCCGTATTTATAGCACTGAGTACCGATGTCTTCTGCAGAGTAGCTACTGCCAATTAGTAAAATATCTTGGCCTTCAAATTCTAAGGCATCACGGAAGTCGTGAGCATGTAATACTCGTCCGGTGTAATGCTCTAAACCATCAAAGTAAGGCATGTTTGGGGTTGAGAAATGACCGGTTGCCACGATGACATGATCAAACTCATTGGTTTCTTGTTCGCCTTTTTTGTGGTCCATGACAGTGACGGTGAACTTCTTGGTTTCATCATCGAAAGTTACCCAACGTACCGGACACTCAAAGCGGATGTATTTATTGATATCCTGTTTTTCTAGACGACCCATAATATAGTCGCGTAAAACTTCACGAGGAGGATAAGAGGGGATGGGGGCGCCAAAGTGTTCTTCAAATGAATAATCAGCAAACTCTAAACACTCTTTTGGGCCGTTTGACCATAGATAGCGGTACATACTACCGTGTACAGGCTCACCATTTTTATCTAAGCCGGTTCTCCAGTTGTAGTTCCACATGCCACCTATAGCATTTTGTTTCTCATAGCAGACGATTTCTGGTAGGTTTTCGACGCCTGCTTTACGAGCAGCTTCAAAAGCTCGCAATTGAGCCAGACCACTAGGACCTGCACCTAATATTGCAATCTTTTTATGATTCAAAGTTATCTCCTATATAATTAAAGTTTATTGGTGGGGTTACTAACCATAACATTTTTGAAATAGTTTTTTTAGGGAAATGACTGGTCAGTCTGCTTTATGCTCACAAAAAGTAAGTGATTTCTGGCGACATTACCTGACGCAAATAAAACAAAGTTAACGATTGTTCTCTTGTTTAGTCATTAAAAATTGCTTAACCTGATAGCAACATATTAGGTAAAGAATACGAAATAATAAAAAGAGATAAGGCTAAATTATGGAATTACTTTCATTCATCCCTATGACTTTAGCATCCGTGCTATCCTCATTTTCTGCGGACAGCGCCAATATTGAAGAGGCGGTCATTAGCACTCATGTCAGTCCAGAAATTGCAGGAGTTTGGGAGTTAGACCTTACGGCGACTCCTGACTTTGCATTGCCCAGCCCAACTATTAAAAGCCGAGATAACAACGGCAATGCTAGGGATGAAGATTTAGAAAATCTAATACAGGCCATTCAAGAGTCAAGTCGTATCGCCCATGAAGCCGAGGCGGCAGCGGATGAAGCAGATTCTATGGCTGTCTTCAGTGATGAGGGGCTTGATGAGGCGGTGAATGAAATCAAAACTTCTGTTCAAAATACACAGTGCCGAGAGCGTTATAACTTTGGGCCAGACAATGTAGTATTGACTACCAGTGGTGAAGAGTGGACCTATGGTAAGTACGTGTATCATCATCAAGAAGAGGGGTTGCCTATTATTGCCATTACCACCACTTATGACAATAATAAGCCGGATTGCTCGGGTATGCAGGTGGATCAAAAGGGAGAAGCCATCATTGCCTACGTAGATTATCAGCCTAAGAAGAATCAAATGCGTTGGTGTATCGATGGAGAAGCAAATAACTGTTTCTTAACCTTTAAACAGTTACTGCCTTAGTACAAGCTATCACAGAAGTGACTGCTGCAAGCCTAATTGTGATTGCAGGACTTGTTATTGAATGACTTGTAATTGAATGAATGGGCTTTACAGTTTGTACTTTTTATCACCAGTCGCCGTAAAACCACCCACTTCAGGGGGTGGATATAAGGCGACACACACTGTCGTAAGAAGTC
>ERZ808051.1970-NODE-1970-length-11679-cov-5.139286_pt1 | contig 11679 bp, 6 predicted proteins | sample MGYA00380199_ERZ808051 | MGnify/ENA primary metagenome ERZ808051 (study PRJEB31490, sample SAMN06133391) | mouse gut metagenome | isolation source: J11 | host: mice | place: China: Chengdu | collected 2015-05 ...
CTTGCTCTCGTAATTGCCGTATAGAAAATATTATGTGTAATCATTTCATCTACTTCTTTCGTAATAACAATTTTGACCGAATTATATTCTAACCCTTGCGCTTTATGAATGGATACCGCATAAGCTATTTGGAATGGTACATTAGTTTCTGTATCTTCATCATCGTTATCATCATCTCCAGCATTTTTCTTTTTTTACTGCAAATTTTACAACCGACTTCCTCGGATTTAGTTTTGGCATAAGTTCAAGTCCTATTCCTGAAACATGAATGCTATTTAACACCTTGCTTCCTCTTCTTCAATATTTACTATTTTTTCCCAAGGCTATTATATAGTATTACAAAATGCTTGCCTAATGTATTCTAAACTCATCCAAAATCACTGCCGCTTTTGGATTATCAAGTTCCACCATTGACTGCAATACGCCCTCAAATGCCCTAGTCAACTCATCATCGTTTTTAATATCATCACTTTGATATACAAACGCCTTTAATACCAACATGTCAAGTATCCATTGAACCTCAGTTATGGACTTTGCAAACTTTACCTTATCTTCATGCATTGCTTCTGCAAAAACTTCATTTAGTGAAATAAGAATATGCGGTAATAATTCCTCCATCCGTAACTGATATATAGTTTGCAACAAATCCTTAACATGATATTTGCCATATTTTTTAAACTGACTATTTATGAACATTTTATTTCTGTATGTGTATTTCGTTTTAGCCTTACTCCAATCTCCGTGACAATATCTTGTCAATGAAAACATTAGAGACTTATATAGCTGAATACGAACATAATCGTTCTTTAAATGGTTTACTTTGCTGTCTAAATAAAGAATTTTGTTTTCCAATAAGCGGCGCTTATCTTTATCGGAATAAGCATCAAAATATGTACAAACAAAATCACCAAATATGTCCTGATAGAACTCTATTGTTTCTGAAGTAAATAGCGAAAAGTCAATATTATCAAAAAGTAAATCAATCGCTTTTTCCGCATTTTCATTTTTATGCACTATCTCACGTTGAAAAAGCTCTACAATCTCATGTTCATGAAATACATCAACAATACTATATGCTCGTCTTCTTGACCTATCAAAATCCCACAGTTCTATCAAACAATAAACGATGTCCCTTATCACCGTTTCAAATATTTTGTTCGAAAAATCCAACCCACAATTTGATATAAAGCAGAGCGTTTCAATATCATACTTACTAATATCAAATGATTTTTCTTCTCTTTCCTTTTCATTAAAAAGATAATTTTCAACAATTTCACCATACTTACTCACATATGGTATTGCATTTTCTTGTTTTATCCAATGATCAACTCCTGATAATTTTAACTGTTTATTCGGATGAAATTCAAAATCTGGTTCCTTTCCTGAACTTTTCACATAATTGGCATTATAAACCTGATGCTGCATTTCATCTTCTGCTAACATAACAATTGTATTAAAAACGGCTTTAGCTAAACTCTTGTCATTTTGTAAATACAATTTAGCTTGTGAAGCTATTTTAGATATCAAACCATTTTGCCCCTTATAAAGCAAACAGTCTAATAATAGTTTTTTTATTCTATTTTTGCTCTGTATTGAAATGTCATTCTGTAATTGCATCCATAGTATGTATACCATTGAATTATCTGCCACAAATGTACCATTATTAAAATATTCATTTATGCCATTTATCCAAATATCACAAAGATATTCTCTACGTGTTCCACTCATCTCTTTATCACTCAACGAAATAGCGATAAGTTGTTCCATAATATTTTCATAATTAATCCGATTAATTTCATCCTTTTTTACTGTTTCAATAATCAAATCCAACACTTCATTCAGTGCTTTATAATCTGCCTTACCCTCTTTAATAATTCCTGCATTTCTCACAACTAAATCATCAATTTTTTTCATCAGCGATTGTGCATTCACAGCTTCTTGATGTTGAACTATTTTCTCAGCCTCACCAGTGATTTTAGGCTCTATGGCATAAGTATCTTCTGATACTTCTCTTATTGATGCATTTCGTAAATCCATTTTTTGAATCTGTAAATAATCTTGAGCTTCCTCTCCCTCATTTGATGTTTGTGAATACATGTAATCACATATCTCACTACATTTATTACACACTTCACTGCCATGCAATAATTGAGTTTGAATCGCATATTGTTGTAAATTAATATTACACTTTTCATCTAGCTGGTAACGTTCATTTAACGATGGAACCCCTATTGTCTGTAATACCTGTTGTAATAATAATTCCTTTGCAGGATTCTTAATATATAATCCATATCGATGAGTGTCCCAATATAGCAGTTCAAGACTTGTCACCAAATCAAGAGCATATGCTGGCAATTCTCTTTGAAAATTCATTCCAATCGCTTCAATAATAGTTAACAGAGCAATATTGTTTGACTTAGTATATATCTCCGTTTTTACCATTTCTGCTAACGATTCAATATCCACTTTATTATCAGCATATTCTTTTATTGTTTTAATAAGAACTGACTTAAGTACATATAAAATATCGCTTATAACCAATGGCAAATGATGTTCTTGTACTCCAGCCAACCACATCTGTGGATTTCCATAATATTCTCTGACTTTATTTTCGTCCACAAAATATATATTCACTTTACAAGCATATTCTGGCTCATTATCAACATAATTTTGAATAGCTCGATTTATAAACTTTATTGCCCAATCGAAACCTATGCGAAATTGTTCTGTAAATATATTCCATAAAAACAACTTTTTATACAATCCGTCATGTGACATATTATAATTATTTGCATATTCACTCAATCCATAAGAAGAATCCTCATTTATTTCATAACCAGCATACTCTCGATACTGTTTTTGATTTTCATTATCCTTAAACCACAAATTATTCGCCAAATTGCATAATTCTTTTGGAAGTGTTCTCGCTAATACCGGATATGAATTTTTTAAAGTCTCCTCTATTATCTCACTTGCCCATCTGTTCTCCCTATGATTTTCACTTTTACAACACAGGATTAAAATTTCAAAAAACTTCTTAATCCATTCATCTGATACGTCCGACATCCAATACACTATTTTTAGCAGTGGCACTAATGTATCTTTGGTTTTATAATACCAACCCTCATCTCTATTATTAATTATTTGCTCAATATAGTATTCTACAATTTCACAAGCAGCTAATTCTGCCGCTCTATTCTTGTTTCTTTGTTTGGCATAATCCTCGCATAAACTTAAAACACTGGTCTTATTCAATATTGTTTTAAATTTATTCCAATTTCTATGCAACAGTGAAATAATACATTCTCTTGCTTTCCCGATAGGTTTTACATCTAAGAAAATTGCAACTGAGTCATTTTCTATTATCTGTGCTTCAAAAGCATATAAATTTACAATGCTGATAATTTTGCTAATAATCCCTTTATCAACTAAATCTTGAAAATATTCTTCAAAAAAAACTGAACAATATTTCGATTTTACAATTCCAATTTCAGTCTGATTTTTCCACTTTTCTGATGTATACTGACTAAAAATAAGTTCATATATAAATTTTTCTCTGTTTTTTTGCAGAAACAATTTATTTGAAATCCATATTTGGTATCGTCTGTACACACATCTTCCAATTGAATCAACATTTTCAAAAAATAATTGGAAATTTCCTTTACATAAATCAAAGGATTTATCAAAATAATATTCAAAACAGATATCTTCAAAAATATCATACTTCAACCTGACATATTCTCCTTTATGAATAACAACTCCTTCCGTAATTAGGATATGCAATATTTTCTCCTCAATTTCCGTTCTATGTACACCTATCAAAAATTTTTTTGCTCTTGTAAATGATATCTTTTCTATAGCACTTCTTATTTCATCACTTGATACACCATATTTAGCCGCTTTATCTTCAAGACATATAATATTTCTCCAAATATAATTTCTAAATTCATTCTCATCTTGTATATTCTGAGAATCTGGCATCTTGCTTACAATCAAATTTATATAAAACGGTGACTTTAATAAATCTGCATAAGCCTTTTGCTCTCTCAATTTATTAATAAGTGGATATTTTTTACAAATTCCATTTAGTTCACCGCACGAAATATCTTCTAATTCATGTATTTTAATAGCATATTTAGTTTGTAACTTCAAAAAAGCATTTCGATCCTCTGTCCTACATGTTGTAATTATATATACATTGTCATATTTTCCAGCTATATTATATAGACTTTGAAGCAATTCAATTTTATCCACAGAGCAATCGGCAATAAACTCCAATGCATCAACAAAAAACACTACTTTCTGTTCTGCCAATTCGTTTAATGCCTCGTCCAAATTACAATGCCAAATATCAGATATCTTTTTTTCTTGAACAAATTTTTCAGCCCTAGCATATAAAATAAGGCTCTCATTTTCAACGAGTCTTTTTCCAATAACAGATTTACCACTACCAGCGCATCCCTGAATTGAAATAAAATGTTTATTTGCCTTTTTTATTTTTTCGACAATAGCTGTTCTGTCTATTTCATATTCATCATTAATTAAGCACTCAATATTTGCAAGACCTACGCTTTTACTCGTTTCAACCGCCTCATAAAATTTTGCAAGATTGTCCTTATTAGCCTTATTAGCCATATCTGACAACATATTTTTTATTTCATTGTTATCACTAACCAATTTTTCATATAAAACACTTTCCCCCGTTGACATCAAAGAATGAGTATATTCATTATACTTACCCAAAATATCCTGAATAAATATCGTTACTTTCTTCCTATCCTCATAAGATAAATGTAAATAGCTTTTTTCGTTCAGAAACTTGTTAGCTATTTCGTTAATTTCAGTCTCTGAAAATATATGTTCCTTATATTTTGCCCTAACATCAGATTTGAATGAATCTAATACATGCTGTACAGTTGGATCTTTAGAATCCCAATTACTCAATTCAATCGTATTTTTCGCTTTTTGATTCTTTATTATGGGAATCCAACCTCGCCCTGCCTCTTCAAATGTTACAAAAGTTCCAATAAGTCCAAGAATTGTTGTAAAATCCATGCTATACTCACTCCATAACTTTCTCATACAAATATAAATACTACATACAGGCTAGTATTTCATCTATCTTTGATACAATTCTTCGTTGTTCTTCTATAGAAGTTAATGGGAAATACCAATTTTTCAAAACATCAAACGGTGGTATATTCTTTATTGCACTCCCATTACTTTCTTCTTGAGCGCTTTTTTTAAGATTTGCGTCAAAATAATATTGAAAAAATTTTTTATCAATTCCCTCGGCAAGAGTTACTCTCATTAATGCCTGATTTATTATTCCTTGTTCTATTTCATCTGGCATAATATATGTCTCACCAATAGTTCCCGCACAACTCACAATTATGTCACCCGACATCACTTCAAATCCGCTCATTTTTTCATTAAAATATTCTCTTGTAATGTAATATGTACCCAATTCCCATTCCTTCTTTATTGCATGTTGTTGTTCGTAAACTTTAACCGTATCCATTCCCTTTTTTACAAACATAGATTTTGTTAAGGCACTGCCAAAGGGTCCTTTTTTAAACAAGCCAATATCACCAAGCCGTATCCATTTCCAATGACCAGGAACCACAAAAGGTACATCATCTTCAACAACTTTTATTTTTTTATCCTCTCTACTATTACGTTGTTCAAATATTTTAGCTTTCTCTATCTGAATTTCTGTGTATAAATCTTCTGCTGTTCCATCTTCTGGAAGCTGCACAGTTAAATTTCCTCGAATTCCAGCATCAATTAATTTAGCTTTTAGAACTTCAATATCTGCCAAATAACTCATTTGGATACAATCCAATTCATCAAGTGCATTAAATACTTCATCGATTTTTACAACTATTTCTTGCTGCTCTTTAATTGAAGGTAATGGTATTACACCATTTAATAAGTCTTTCTCTCCGATTGCCGGATATAAAGTACCCTTTGACGGATTGCCATTTGAAAATCTATCAAACTCTACAGAAATCAGCCAATAGAAAAGAAATTTATTTAGCAGAACTTCTTCATTAACTTTCATCACACAAAATGCTGTACTTGCAATTGGTGTTTTAGAAAATTCTTTATCAACAATACAAACATTATGAAGATATGGTCTTACTGTTGAATAAAGCACATCTCCATATTCTACTACCTTTTTTGCTCGAGATGGTGCGTCCTTCGCTTCCATAATATTTTCATACTTTGAAAGTTTCTGGTGAGCATTATCCAGCGTTCCAACATCAATATAGCAAAAAGCCTCTAATGGTGTTATCTGTCCATGATTACTGGTAATATAAGCCAGTCTAGTCCAGTTCCAATGTTCGGGCGGCAATATCAACCATTCATCATTTTTTACTGCTACATATTTTTTATTTTCATTATGTATCTTTTCCAAATCTAAATTTTCCTTAGTCTTATCAGGAAAATCTACTAATCCACCTCTAAAAGCAAATGAGAGTATACTTGTCTTTATCTTTTTAATATCTATCATAAATTCACATTTCCCAAAATCATCTTAAGTCTAGTTACCGTTGCGTTAAAAGAGTCCGCCTCGCCCTGCATATCTTCAAGTATCTCTGCCACCGTTCTCTCGTCCTTCTCTTCCAAATCAATCCATTTAAAATCAAGATTATCTGCGCTTTTAACTTCTTCCTCGGAAAAACACCGCCACCGTCCATTCGGACTATCACTGCTATAAGTGGCAACCCTGTCTTGTTCATGACCAACACAATAGCAATCCACAAATTCCTGAAGATGCGCTCTTGTCATTGGCTTTGTCGCTAACGTATGCTTGATACCTGTTCTATAATCATAAACCCAAATCTTCTTGGTCGCTTTCCCTTTCTCAAAGAAAAGCACATTTGTTTTTACGCCATTCGCATAAAATATTCCAGTGGGAAGTCTGAGAATGGTATGAAGATTGAAACCTTTCAAAAGTTTTTCCCTTACTTTCTCCGTGGCTCCCATATCCGTAAGAACGCTGTCTGGAAGCACCACTCCAACACGCCCATCCTTCTTAACAATAGACATTATATGTTGCAAAAAATTAACCTGATTGTCAGATGTTTTCACAAAATCAGGTCTATTAACCGCAACCTCCACACTTCCCTGCGGTCTGGTTCCAAAGGGTGGATTTGCCAATATTACATCAAACATTCTGTCAGATGTATCAATCAAAGAATCCTGATATGCAATAGGACTCTTATTGACACCAATATCATGCAGATACAAATTCATAGAAGCAAGCGTTACCACTAAAGATGTATTGTCCGCTCCAAAGAGCGCATGGTTCTTCAGAAACTGCTGCTTTTCTATATCCTTGCTTTGACTCTTCATGTGTTCGTAAGCCGCAAGCAGAAAACCTCCAGTACCACAGGCGGGATCTGCAACTGTTTCTGTAATTTTAGGGTTTACTACCTCAACAATAGCCTGAATCAATGCTCTCGGCGTAAAATACTGACCTGCTCCGCTTTTCTTATCCTGTCCGTTTTTTTCAAGAATTGATTCATAGACAGCACCTTTAAAATCCCCCTCCATCATATACCAGTTTTCTTCGCTGACCATTTCTATGACTTTAGCGAGCATAACCGGACGGTCAATCTTATTCGTTGCCCTTGTAAAAATTGTTCCAATTAATCCCTCATCCTTCGAAAGTTCCCTCAATGTTTCTTCGTATTTTTCAACAAGATCCGTTCCATTAAGACCAGCTAAATCCTTCCACTTATATCCATCGGGAACAGTGCTGTTAAGTCCCAGTTCTTCTTTCTCCTCATCCATTTTTAAGAAAAGAATATATGTAAGCTGTGTGATATAGTCTGTAAATCCGACACCTGCGGCTGCCAAAACATTTGCTATATCCCATACCTTTTTCAATAATGCCGCTTCGCTTTTTTGATTTACCATTTTAAGCCACCTTTAATATAAATTTTGATAACGCTGCCATTTCCTCTTTTAGCGTTGAAACGCCGAAAATTGTTACAGCCTTCCGCCATAAATCCGTATCTGCCTCATTTAGTTCTGCTACAGAAATAGACCCGGCATCTATCACATATCCTGCAATCTGTCTCATAATCTGCTCCTGCTCAATTGTTAAAATACGCTGATTCTGTCCGCAATACAGATTGAATCTCTGCCCATATCCTGTAAAGAGGCTTGTCAGTTTCTGATTTCTCTTATACGCATAACGCACTATCTGGATTAAATGTGTTAATGTATTTACATTTGTTTTAATATCAAGTTCTTCAACCTTACCTTCCGAATCAAGAAGCTTATAATTTTTCCATATCTGATAAATACCATACTGTTTGTTTTCTGCAAGAAGCCTGTCCCTTAGTTCTACAAGCATAGTATGCGTAATTATGATGTCCTCCGAATTATAAAGAATCCTAAGCGCCTCAATGCTATCACGATTCTCATTCAAATATTTTTCAAAATTATCAATATAAGTCTTGGCAGACTCTTTTGAAAAGCCGGCATAGATTACTTCGTCTTCATCATTTGCTATTGCATAATATCCTCGCTGCATTTCAAGCAGCTTCTTTCTTGCTGAGATGTTACTAATTAATCTATAGATAAGCTTCATTCTCATAGAATTATCACGTGATGGACTAATATACTCCACCATAATTCCCTCTGAAAATGCGTTATTGATATCATTCGCCACAGTCCTTGGTGCAAACCCATAAGTTGTTATAAAATAATCAAGATGCCTTCCAAACAATGCATCATTTTCATAACGCCTGTTAATTGTTGCGCAATAATCTCTAAGAAGCATTAAGTTCTCATCACTGACCTCATTGTGCGCCAAATGTTCAAGAAGCTGTTCCAAACTCAGTGTCTTCTTTCCACCTCCAGAAGTCGCTATCGGATAAGGCATATGTTTCTCATGCTCTGTCACTCCGACAGCATCTACAATATAATAACATTCCTTCGTATCGGCATTGGGTGTTACCTCTTTTAGCTTATCGTCACTGATTACACGACATCCCCGTCCCTTCATCTGGGTATAGAGTACATCAGATCGTACATCTTTCATAAAAAGTACAACCTCTAATAGTTTCACATCCGTTCCCGTAGCAACTAATGTTACCGTTACAGCGATACGAAAGTCTTTCTCTGTCCTTAAATCTCTAATAAGTCCATTTGAATCTTCAGACGAATAGGTGATTTTTTGCACAAAATTCTCCGGAACTTTCCCATTTTCAAACTCGTTCTGAAAAACTTCTTTTGTCATATCGACAATTTCTGTAGCATGGTTATCATCCTTGGCAAAAATCAATGTCTTGGGTATGTATTCCCATTTTTGTTCCCGTTCCGGATATAATTCTGTATAGATAGCATTTTTATAAGCCATCAATACCTTTCTTATCTGATCCCGATTAATAACTGACCTGTCCAACTGTATAGGCGTATATTCTATTGGCTGTGTCGCTGTATATGTGACAGGCTCATCCCTGCGACGTGGCGTTTCTATAATTTCTGTTCCAGCCTCAATTATTCCCCCATGCTCAGTAACATCTGTCATTATTCTATAGGTTCTTGCTGGTACGTTTACGCCATCAACAACAGAATCATCATATGTATACATTTTGATAATGTTATTATTAAAGAAGCTGTATGCTTCTGGCGTGGGTGTAGCAGTAAGACCAAGTATTTTCGCATCTGAAAAGTAATCAAGCACTGCTTTCCACTTTCCATAAATAGATCTGTGACATTCATCCACAATAATTAATTGGAAATAATCTGATGGAAGCTTCAAATCATTACCAAGCTGAATAATTTCCGCTGATTCCTGTTCTTCATCTTTCTTTATATTCTCATCTTCAACATCCTCATTACTTTCTTCCAAAGTTTGTCCTGTCAAGACTGAAAAAAGCTTCTGAATTGTTGAAATAATAATATCTCCTTTGATATCCTTTTCTTTTTTTAAGCGTCTTATCTGATAAAGTGAACTCATGGTTTGACGGTTTTCCGTCTTGTCAAACAGACTAAACTCTGATTCTGTCTGTCTTGCAAGATTGTTTCTATCAACAAGAAATAAAATCCTCTTTACTGATGTGTAATTCAACAGGCGATATGAAGCCAAACATGCCAGATACGTCTTACCGGAGCCTGTAGCCAGTACAGCCAAATTCTTTTTATTACCAGCCTTAAATGATTTTTCAAATTCTATTTCAGCCTCATATTGGCAATCACGAAGTCCTCTTTTTTCAAGTCTTGGCAATGCGCCATACTCAGATACCCTATTTATTATCTGCAGCATTTTCTTAGGAGAATGCATTTCGGTCAGTTCTTCATATTCGCTGTCTGGTATAAGCATATTTTTAAAATAAATCTTATTTCCATTTGCCATATATACAAGCGGAATTAAACTATCAAACCACAAACCATACCATGATTGCGGATGAACGGCATATCTTTCGGCTTGTTTCTCTACTTCTTTTCCTAATGGATTAGATTCTTCCTTTGCTTCTACAACAGCTATCGCTTTATGTTCTACAAAAAGCAGATAGTCACTTTCCGTATTTCCCTGCATTAACGCTTCCTTAACTGCCGATGCACTATTCGGAATATATTCATGTCTGGAAACAACATCCCACCCAGCATTAATAAGCTGCTTATCTATTTTTATGCGCGCTCTTTCTTCTGGCAACATAGTAACTGTACCTTTCATATTTTATTTCTAATAACATATTTTATAATTATTGCTTCATATATTTCCTGGTCTTAATTCTCTTATCAGCTGGTTTTTCAGCATCTTTAGGAATAGCCCAAGCATGACCAAATTTTATAGTGCCTTGTATCATACCCTCATTACATATAGACTGTACTCGTCTTACCGAAAGATTCCATTTTTCTGCAGCTTCTTTAATTGTAATGTATTCCATATTTTCACTCCCAAAAACAGCAAAATATTCCATTAATATTATAAGCGCAAAAACGCCGAATATCAACAGAAATATATATAATCACGGAGCAGATTTCTCTGCTCCGCAATTTCATAAACAATATATAATTTCTTCCCTCACTATCTCCTCCGCCCTCGCTCTAATGCAATTCATTCTCCTCACCCAAAGCATTTGATCCTGTGCCTTTAACTGTTCCGTCACTCCCTCCTGTTTTGCCATCTGCTCCACAAGTAATTCAAATCTTTCTTCTGACTGTTCCTGTATCATCAACAGATGCTTCTTTAATTCTCCAGATAACAGTAATCCCGAATAAATACCTCTCCTATAGTTTTCCAAATAAGATTTTCTCATCAAACCAAACTTTCTCAACTCTCCCACCGGCTCCGGATTAGGAATTAAGTTCGGTATCAAATAATCTCCACATTTTTCATAAGTCAAATTCATAATCTTTTCCTCTCTTTCCTATAAACTCATATCTTGTTTTTTGTGCCGCTTTATCTCTTCCTGCGTATCTCTCTCAATCCCTAAATACTGCCTTATATTCTTCAACTGCTTATCCGCTTCCATCGCCTCCTTTTCTGCTGTCTGATATGTTTTCTTCAGCTTTGCTTTTTGCACTGCCATTGCATCATATTCCGCCTGCATCTTTTCCACATCTAAAGATGCCATCTTTACTCCGTACCTCTTCAGCATATTTTCAGCGCCGCCAAAGAGAATAATCTGTGTTTCATGGCTTCGGAAATAA
>ERZ808051.1972-NODE-1972-length-11671-cov-6.197085_pt1 | contig 11671 bp, 21 predicted proteins | sample MGYA00380199_ERZ808051 | MGnify/ENA primary metagenome ERZ808051 (study PRJEB31490, sample SAMN06133391) | mouse gut metagenome | isolation source: J11 | host: mice | place: China: Chengdu | collected 2015-05 ...
CGGCCCCTTTGCCCTCAAATTCTCTTGGTATTTCCGCTCCGCCACGTCCGCGCAGTATCTTTCAACAAATTCGTATTCACTGGTTTGCTGAACACACATTCCCCGCGCCAGTTCGTTATAGATTGTTTTTTTGCACTTTCCCAGCATGGCGGCGATCTCCGCCGGCTTTGCTCCGGTCCGCAGGGCACCCTCAATTTTCAGGCGGTCCTCCCATTGGATTTGTTTACTCCCCTTGTGGTTCATAGCGGCCTCCTTTTGGCATGACAAAACCGGCGCGGTACAATACCACGCCGGTTTCACTCTCTCCCCAGCAGCCACAACACGGAAACGTCCAAAATGTCCGCTATTGTGGTAACTTCATAATCTGCCACATACCTGCTGCCGCTCTCGATCCTGCTTATGCTGTCCCGCTCCATCGGGATCCCTGTCAGCTGTAACTGTCTGCATAGATCAGACTGTGAAAAGCGTTTCGCCAGGCGGGCCAGCCTTATGCGATCACCACAAATATTTCTTTTTCCGTGAAATGTGTATGCCCTCATGGTTTCCTCCAGCCGCCGAAATAACCAACACTTTTCTTGATATTACCACGGTTTTTTCAATAGACCCGTTGGAATATCCAGCATTTGAAAAAAAGTTGTTTCAGCTTATGGAGGAGGGCCGAAAGTGTCCCGGCCCTCTTTTTTTACTCCTCCGGCGGTTTTTCCCCCAGGACCTCCGCCGCCAGCTTGTCCATGGCCTGCTCCATAAATTTGTTTACGCTACACCCCATGGCCGCCGCCGCCGCTTTATAGCGATCCTTTTTCCCGCGTTTGACATATCCGGCCAGCCGATCATATGTCTTTTCGTTAAATTCCCGCTTGTAATCCGTGGCGCTCATTCCGTTTTCCTTTTTCGGTCTACCCATTTTTATCACCTCGCCGTCATTGTACCACACATTTTTATTTTTATCTATTGTTAGATTTCAATGAAAATCTAACGTTAGATTTGTTTATTTTGCCGCTTGTTTTCATCTAACGTTAGATGTATAATATAGACAGTTCAAGAGAGAAACACAGCCGCCCGGCTGCTGGGGCGTAGAGTACGACAGCGGTCAACCTCCCGAACCAATACGGAAAGGGCACCGACACGGACCACACCACACACCACCCGTTATTTTATGGAGGTTTTGAATATGTTTACTTTTGAAATTGGCAAGAAATACTTTGATACCAGCGCCTGCGATCATAATTGTGTTTTCGTGATCGAAATTACAAAACGCACGGCCAAAACCGTGACTTTCCTGCGGGACGGGAAAGAGCGCCGGGCGAAGATCCACAGCGACGAACACGGGGAATATATCATCCCGGAACGGTACAGCATGGCCCCCGTGTTCCGGGCCAGCCAGGAATATGTGGAGGCCCCCATGGAGGAGGCCCCCACCGCCCTGGACCCCGTGGCCGCCTACATTCCCCAGGTCCTCCAGGCCGCCCCCCAGCCCGCCATGGTCATGGTTGGCCAGCCCGTCCTTTGTGACTGCGGGGCCATGTTCCCCCAGGTGGGCGGCGTCATTATCGGGTTTGTGGACAGGGAGGCCACCCGCTGGACCCCCGCCGCCACCATGGCGGTGATCCGGTGGGAGGACGGGCGCCAGGACTTCCACGAACTTTCCGAGATCCACCCCCAGGGGTGGCGCAGCCAGAACGGCAGCGGCCTGGGCGTGTTCTTTGCCCGCTAAAATCACATAGCCGGGCCGGGCGGCTACTTCCCGGCAGAAAGGAACGGTACAGCATGAAAAAGCGTTATTATAAGGCCGTGGCCACAGTTACCGACGGGGCGCGGGTGTGGGACGTTGTGATTTATTCCCACTATGAAAGCATGGAGGAGGCACAGGCCGGAATTGACAGCTTTTCCGCCCATGGTTACAACATTCTGAAAACTTGGATCGAATAAACGCGCCCCGGCCAGTTCTCTGGCCGTGGTTTTATATCTAACGTCAGATTATATAAAATTCTAACGTTAGATTTTTTACTTTGCCACTTGTTTTTATCTAACGTTAGATGTATAATATAGACAGTTCAAGAGGAAAGGGGGTGGACGGGTGGCAAAGGGCAAGAAAAAGCGCCGCAGGCAAAAGCCCACGGCGCAACCCAAAAGAATGGACAGTCTGGCCGACAACATTCTGGCGGGTATTATCTCCGGCCTGATAGTCTTAGCAATCCAGAAATTGCTTGACTGGTAAAGGCCAGGGGTGTGGGGTCCCTAAACCCCACACCCCAAACTATAACGAAAACCCATTCATTTGTCAATAGGAGGGCGCAAGAATGAAATTTTTAATTTCCCTGGCCGTTTTCGTGGCCGTGTTCGTTCCGGTCAAATATGGGATCCAGGCGATCCGCCGGTATCTCAAAGGGAGGAGGGGCCAGAAATGACAGACCCGGAAATGATGGCGCGGGAAACGCTCAAAAACTCCAGCCTTGCAAAATTGCTTGATTTGTGGGAACTCACCGACACGCTGAAAGGCCCGCAGGTCCCCGCAGTACGCGGGTGGTTGATGGACGAAATAGATCGGCGAAACCCGGACGGGTTCGACGCCTGGCTGGACCAGGACGCCCCGGAAGATCAGGATCTCCGCCGCTATGTTCTGCCCTGATACAAAGGACCCCCGGCGCGTTTTCACGCCGGGGGCTTTCCATTCTTGTATTCAGTCCAGCACTGTTAGGCTTTGCTCCTCACAGCCATGATAGCGGCCTCCTCGCGGGTCACAAAGTCGTGCGGCCGCTTGCCGTCGGTGATTCCGGCGGCCACGGCGGCGGTCAGCTCCTCCTCCGCCCAGCACTGATCGTGGTCCTCTCTCAGCTCCTTGCGGTAGCGGTCCATGTACTCCTTCCACTGTTCATAGGTCAGCATTTCGTCATCCTCCTTCATCGTCCGGGCCACATCTGTCCGGAAATCGTCCATGCTCTTGCCGTGGCGCGGGAACCAGTGGAGCACATCCCCATGGTTGGAGGCGATCCCCCGCCGGTATCCCTCCTGGTGGCAGATCACCACCCCGTCCGCCAGCGGGTCCAGGCCGTACTCCCGGCACAGCATGGCGGTCAGCTCCACGGCAGTCCGGTACGCCTGCCGAAAGTACGCCGGGTCGGTGAGGCCGTCCTCGCAGATCTCAAAGGAGATATGGGTATCGTTGGCGCTGCCGCCGCTGGTGCCGGTGCCCGCGTGCCAGCCCCGGCGGTCCCAGGGTAGGGTCTGCACCGCCGCCACGGAGCCGTCCGCCAGACGCCCCACAAAGCCGTGGACGCACACGTCCAGATCCGGGCGGTTCCAGTGGTTCCCGTTTTTGTTGGTGCCCAGGGCCGCCAGCAGCTCCTCCCGCCCCGGCGTGGAGGCCACAGGCTGCACATACCGCCGGAGGGTGGGGTTGTCGGCCCCGGTGGAGTGCACCATCACTCCTTTGGGCTTGATCTTTGCCCCCGCTTTGTAGCAGTCGCTTTCGGTGAGAATGCACTTGAGCAATTTCAAGGCGTCTCCTCCCCTCTCGTTGTATTGGTCAAAGAATTCCTGCGCGGCAGCGGTCCGCCGTTCCATCGTCTCCGGACGCTTCACGGGATCGTTGACGCTGGCGGGCCGCTCAAACTGGAGCAGCACGCAGTCCGACGCCTCCCGGACGCTGTCCGTGGTGCGGAGCTTGTCCCACAGCGGCTTGAACAGCGTCTGAAGCTCCTGGAGCAGATACCCCACCTGCGTGTCCAGGTCCCCGATGGACGCACCCTGAGCCCGGGCAAAGGCCAGCAGGGCGGCTTTGCGGCTGGGATAGGTCCACTGGGCCAGCCCGTAGCCCGCCCCGTCGGCGGCAAAACGGGTATAGTCCCCGCAGTCCACGGCGGCGGTGTAAGTCTCGTCAGAGTAGTTCTGTTGGATCCCAAACTCCCGATCCAGCGGCATGGTGCCCACCTGGGTGGACAGCAGCAGGTCCAGCTGCCGGTCCAGTTCCGCCAGGGCGTTGTCCTGGAACGCGTATTCCAGCTTGAAGTTGTACAGCTGCGCGTTGGTCCCGTGTGTCATGTGTATTCCTCCAGGGTAATGGTCAGGTTTGCCTTGGCCAGTTCGCCGTGGCCGTACATATCCCCCCACGTTTCACTGGAGGCGGTCAGGCGGAACGGATGGCGGCCCACCGGCCTGCCCTTTATGATCAAATATTCCGCGTCGCCGCTTTCCACCATGTGCTCCACCAGTTCCAGCATTTTGCGGGGTTTGACGCCCAGGCGGGCGGACAGGGTAATGGGCAGGGTGATCTTTTGATTTCCTGCCCCCAAAAATTCCGGTTTTGGCTTTACGCCCATAACCTCATGCTCCACCCACCTGCTGGAAACCTCGCGGGTCATGCCCTTAAAGGTCAAAACGGTTTCGTCGCTCACCTGAAAGACGATCCCGCCCAGCGATCCAATGGCCACAGCTTACCCCCCTATCCTCACATTGTCGCTGCCGTCTTGGACCGTTCCGCCGATGGAAACGGCGTCCCCGGTCCTGGCGGCTGGTTTTCCGTTTATAAATACCGTGGAACTCCCGGCGGCGATCACGTCCTGGTGGCCTGGGTGTGTGACACAGCCGTGGGTGGAATAGTGATCCCCCACCCGCCCGGCGCCCCGTTTGTTTACGTTCACGTCCGGGCTATACTCCACCAGAGGGGCAGGGGGGCAGGCGTCGTGTCCGGTGCATTGGTCCCCTTTTCGCGTTGCCGCCGGCATGGCCTCCGCCTCCTCTCCTTTAGTTCAGGTCAATGGTTTTCCCGTTGATGGTGATGGCTCCGCCCGCCGTAATGTTCAGGGTCCCGTCACAGTGGATCGTCAGGTCCTTGGTCTTTCCGTCATATCGGACCATGGCCACGCCTGGGGCGCGGTCCATGTCCAGGCGGTACAGCTTTTCCGCCCCCTCCGGCGGCTTTGTTTTCCTGCTCCAGGGGCGGCCCAGGACCACCCCGGCCTCGCTGCCATTGGACAGGTGGAGGACTAAAACCTGGTCGCCCACCTCCGGCATACTGTAAACCCCGGAAAAAACCGTGGACAGAATGGGGATTTCCAGTTCCATGTTGGAGAAATAGCCCACGGTGGGATCGTCGAACTCTCCCAGGACGCCCGCGCCGCTCACCGTTTCGCTGGACGCCTCGAAACTGGGCAGCGTGACCTCCTCACCCATGCCCAGCAGGCGGTTTCCTGCGTTGTAGACGTTGTATTTATTGATCTTGGTCGGAATAGTTTTCATGTTTACCTCCCGTTTACGCGGTCAGGGCCGCCGTCAGGGCGTCCACGTCATACTCCCGGATATTCTCGATGTACTCCACCGGGATATAGGGGGCCAGGAACGTGTGGACAGTCAGGTGTCCGTTCAGCAGATTTGTGGTCGGGTTCTCACTCTCCAGGAACTCCAGCCGGTAGCCGGCGCAGTAGTCGCGTTTCACATAGCCGTTGCCCACAATGTTCTGGCTGTCCACGATGGACCGGATCAGCCGCTTGTTGCCCGGCTTGTCCACTTTCTGAAAATATGTGCGGATAAAATTGTTTCCGTCCCAGTCAAAGAAACGCCGGACAGAAAACCACATATCCTTGGGATCCGTGGTGGAGGGATAGGCCGCCGTCTTGTTCCCCCAGGACTTGAAACCGTTCATATTGATGGCGGTGGTGATCCCGTTGGCGTTCAGCATATCGTTGGCCTGCTGCTGGTCCAGGACCACCTCGGTGCCGTCCGCCAGCACGGTGGCGGTGATCCGCAGGTCCTTATTGGACGGGCTTTCATAGGGCACATCTGCATTGGTGGCGTCGGTGTATGCGGTCAGGGCGCCGAACATGGCGGAATAGTGGTAAATCTTATCCCCCACCGCCACCATGGGCCACAGGGCCATGGCGTGGTTGGATGTAGCCCCCATTTTCTCCTTTGCCACCTTGGCGTCCGTGTAGACTGCGGCCCCGTCCTCCCCATCCGTGGGAATATCCAGCAGACAGTTGCAGACAAAAACGCCGTTGATTGCCTCGGTTTTCGCCTGGAGCGCCGCCGCCACCACCGCGTCCTCACTCCATCCGGGGGCCAGCAGCAGGCCCGGCACCATGCCCAGTTTGGGGTAGATGTGGCGGATCAGCTCCATGCCCGTTTCCTGGCCCGTCATGGCGTCCACGCCGCCCACCACGTCCGCACGGGTCACACCGGCGGGGTTCAGGCTCTTGGACGCCACAGACAGCGTGGTGGCCTCCTTTGCCTCCTGGGCCAGAATGGTGATCAACACGTTTCCGTCATTGTCATGGGCGGCAATATAGTCACTGTCAGCTTTCAGGGCGGCGCCCCCGTTCTTGACCTCCAGGGTGTCCAGCAGGACATAGGGCTTTTTATAGACCACCTGGCCGTCCGCCACGGCGCAGTCCTCCGCCGCGTTCACCTTGGTGTGCGTGGCCTTTTTTGGGTCCAGCACGTTCACCAGGATAATGGGGGCGATATTGAACACGCGGAAACAGGCGTCAATGCTCTCGCAAAGGGTGAAGTCCTCGAAGTTGTCAGAATAGCCCACGTTCTGCTGGCATTCCTTGAAAGAGTAGCACAGCATAGGCTTGTTTACCGCCGCCGCCGGATCCCTGGACAGGTGAATGGGAGCGGTGCCAAAAATCACCTGCAGGCCCGCGCTGCCCTGAATGGGGGCGGTCAGGCTGGTGTCGATCTCGCTATTGTATACGCCGTGAAAATACGCCATTTTGTTCTCCCTCCTTTAGCCGTTCTCCTGGGCCTTGCGGTACAGGGTGTAATAGCGCCCGGCCCCGGTGTGGAACTGACGCCGGACCTTCGGCAGCTGCTCCAGGGGGACCACCAGGCCGCCCAGGATCGGCTTTTTCTTGATGGCCTCCGCCAGCGCGGCGGGCGTTCCGTTTGTGTAAACGGTGTACTGCACAGCCACGCCGGGAACGGTGGGGCCGCAGTAGACCACTTGGCCAGCGGCCTGGGCGGTCTTTTTGGGGTCTTTGCTCATGTTTCTGGCACCTCCTTGAAGATGGCCGGCGCGGCAAGTGTCAGCGCCATGGCCGCGAAATAATATGGGTGGGTGTCCTCCTCTTGTGTCACCCACTTAATGGGGTATTGCACCTCATAACGCCGGCCCACTATGCTGTTTTCGCCGTAGTGGGTCAGAATTTTGTTGACGATGTGGAGCGCGTCTCGGAAACCCTGGCGGCCCGGATCCGGGTCGCAGACGCAAACCACCAGAATGGCCTCCACCTGCTGGCGGGTGTCCTGGTCCGGCAGTTCCCCGCCCGGTATGCGGACGATCACATAAGGCTCCGGCACGTCCTCCGGCTTTGTTTCCTCCGCTGGTGCCTGGTCCTCCAGCTGTTCCGCCTCCAGGTCCTCCTCCACGGGTTCCGGCTCCGGCTCAATGTCCGCCCCCGCTCGGATCGGCAGGTCCTGGGGAAAAACCCGGATCTCCCGCTCCACACCTGCGGAATTTTTCAGGGTTTCCCCCTTGAAAAGCTGTTCCAGGTCCGCTACCACGGCGTCCTGCAAAAATTCTTGTGTCACCTGGTCCCGCCTCCTTGACTTGTGACTTTTTGCCGCTTATAATAGCTTTGTAACGCTAAAATAATCAGCATAATTCGACAATGTTCTACATGGGAGGGCACAGACATGAAAGGTATTGGGAAAGGTTAGAAAGCAGCTTGTAAAGGACGCAAAGGGACAATATGCCATCAAGGACACCGGGATCCTGAAAGATGAAAAACAGGGCGCCCCCAAAGTCCTGACGGCCACGGCGGCAAGTATGTCCGCCGCTGTCCGGTCCAGGGGACCCATGCAGGATATTATGGCGTTTATGACCCGGCCAAACCAGGGGACTGGTGCGGCGGCGGCGCAGGTCCTGGCGTCCGGCGGTATGAAATCGCTGGAAAAGGGGAACCTGAAAGCCTTTGTAACCACCTTTGCAAGCGGCCATACCGCCATAGTCCAGAGGGACCCGCCAAAACAGTACGGGAGCGGGAGGAGCGCCCGCGCAGGGCAATATGGAGCCAACGCAGATATGACCAGGATCAAGAAACTGCTGTCCCCCGCTGTGCCCTTTATGCTGGGCAACGAAACGGTGAGGGGCCAGGCGGAGGCGCTGGCCTATGAAACCCTGCAGGCGGAGATCGACAAGCGGATCGCCAAGGTTTTGGGCAAGGCATAAAAAACGGCGGCACATGGCCGCCGTGAATGGGTGCTATTGATCGCCGCAGCAGGATTTACAGGGCCGCAGGCCATTATATTCCGCCATGGAAACCGTGGACCGCCGGGAATACCTGTTCCGCAGGCCCCGGCAATCCGGGCTTGTATGGTACACCCGGCAGCCGTCCGCATACCACACCACATCGGAGCGGGCGGAGAAAAAAGCGTCTGCGGAATATCCGCGGGACAGGGCCAGCTTGTAAATGTGCTTGCACGGCAGACCGCGCCGCTGGAAATCTTCACAGGTGCAGCGGTCAAGATCGGTTTTGTAGACCTCCCCACGGGTGCCAAGTATTTCGGCGGAGCCGGTGGTGGGGTCATAGGACTGGATCACGATATTCTGGAACAGTGCCCGGTCCATTCGCACGTCCTGACCGTCCGCGCCGTGGATCGAAACGTCCCAGGAACCAAAGGACGCACCGCTGGAGCCGTCAAGATCGTGTGCAACAGAAACCGAGGGGCGGGGCCGGGGCATTTCATGGCCGCCTCCCATGCCGACCACCGGCGGAACGTCTGCCGCTTTCCTGTGTTTTGATTTTCTGGAGCCAACGGCAAGGACGATCCCAGCGACGACAACGCCGCCAAGGAACGCCTGAACATCACCGCCGCAAAGACAGATCACCGCCAACACCAGAATAACGCCGGCGGAAATCCACCAGCCTTGGAGGAATGGGGAACCACCACGGTGCCGTGGGCCGGGTGGATCACCCTGGCCCGCCCTGGGGCGCTCCAGCGGCTTTCCCGTGACCGCTTTCCTGCGTCTGTCAGTATGCGGGCACGTTCCGCCGGGTCTATTCCCCGGCCCATGCGTTCACCGCACACTCCCACCGTTCCATGGCCTCCAGAACGGCGTCCGTGTATTCGTTGGAGGTGATCCCGGCCTCCCAGGCTGCCCGCGCTCCAGCTTGCCCTCTGTTGTAGGCCATGGCCACCATGGCCGCGTCCTCATATTCCGCCAGGTATTTCCCCAGCTTGTAGCACCCGCCGGCTATGTTGCCCTCCGGGGTGGTGGGGTCCAGTCCGGTGGCGGCCTCCAGTTCCGCGTGATATGTCCCATTGGGTCCGGGGTTCAGCTGGAAGATCCCCACCTCTCCAGCCGGTCCTATGGCGTCCATGTTGAACTGTCCACGGGTTTCCCAGTCTGCCACGGCCAGGGCCAGGGGATAGGGGCACCCATACAGGTGGCAATAGGTCCGTATATAGTCCTGATACTCCCAGGACAGGGGCACCGCCGCCGAAAAATAGCCCTGGGCCTCCAGCGCCTCCCCGATCCGCTGTTTCTCCTCCGGGTCCTCCGCTGCCCGGTACATGGCCGCAAACTCCCACGGGCCGATCTCCTCCGCCGGCTCGGTGACCAGCAGGTCCGCCTCCACCTTTTCAGCCATGGAGGCGGTGGGCTGGACCGTTTCCGGCACCCGCTCGGTGCCCGTTGCTTTTACCGCCACGATCAGGGCGATAATGGCCAGCAGCAGGGCCAGCACCATGCCGCGCCGCTGGCGGTCCAGGTCCCGCTCGATCTCCCGCCGCTGGCGGCGGTTTTCCTGGACCGCGTGAAGTTCACCCTGCCGCCTCACGTCCACCTCGTTGTAGTGTATGGCGCGGGTGTGGGCCATGTCCGCCTCGATCTGCTGTAGGCGGCGGCCACAGGCCCGCAGTTCTCCGCGTGTGAAGTCCGCCCAGCCCTCCAGCTTGTCCGCCCGCTCCTCCAGGGCTCCGGTCCGGCGCTCCATGTTGCGGGCGTACTTTTCAGCCCTCTGGCTCATTTGTCCGTCCCCTCCTTTTTCCTGCGGGTGGGCCAGCCGGTCACGTCATACAGGACCCCAAACCGACGGCGGCCACATTCCGCACAGGTGATTTTCTCGCACCGCCCGCCGGCGGGTTTCACGGTCTTGCCCCTGGCCTCCAGGGCCACGGCGCAGGGCTTACACAGCAGCTTTTTCACTCCGCCGCGCTCCTTTCGTCGATCCAGGCGGCGCACATATCCGCCTCTTGCAGACGCCACACCCACGGGGTCAGGTTCATGGCCTCGGTCATGGAGCGGGACCCTCCTTTCACCGCGTCGTCATAGGCTCCCATGTGCCACCGAATGGCCATGGCCTCCTCCTCGGTCAGCGCCATGTGACGGGTGATCAGAAACAGGCTTTTCTCCCCATGGCCCAGCGGGAACGGGTCCCGGAACGTATAGCCCAGGTAGTCCTCCCATTTCCCCGTGTCCGGGTTCTTGCGGCGTTTGGTTTCCTGGTGGTACACCCCCGCCTTGCACACGTCATGCAGCAGGCCCAGGACCGCCACGGTTTCCTCCTCCGCCTCCGAAAGATGGCGCACCCCCGGCGCGTCCCGGTCCGTCAGGTCCCGGACGGTGATTTCCCGCAGGCGGCGCCACACGTTCAGGCTATGGATCACCAGGCCGCCCGGCTGTGCCAGGTGCTTATTGGTGGAGGCCGGTGCCTTGAAAAAGTCCGTTTCATTCTCCAGCCATTTCAGCATGGCCACCGCACCCTCCCGGCGGTTCACGCTGCTGTTATACACCGCCAGAAAATCCGCTCTCGGATCCCTTGCAATCTGTTCCATGTTCGCCTCCTATTCCTCCGGGGCCTCGTTGCCCCAGGCGTCCCAGCCGTCCGCCCGTTGGCGGGCAAATAGTTCAATGCGGGGCACGTCGCCCAGCAGGTCCACGATCCGCCGCCGCGTTTCGTCCGGCTTTTTGCTGTGCCCCTGAAAAGGGGCCTCTATGATCTGGCGGACGCTATGACTGCGGACACGCTCCCCGGCCTTAAAGCCTGGGGACACGCCCAGCAGGCACACCTCCGCGTTGGCGCGGGTGTAGGCACCCAGCCCCATGTAATTGCCGCCGCTCTTGGCGTTTTTCTTCACCCACACAAAGGCGGCGGTTTTGTATGTAAACCCCCACGCCTCCATGACCTTGATGGCCTCCGCGATATTGGGGAACGTGGCCCACATAAAGCAGGCGGCCCCATCCTCCGCACAGATAGACCGGATCGGCATAGCGCAAATTTCCGCCGTTGTCATAGTGTCATAGTGTTGCCGGGCAATCCCGTGGGAACTCTTGCCCTTGCCGCCCTGTCCATAGGCCCACGGCGGATCCGCATAGATCACGCTGTACCGCCGATCAGGCAACGGCATGATTTCAGCCATGGCCGCCACCCCATTCCTTTATTGCCGCGCTCAAACGCTCATTTGCGACATGGTGTAATGCGGTGGCGCGGTCCATTGTAGTGGACGCCGCCAGCAGGGTGGCCTCCCGCTCCATTTCTTCGGCGTCCGCGCCCAGCAGCTTGGCCACCCCCTCGATCCGGTCCATGGCGGTCTCAAATTCCCGCCGCCACTCTGCCGCTATTTGTGCCGTGGTCATGTAACCTTGCCGCCTAGGGCTTGTTTGAAAAAACGTGGAAGTTATGCTAAATCAACAAAATAGCGATAGAGGCCAGATAAACAAAGGCGA
>ERZ808051.1975-NODE-1975-length-11669-cov-2.987578_pt1 | contig 11669 bp, 10 predicted proteins | sample MGYA00380199_ERZ808051 | MGnify/ENA primary metagenome ERZ808051 (study PRJEB31490, sample SAMN06133391) | mouse gut metagenome | isolation source: J11 | host: mice | place: China: Chengdu | collected 2015-05 ...
CGCTGTTTATGATATTGCCTTTGCTGGTAGGGGTGCTATATAGGGAAAAAAGCGCACTTTGCTTTTTGTATGTAATTGCAGGTTGCCTGATAGTCAGCCTGATTGGCAGACGGTTTAAGCCGAAAAGCCAGGTGTTTTATGCCAAGGAAGGGTTTGTAACAGTGTCCCTAAGTTGGATTATCCTGAGCTTAATCGGGGCGCTGCCTTTTTACCTGAGTGGGGAATTTCCTACGTATACCGATGCCCTGTTTGAAACCATATCCGGTTTGACGACAACAGGGGCTACGATACTGACCGATGTGGAGGGGCTTTCCAGATGCATCCAGTTTTGGCGGTGCTTTACCCACTGGATTGGGGGCATGGGCGTTCTGGTACTGATACTGGCGGTGCTTCCTTTGTCGGGAAGCTATAATATGCATTTGATGCGGGCGGAAAGCCCGGGTCCGAGCGTGGGTAAATTAGTGCCTAAGATAAAAAATACGGCAATGATACTTTATGGGATTTATCTGGCGATTACACTGATTGAAATAACTGCTTTAATGTTGGCAGGGCTTAACTTGTATGAAGCGGCGACCCTGTCTTTTTCCACCACCGGAACGGGAGGCTTTGGGCTGTTGAATACCAGCATCGGGAGTTATTCCACCACAGTACAGATTATTTTTATTGTTTTTATGCTTTTATGCGGAATCAATTTCCAAATATTTTATTTGCTTCTGATTAAAAAGCCGAAGGAAGCCCTTGGAAGCGAGGAATTAAGGTATTATCTTGGGATTGTGCTGGCCGCATCCATTTTGATTGCCATTAATGTGCGGGGATTTTTTGCCGATGGGTTTCAGGCATTCCACCATTCTTTGTTTCAGGTAGTATCGGTGATGACAACCACTGGTTTTGCTACGCTGGATTATAATGTATGGCCGGAATTTTCCAGGTCTATCATTTTCCTGCTTACCTTGCTGGGGGCATGTGCAGGAAGCACCGGCGGCGGCTTTAAGGTATCCAGGCTGATTGTGCTTTTGCGCTCTATTAAGAACGAAATATTTTCCGTGGTGCATCCAAGGAGCATTAAAAAAATACATATGGACGGGCATATTGTGGAGGATGGGGTAATTAAGTCCATCCAAGTGTATACAATGATTTATGCTATAATTTTTTTAGGTTCCTTTGTGCTGGTTTCATTGAACGAATTTGACTTTGTGACCAATATTACGGCGGTTGCAACGACTTTCAATAATGTGGGGCCGGGGTTCAATATGGTAGGACCGGCGGGGAATTACGCGGCTTTTTCCGGGTTTTCCAAATTTGTGCTGATGTTTGATATGCTGGCGGGGAGGCTGGAACTGCTTCCCATATTGGTGTTGGTTTCCCCAAGGACTTGGAAAAGATGTTAGCAGCTATGGATTTGCAAGTATCCTGAGGAGGATTGGGATAGAAGGAGTAAGGGTTAAGGATGGTTAAAGAAGAGATTCGTATAAAGAAAGCGATTGTACATATTTTGGACTCGACGATTGGAATGCCGGTTTTGTCGGATGTGGAGCTGGATTTTGGGTCGGAGTTTGCCGATTTTCTGAAGGAGCATATTGCAAAGATTTCTTCCGGGGATGACGGGAAAAGCTGTCAATTTTATAAAGAAGAGTCGGAGGTCTACCGGATGCTGACGCAGTATTCGGATGATTTTTTTGTAGATGTCAGCAAGGACATGGCGGATTTTTTGTACAGTATCATGAACAGCAATATCGATATCCCGCCGGCGGATTTGATTGTGGTACGCTTCCGGTATGGGGAAGAGGAATACCTGGGGCTGTTGAAAATGAACTACAAGTCTTTGTATACCCATAGGACGCTGGCTTCGGAAGAAGGGGGCAATACAAATGAAATTATCAGGCATAAGTCTATCCTGCCGCCGGAATCCCAACGACTGAGTGAGGCTGCTATTATAGGGTTGAGCGATTTGTCGGTGCAGGTAGTGGAGCGGAAATATGATGTGAACGGGGAAAAAACGAATTATTTTTCTTATCTTTTTTTAAAATGCTCCGGCAGGATGTCCCATAAGTCAAAGCTATCCATTGTGACAAAGGCGGTGGAAGCGGTGCAAAAGGACGGATACGGGGATTTGGGGCAGTATGAGGCACAGATGAAGGCGAAACGGATTATCCAGGAGGAATTGGAGGAAAGGGGAGGGTTCGTAGTAGAGGAAATTGCGGAAAAGATTTTTGAAGAAAAACCGGAATTGAAGACGGCTTTTCAGGATAAAATGGAAAAGTACGATATGGTAAAAGAAGAAGTCCTGCCGCAGAGCGAGGCGACGACGCGGAAATACCAGAAACAGCATTTATTTACGGACACGGGGATTGAAATCAAAATACCGATGGAACAGTATAAAAATCCGGGAAGCGTGGAATTTATCACGAATCCGGACGGTACGGTTTCGGTGCTGATTAAAAATATCGGGCATTTGGAAGCACGGTGGTGAAGATATGGGAACGATATTGGATTATTTAAAAGAATATGGGGACTATACGTTTTCGGAAAAGCCGCTGAATGAGGTGGACAGCCTTGTTTTGTGCCAGTTTTCCTATTTGAAATTCGACGGCATGGTACCGCCCATAGAAGAAAGGAGGGAACCTGTTTCCATCCAATATCTGGACAGGCTTCCTGATAAGGAAAAACTTTTTGCGGATGAAAGATACCGGGAGAATAATACGGCTTTATTTCAAAGGATGCTGGACAGCGTCCGTTTTTCCAGTTTGCGGATGAATTATTATGTAAACCGGGTGGATACGGAAAAAGAGACGCAGTTTTCGGCGGTTACGTTTTTTCTGGAAGACGGGAGCATATATGTGGCTTACCGCGGAACGGACGAAACGATTATAGGGTGGAAAGAGGATTTTAACCTGGCGTTTTCCGAACCGGTTCCAGGGCAGATTCACAGTGTGGAATATTTGAACGAGACAGCAGCTTTTTTTGACAGGCATTTTTTTGTGGGAGGGCATTCCAAAGGGGGGAATTTTGCAGCCTTTGCGGCGATGAACTGCGAGGAAGGGGTGCAGGACCGGATTATAAAGATATACAGCCACGATGGACCGGGATTCCGTCCGGAGATAAGGGAAGCCGGGCATTATGAACGGATTGCGGACAGGGTTGTTAAAATCATCCCCCACTCTTCTTTGGTAGGGATGCTTTTGGAATCCCATGCGGCAGGCTATATGGTGGTGGAGAGCAAATCTTTTGGTTTGTTGCAGCATGACCCCTATACCTGGCTGGTAAAAGAGGACGGATTTGTCAGGGTAAAGGATATTTATAAAAGAAGGAAGTTTATGGACGAAACATTGAACGAGTGGATTTTATCTATGGACGAGGAGCATATCCATTCCTTTGTGGATACTTTGTATGAAGTGGTTTCAGCATCTAAGGCGGCTACTTTAATTGATTTTACTGCGGATTGGAAAAAAAATATGACAGCCGTGGTTGCTGCGCTGAAGGAATTGGACAAAGAAACGGCTTCCATGATAAAGAGAATTATAGTGTCCTTATTCGAGCTGACCGGAGAGCGGGCAAAGGAAGAAATCAAAGAGGGGATTCAGGAACGGGCAGAGGAAGGCAGGATGAGGCTGGAAGAAGGGCGGCAGAAGATGGAGGAAAGCCGTCTGCGCAAGGAGGAAAAAAAGAAGCGGAGGTTCTCTTCTCATGAGGGGGAACATAAAGACAGAAAATAAGAAAATAAGATTTTCCCGTCAGCCGGTTCATCGGCCGGTTCCTTAACCTGCGGGCAGCAGGCAGAGTCAAAAAACTGCCTTTCCGGGTGCCATTGCACACCAAGGATGGGCAATCTCTCATGGGCAATCCCTTCAATAATACCATCTTGGGCAGTCTGTACGACGCAAAGGCAGCGTCCGATGCTGCCCAGGGCTTGATGATGGGCGCTGTTAGTAATCATATGCTTTCCATACAATGTTTCCAGAAAAGAATTGGCGGCAATAGAGGTAGCATGTCTTTTGTCGCCGTTATCCCATGCGTGCCTTGGGGATTCTTTAATATGCTGTATAATGGTGCCGCCGAAAAAAACATTGATGATTTGCATTCCCTTGCAGATGCCAAGGACGGGGCGTTCCTGTTTGACAAAAACATCCAAAGCCTGTAACTGGGTAATATCTAATTCGATATCTATATTTTTTGAACCATGATTTTTCTGTCCAAAGAACGCAGGGGTGATATCGCCCCCACCGGGGAGCAATAAGGCATCATAATCAGGAAGCTTCCCCAAGTCCATAGTGACTATATAGCCTACGCCCATAGCCTGCAGGGCTTTTTCATAATTAACGGTATCTTTGCACCTCCCTACGATGGCAACTTTCAAATCGGGGGAATAGCTGTAATATTGGCACATGCGGTAATCCTTTCAATTTAATCTATTATTCAATATATATTTAAATTTTATGTAGTGTTGGCAGAATAAATGCGGAGGAATTTATATGGGGATTGATTTTGTAGCTTTTGCTAAAATGTATCAATTTTACTTGTGGAATGGTTCAAGCTTAGGGGGAAACCGCCACAGATGGCAGATTCTTATTTTATCCTTGCATTTTCTTGCTGCAGGTGCTATAGTTATAAGAAGATAATATGTTACCGTTAATTAGAGTGGACTTGTGAGTCCACTCTTTTTGCGGAAAGGATGAATTTTGCCGTTCCCCGGGGAGTGGGCAGCAGCAAAATATAGGGAAAGGAACGGGTGGGAGGATGTCTAAAAAGGAAACATATGAAAGAAGGACGGAGGAACTTCTTTTACCGATTGTGGAAGCGGAAGGGTTAGAAATTTATGATGTGGAATATGTAAAGGAAGGCAGCGACTTTTATTTGAGGGCCTATATCGATAAGCCGGAAGGTGTGGATATTAACGATTGTGAACGGGTGAGCAGGGCATTGTCGGATGCATTGGACGAAAAAGATTTTATTGCAGATGCATATATTCTGGAAGTGAGCAGCCCAGGGCTTGGAAGAGTTTTGAAAAAGGATAAACACCTGGAAAAGAGCATAGGCGAGGAAGTGGAAATAAAGACTTATAAGCCAATCGACAAGTGCAAGGAATTTAAAGGCGTTTTGAAAGGGTACGATGGAAATTCCATAACAATAGAAACGGAAGGCGAAGCGATGGCTTTTGCAAGGGAAGAGATTGCAGTCATCAGGCTGGCATTTGATTTTTAACGAGGAAAAGAAGAAAGGAAAAGAGAGAAATGAACAAAGAATTAATGGAAGCATTGGATATCTTGGAGAAAGAAAAGGAAATAAGCAAGGAAACCTTATTTGATGCTATTGAAAATTCGTTGATAACAGCCTGCAAAAACCATTTTGGGAAATCGGATAATATAAAAGTAGAAATTGACAAAGAAACCTGCGATTTTTTGTGCTATGCGGAGAAAGAAGTTGTGGAGGAAGTGGAGGATGACTGTGTCCAGATTTCCCTTGAGGACGCGTTGAAGATTTCCAAAAGGGCGCAATTGGGGAATATTATCCATGTGGAGATTAAATCCAAAGAATTTGGACGTATTGCGACACAGAATGCGAAAAATGTTATCCTGCAGAAAATCAGGGAAGAAGAAAGAAGCGTTATCTACAATCAATATTATGAGAAAGAAAAGGATATCGTAACGGGCATTGTGCAGCGTTACGTGGGGAGGAATATCAGCATTAACCTTGGGAAAGCGGACGGTATATTAAACGAGAGCGAACAGGTGAAAGGCGAAATGTTCAAGCCGACGGAAAGGATTAAGGTATATATCCTGGAAGTGAAAAATACTCCGAAGGGCCCCCGCATTCTGGTAAGCCGTACCCATCCGGAGCTGGTAAAACGTCTTTTTGAATCCGAAGTGACGGAGATTAAAGATGGTACGGTAGAAATCAAGAGCATCGCAAGGGAAGCGGGAAGCCGTACAAAGATGGCGGTGTGGTCAAACAATCCGAATGTAGATGCGGTAGGCGCATGTGTCGGCATTAACGGAACAAGGGTAAATACAATCGTAGAAGAGCTGAGAGGGGAAAAGATTGATATTATCAATTGGGATGAGAACCCGGGCAATTTAATCCAGAATGCGTTGTCCCCGGCAAAAATCGTTGCCGTATTTGCAGATCCGGATGAGAAGACGGCGAAAGTAGTTGTGCCGGATTACCAACTTTCCCTTGCTATTGGTAAAGAGGGGCAGAACGCAAGGCTTGCAGCAAGGCTGACCGGTTATAAAATAGATATTAAGAGCGAGACGCAGGCGAAAGATGCACCCGGTTTCCGTTATGAAGATTATATTGATGAATATGATGAATATGAAGAGGATGAATACGGGGAAGAGCTGGAAGGGGATGAAGACGGCTTAGAAGCAGAAATGCCAGAAGAAGAATCCATGAAAGAAGGGGATGACGGGGAAGAATCTTACGGAGAAGAAGAATCTTACGACGGGGAAGAATCCTATGAAGAAGAGGAATCCTATGATGGGGAAGAGCCCAATGAAGAGGAAGAATCCTATGATGGGGAAGAGCCCAATGGAGAGGAAGAGTCCTATGACGGGGAAGAGCCTTATGAAGCGGAGGCAGAGGAAGAGCTGACGGAAGGATGATTTAGTTGAAAGAGGTGGCATATGGCAAAAAAAATCCCCTTGAGGCAATGCGTCGGATGTCTGGAAATGAGAAGTAAGAAGGAAATGATGCGTGTTTTGAAAACGGAAGACGGCAGCATTGTATTGGATATGACAGGGAAGAAAAACGGAAGAGGCGCATACCTTTGCAGGCAGGCGGAATGCCTGAAGCGTGCGAGGAAAAGCAAAGGGCTGGAGCGTTCTTTGAAGATAGGCATCCCTGATGAAATATATGAAAAGCTGGAAAAGGAATTTGAGGGCTGAAAATTTTTGATTTGCTGTGGAAGACGGATGCTTTGCAGAAAGCCTCCGGGATTGAAAGGGAGCAAGATGAAAAATTTAAAATCCCAAGTTTGTGTCTGCGCGGCATCCACAAACTTGCAAGCCAAATTGGTTTTGCGCAGGAAGACGCGCAGAAATGAGGTGAAATATGAAAATGGATAAAGTTTATTCATTGCTTGGGCTGGCAGTCAGATCCAGAAATGTAGTAACCGGAAATTTTTCTACAGAGAAAGCAGTAAAAAAGGGCAAGGCGGAGATGGTAATCGTCAGTGAGGATGCATCGGATAATACTGTAAAAATGTTCCGCAATATGTGTGATTTTTACGGAGTGCCTATGTTCCGGTACGGGAAGAAAGAGGAACTGGGGCATGCGATGGGAAAAGAGATGCGCACTTCGTTGGCGGTTACGAATGAGGGTTTTGCGAAGTCCATAAGGAAGCATTTGGAAGCGGTTGAACAAGAAGACGGAGGTAGTGAGCATGGCGAAAATGAAAGTACATGAACTTGCGAAGGAATTGGATAGGCAGAGCAAAGAGCTGATTGCTTTTTTGCAGGGAAAAGGAATAGATGTAAAAGCGGCGCAAAGTTCCATTGAGGAAGATGCGGTGGAATTGGTTAGGGGACACTTTAAAAAAGCCAAGCCGGCAGAGGAAACCGTAAAAAAAGATGCGCCGGTAAAGACGGAAACACCCAAAGCGGCAGAGCAGATGAAGGCGGAGGCGCCGGTGAAAACAGAATCGCCGGACAAAAAAGAAGAAAAAAGCGAGCCGAAAGAGAAAAAGGAGAAGAAAGAGGAGAAACCTATGGCGAAAGAGGGAGAAAATGCCAACGAGGCACCAAAGAAAAAGAAAAAGATTATTTTTGTGAGCAACCCTCATAACAGTAAAATGCCGGGGCAAAAACCGAAACCGGCAGGGGATAGGGAGAGGAAGCCGCAGGCTGCGGCGAACAACCAAAGGCAGGGGAATTTCGCCAGACAGGATAAGCCGGAGAAGCTGGCGCCTTACCGTCCGGTAAAACCTCTTACGCCGCCGTCTCCTACACCTCCGGTGACTATGGTGCCGGCACACAACAATCCACCGAAAAGGGATACGAAGTTTACCGGGAAACCGGAAACCAAACGGCAGGAAACTGCTGCGGAAACCAAGACGGCAAGACCGGATAGGCCGGCAAATACGCAGGCAGTTGCGGCTGAAACGGCTCAGGTGAAGAAAACGGATAATTTCAGGCAAGACAGGCCGGAGCGTACGGATAATTTCAGGCGCGACAGGCAGGAGAGACCGGAGAACCCCAGGACGGATAGGCAAGACAGGCCGAGGAACGGGGAAGGGCAAAGACGTCAGGATAATAGGAACGAGAATAGAAATGAAAATAGGAACAATAATAGGAATGACAACAGAAGACCTGAAGGACAGGGCCGCAGGCCTTTTGAAAATAATCAAGGAGATAGGCGCAATTCTTCTGGCGGTCAAGGTTTTAACCGGTTTTCTGGAAATAACGACCGCCCTAACAGAGGAAATGGAGGGCAGGACAATAAATTCAGAAAGCCTGCAGCCTCTAAAGGATTCATGCCGGAGAGCCCGGTCAAGGATCAGGAGAAGCACAGGGATGAGGAAAAGCGCAGGATTAGCCAGGAAAAAGATAAACGCTCTAAGAAAGACTTGATTTATGAAGAGGATGAGGTAAAGGTATCCGGCAAAAATAAAGCGGGAAGGTTTATTAAACCGGAGAAGAAAGTGGAAGAAGTAAAAGAAGAGCAGATTAAAGTAATTGTGATACCGGATTCCTTAACCATTAAGGAACTGGCCGATAAGATGAAGATGCAGCCTTCCGTCATTATTAAGAAGCTGTTTTTACAGGGGCAGATAGTAACGGTCAATTCGGAACTGACTTATGAAGAGGCGGAAAACATTGCGATTGAATACGAAATTATCTGTGAAAAAGAAGAAAAAGTAGATGTAATAGAGGAATTGCTAAAAGAGGAAGAAGAAAAAGAAGAGGATATGGCAAAACGTCCTCCTGTCATTTGTGTTATGGGCCATGTCGACCACGGCAAAACGTCCCTGTTGGATGCTATCCGCAAAACGAATGTGACGGATAAGGAAGCGGGCGGGATTACGCAGCATATCGGCGCATATACCGTAAAGGTAGGGGAAGAGAAGATTACTTTCCTGGATACGCCGGGGCATGAGGCATTTACCGCTATGAGGATGCGAGGGGCAAACTCCACGGATATTGCAATTCTGGTGGTAGCGGCCGACGATGGTGTAATGCCTCAGACGGTAGAAGCAATTAACCACGCAAAAGCGGCAGGGATTGAAATTATCGTTGCAGTGAATAAGATAGATAAGCCGAATGCAAATGTTGACAGGGTAAAACAGGAATTGACGGAATATGAATTGATTCCCGTAGATTGGGGCGGAAGCACGGAATTTGTGCCTGTATCCGCGAAGTCCGGCGAAGGCATTGATGTCCTGCTTGAGACCATTCTGTTAACGGCGGAAATCCTTGAGCTGAAGGCAAACGCGAAGAGACGTGCAAGAGGTCTTGTAATCGAAGCGGAGCTGGATAAAGGAAGAGGGCCGGTGGCAACGGTGCTTGTGCAGAAGGGAACGCTTCATGTAGGCGACTTTATATCCGCAGGTTCCAGCCACGGCAAAGTAAGGGCTATGATTGACGATAAGGGCAGACGGGTAAAAGAAGCCTTCCCTTCTACTCCGGTAGAAATCCTTGGGCTTTCCGATGTTCCCAGCGCCGGCGAAGTATTTATCGCCCATGAGAACGACAAGACGGCAAAATCTTATGCGGAGACTTATCTTGCACAAAATAAAGAAAGGATGCTGGAGGATACGAAATCGAAAATGTCTCTGGACGACCTCTTTACACAGATTCAGGCGGGCAATTTGAAGGAACTGAACCTGATTATCAAAGCGGATGTACAGGGCAGCGTGGAAGCGGTAAAACAAAGCCTGCTGAAACTTTCCAACGAGGAAGTAGTGGTAAAATGCATTCATGGCGGTGTAGGGGCCATTACAGAATCCGATGTATCCCTGGCGTCGGCATCTTCTGCAATTATTATCGGTTTCAATGTAAGGCCGGATGCTATGGCGAAGGCGGTAGCCGAGAGGGAAGGCGTGGATATTAGGCTTTATAAAGTCATTTACCAGGCGATTGAAGATGTGGAAGCGGCTATGAAAGGGATGTTGGATCCGATTTTTGAAGAAAAGGTTATCGGCCATGCAGAAGTACGCCAGATATTCAAGGCTTCGGCAGTGGGGAATATTGCTGGTTCCTATATATTGGATGGTGTGTTCAAGAGAGAATGCAAGGTACGCATCACCAGGGAAGGCGACCAGATTTATGAAGGTGCCTTAAGTTCCCTGAAGCGTTTTAAGGACGATGTAAAAGAGGTAAAGGCCGGTTATGAATGTGGGCTTGTCTTTGACGGCTTTGACCAGATGCAGGAACTGGATATTGTAGAGGCCTATATTATGGTAGAAGTGCCCCGGTAACGGCGCCTTACGGGCGATTGCCATAAGAGCCGGATGCCCTGCCGCCTGCGGCGGGGATACTGACCGGTATGGCAACTGTCCGGGTGGCCGGAAGGGAAAGGAGCATAAATAGAATTATGAAAAAAAACAGTATAAAAAGTACAAGGATTAACGGGGAAGTGCAGAGGGCATTGGCAGAAATCATACGGGGAGGAATAAAAGACCCGCGTATCAGCCCGCTGACTTCCGTGGTATCGGTAGAGGTGGCCCCGGATTTGAAAACTTGTAAAGCCTGGATTAGTGTTCTGGGGGATGAGGACGTGCAGGCGAATACTCTGGAAGGGCTGAAAAGCGCTGCAGGCTATATCAGGAACCAATTGGCGAAAGAGGTCAACTTAAGGAATACCCCGGAGATTCTTTTTATCATGGATCAATCCATTGCTTATGGCGTAAATATGTCAAAGCTGATTGATGAAGTAAATAAGGGGAAAAGTGAGGACGAGGAGAGGTAAAAGAAAAGCGCTTTTAACTGGCGGAAAAGGGGTCTAGAATGAAAATAGAAGAAGAAATTAAGGGTGCAGAATCCATAGGAATCGGCGGGCATATCAGGCCGGACGGCGATTGCGTAGGCGCATGTATGGCGTTATATTTGTATATCCGGAAAGTATTTCCTACAAAGAAGGTGGAAGTTTTTTTGGAACAGCCTTCGGAAGTATTCCAGTGTATCAAAGATGTAGATAAAATCCGTACCGATGTGACGGCAGATGAAGGCTGTGAAGGAAGCTTTGATGTTTTTATTGCTTTGGATACGGTAAAAGAGCGCATAGGGGTGGCAGAAGCTTTGTTTGACAAAGCAAAAAAGACGATAAACATTGACCATCATATCAGTAATCCGGGATGCGGAACAGTGAATTACGTGGATGCACAGGCGAGTTCCACCAGTGAACTTGTTTTCCGCACCCTGAAGGAAGAAAATCTGGACGAAGAGATTGCAAAAGCAATCTATATCGGTATGGCCCACGATACAGGCGTGTTCCGCTATTCCAATACTTCGCCGGAAACTTTGCAGATTGCGGCAAAGCTGATTGCTTTTGGCTTTGACTTCCCGGAAGTGATAGAAAAAACATTTTATGAAAAAACTTATGTACAGAATCTTCTCCTCGGCCGAGCCCTGATGGAAAGCATTTTCGTTATGGACGGGAAATGTATCGTCAGCGCGATAGGAAAGAGGACGCTGGAGTTTTATCAGGCAAGCCCTAAAGATTTAGAAGGTGTGGTC
>ERZ808051.1979-NODE-1979-length-11609-cov-3.723552_pt1 | contig 11609 bp, 10 predicted proteins | sample MGYA00380199_ERZ808051 | MGnify/ENA primary metagenome ERZ808051 (study PRJEB31490, sample SAMN06133391) | mouse gut metagenome | isolation source: J11 | host: mice | place: China: Chengdu | collected 2015-05 ...
AAGCTTCGTTTGCCTCGAAAGTGCCAATGGGTCCGTAGAGATGGCAAGCGCATCATTATTGACCGAGCTGCCATTGTTTGGATGAAGGAGGAGTAGTACATGGCGGAGATCGTTAATCTTGGAAGCCTATACCTTAATGGACAGCCGATAGACCTTGGAGTTGAATACAACGGAGAGGTCTTATCATTTGGAAATACAATCCTAGGGAAAACTATCCCGTTTGTGAAGTGGGGCAAACTGCTAGTGGCTAGCCAATGTTTCTGCACCAACATCAGATGGGATGAATTGAACAAGGCTGGGTACATTTTCGGCCGTCCTGTCAAAATTGATGGAGTCCCCTACCTTTGCCGCAGCCTTAAAGTCGGCGACGAAAATGATGTGCCCAACGAGTGGGATTCCATTTTAGATGACCTAGGGGAGGACGATAGCCTGTGGCACTGGGGCAGTGGATACTTTTGGGGGCAAGAAACTGCCAGACACCATGCATCGCATCGTGCGGTTCGGGGGTATCACTCGGCCCGCCACTGGTACATCTACAATGCGGCGTTTCGGAACGTGTACGTCGGTTTTCGCCCCGTCTTGGAGCCCCTGCCCCCTGAACCTCTGATTTCTGATGCTTTGATTAGGGCTGACCTCAAGGTCTACGGCTCTGATACAGCTATCATTGGGCAGTTGGTAGAGTATACCGACTACGACCTGGTCATGGTCTCAAATGCCGACCTGCGTTTGCCTCAACAATGTCAATGGGCACGTAGAGATGGCAAGCATATCATCATTGACCGAACAGCTGTCATCTGGGTGAAGGAGGAGTAGTACATGGCGGAGATCGTTAATCTTGGAAGCCTATACCTCAATGGACAACCGAAAGACCTTGGAGTTGAATACGACGGAGAGGTCTTATCATTTGGGAATACAATCCCAGGGAAAACTATCCCATTTGTGAAGTGGGGAAACATCCTGGTAGCAAGTCGGTGTGTTTGCACAAACATCCCCTGGAACACACTGTATTTGCGAGGATTCATTTTCGGCTACCCAGTCAAAATCGATGGAATCTCTTACCTCTGCCGTTCCCTCAAGGTTGGGGCAAAGGATGGCGACCCTAATGAATGGGATGCTGTTCTGGATGCCATCGGAGACGCCGATAGCATTTGGCATTGGAAAAAGGAGTACTTCTGGGGGCAGGATGTATCTGAATACGGCACATCCTACCAGACAGTTCGTGGACACCGTTCGGCTCGTGCTTGGAGCAAACGACATTCATTGAGCAAAGATTCCATTGTGGGATTTCGCCCTGTGTTAGAGCCTTTGCAGCCTGAGCCCCCAGTATCCAACTCTCTGGTAGGCCGAAACCTCAAAGTGTACGGACCAACTGCAGCCATTTCAGGTCGGCTGGTGGATTTCAATGACTATGACTTGATCCTTCAGCTACCTGCTGATGCGGCTTCGAGGGTACTTGGCGCACAGGTATTGAGTAGCAATGGATGGTTGGCTGACGGCAGGCGTATGACACTAGACCGTTCAACTATCACTTGGATGGAGAAAATCGACTAAGCAAATACAAAGACCGGCTGGGATTCCCAGTCGGTCTTTTTGTTGTTTTCGACACAGAGTTATTTGGTGATACGGTGACACCAGGAGACTGTCCAAATACCATCGATCGGTGGAACTGGATAAAATCAATAGGCCAGCACCCAACAAAAACTGTCCCACCCCCATTTCTTTGTATCTACCAAAAGATAGGGGCTTTGTATAGTGAGCTCTCCCACACCTAAAGGCAGGGGAGCTAGAAGGGATTCTTGTATGCTTCGCAATCCTATCCCGCCATCTCTCCCCTCTAACTATAGTTCCTACATTTCCTAACCTGTATAGAAAACGTCTATATTACGAGCAAATTCTTTAAAACCAGGCTGTATTTTGTCATTAACCGTCAATAGCCGTGGTATGGGATATTTCGCTTACTCCCTGGTTTCTGACCTGACACATCCACACAAGCTCTCTCCCCTTCCATATTCCCCATCCAAATTAGCTGATTTTTGCTTTTATGGCCCGTGATGCGGATTCTTTGAAATATCGGCAATCAGAGAACTATTCAGTCGCAGTTTGTGAATGGGCTTACTAATATCATCCGGGCATCTGTTGATTCTATGATGAGGTTTTGGCGGGTTCTGATATCAGGGATACCAACTTTGAAGGCTCTCAGGGAAGGCTATGGTGGAATTCAGGATCCCGGGAGACTTGTACTGCGCCTATCGGAGGAAACTGTGGTTGGGGCAGGTGTTCGGGGCAGCCTATCCAGGAATTTTCTTGGGAAGGATACTGTTGGATACTGTGGTTTATGGAGGAGCGAGAGATTCAATCATTCTGGGACTCCAGCCTTAGGACGTTTTGGGGAAAGCTACGGTAGGGGCCAACGTTTAGAGAAGCCCTCTCTGGAGTTGTGTGGGGGATACAATATTATTCTCAGTCCAGGGCTGCCTGTTACAGTACATTTGGGCGGACTTGACGGCGGCAGCCTGTATGTCCTCTCTCATACTCACCTACGAGACCCACATCCTCGGCTAGGATTCATACAACAAGCACTCTAGCTCTGCGATCCAATCCGCACTCCATCACAGTCTCTATCCGCAAAAGCCATTCCAGGCCACGTCACCCCGGAGTATTATCTGCATATTATTCACATATAACCTGCCTATTACCCGCATATAGGGTGCATATTCCCGGGGAAATAGCCCCCGCGAGAGGTTATTTTCTGCTTATTATTCGCTTATTTCCTACCTATTATCTGCATATTATTTGATTATTGCCCAAAGAGGCACGAAACCCGCCTGGATGGACCAAGCGGGGTCGGGCTCAATGCCATTGAGATTTCAGTATTCTTCTACTGCACATTTTGGAGATATAAATTAGCAACCATGGTAAGAGTTTTTGAAATTGGAAGTCTTAGCATATTGACATCCAGGTCTTCTGGACCAAATCGAACTCGATCAAGGGCATCAGCATCCTTGAAAATATCAAACAGAAGTTTAGCATGTTCTTCTTGGTCCTTCAAACATGAGGTTTCTTGAATACGCTGATATCCATGTTCGTCAGACAGGCAGTGATATTCAATTAGGAGTTCAGTTAGTGGATTAGGATCATGCCAATTTTCAGTATAGTATATCCTTGCACATTGTCCATGCCTATCATCTACACCATCGTTATTTCGTTGAGTATCGTGATAGATGGCAGCTTCGGCCAAGATGTGTCTATCGGGGTTTGGCAGGTTAAGGTAGTGGGCTATGGTCAGGGATAGGAGAAGAACTCTTTGTTCGTGGAGCTGGCCATGCATGTCAGATTTCATGACAAAATCAAGGTCTGACAGGTAGCCAATATATTGATGGTACATCATTGTAACATCATTAAATACTGCTGGCAGATCCTCCAGCCCTTTCAGATTGATGACTTCTATGATTTCAATGTCATGTGGGTCAACAAATATCTCTGTTCGTCCCTGGTCGATATTTGCCGCAATCACTTTCTCTTTGGGGCACACTCCACATGCGATATACCCTCTGTCACCACCCAGTCTGGTCGCGTAGAAATTTGCAACAGAAATATCTGTTGACCAGGAGTAGCCCCACTCCACAGGAGCAGATATTGTATTGCTTCCGCCTCGGTAGACAGGGACAGGTTCTGGGAATTGGTCCAGAAATTGAGCAGTGGCAGCAATGTCGTTCGGGCTGCGAGAATCAATGATCACCCTCAAAGTCTCTTGTTTCAGCCGGCTAAAACCATAACTGGATTGAACATATGCCCTTCTGAATTCTTTGTATAAGCCAGGGATATCTCCATTAGGATACTTTTCAATCAGAAGATTGAAGTAGTCCATCCGCATGCCATTAGGAAGGGCGCTGATACACCTTCCGAATTCCTTTCTGGATACGGCAGCTTCCACCAAGGCTATGTAGTTATGCAAAACTTCTGGTCGAGGTTTTGTTTTTTCCTCATCTGAAAAAAGGATATTGTTATATAGTGGGATTGCAGCCAAACTCTCCTTGTTTAGATACACTATGTCCAATGTAACTGCTTGGACATACCAGATGTTCTGAATGTTTACCTCTGGGAACATGTCATGAAACTCTCGAATCGTATAAAGAGATTGATAGCCTTCCTTTTTATATCTTTTCTTATCAGCTGCTGTTTTCACCTCTGTTTGGCAAAGCAGCCTATCAAACCCGATATCGTGAGAGGCGACTACGATTTCTGCATCTGTCATGGTGTACTCCTTTTTACAAAAATAACCGTAAGAACACCCGCTTTATGAGGGGAGGGGATGGGACAGTCAGAATGGAGCAAGGTCCACGCACAGCCGGCAGGGAAGTTACTCCCCACCCAGCTTGATAGACACGGCCCCATCTTCCGCAACGACCAGTCTCATGGATTTGATGTATTTGCCGTAGAACTGCCGCTTCTCCGTCTCGCTCATGTTGGCTCTGGCGACTGTGCAGGCATTCTCCAAAATATCATTGATGTTGAAATCCACCGCCTCCTCAATGGCATATTTGACTTCGTTGAGGACCGCCTGGATTCGGATGGCGTCACTGTTCCCGGTACAGAAATCATCCATATGGCAGTAGGTAATCCCGGCATCCTCCATAGCCCGCTTGACGGTTGGGCTACACTTGATTTCTTCCACAAGGACAAGAAAGCGTGCCTCCGGCATAGAGGAGATGAGGCCCCAGTAGTCGGAATCACTGGACGCAAGGATGAAGGAGTCAGTATGATTCTGGAAGAACTCCCGGCAGGTGCCCGTGGTAAGTCGAATATCGACCAGGGACTTGTCCTCTTTAACCCGATCCACCATAACATGCTCAATTGGAATCTGAGTGAACTGATTGAGGATTTGCCAGCCGGTGGAGGTGTGGATGTCATCATACAGAATGATTTTGACAACCTTGTCCAGAAGGGCCGCCTGGTTCAGATTATTCAGTGTGGCATACAACTTGTATGGGTCTACATTCTCACAATCCACCACAATGGCAGTTCTCTGGCTCTGCTCAAGGAACTGATACACTCCGCTCTTGGTCACATTGCCTGCATCAGAGACTTTGCTCAGGTCGTAAAAGCAGTCGAAGTTGACTTCGTAGAGGAGGGAGACGAATTTCTTATCGTTGTATAAGATGTTGCCATGATTCAACGTAGAGGGCCAGTTGAGGTAGACCTGATAGGGGTAGTAGGAGCGATTCCGGTAAAACTCCGTCTGAGCATCACGTAGCCCTGGGAGCTTGGCTCCATTGGGCATGATGAACAGAGTACGGATATACTGCCAGTTGAGCCAGATAGGGAAGATACTCTTGCAGTTGTTGATACGGTTTTGGATGTGGCCATTGATGGTCAGGAGGTATTCATCGACTGTACAGTTAGCTTTGACGATTGTGATACCGTCTTTGCTCAGGCGTTCTATGGCGGCAGCGGGAACCAAGTGTGGGAGGGAATACAGATTCTTGAGGTTATACTTGATCTCGCTATTGATGGCCTGGTGGTTGTTCAGAAGGGCTGTTCTGAGCATACACAGGTCTCGAATAATTCTGGTATTGTGGTCTTGGTCCAGTTTGGTGATACAATCCAGTTGGAGAGGCTCATGAATATTCTCAAAAATAGATGCTGGGACTCCGAGCATATAGGCAACTTTGGAGACAACCATGTATGTGCTGTTCTCGAAATCGGTGTATGGCTGTTGGGCTTGGGTTGTAGAGAGTTCAGTCATGACATATATCCCCCCATTGTAGTTAGATTAGCACAAGTCGGCGAGAAAATCAATAATGTGCTTTGTCTTATATTATGCGGTCATATAGGGGTATATTTTGTATCGGATAGGAAAACACTGAACAGGCATAAGAGAAGGCGGCTCTGGATTTCCAGAAGTACCCACCTTTAGGCATGTGGTAGCCCACTTAGTCAAACGAGGGTGTTTGCGTGTGTGGTTTTGTTCATAGGAGTATTGGCCTATATTTATTTGGGAGGCCTATTTTGTCTTTATAGAAAAATTTCTTTGGGGGTGGATACGAGAAGATGTGGTGGGGAGATTTTGGGACTGCACGTCCATGCATTTTGAATTACCACACTGGTCGATGGTATTTGGGCAATTCTCTCAATCTCTGTTGTATCTAACCAACATCTTCCCCATCCTTGACTTGGTCTCACAGAAAAGGGAATCCGGAACCCCACTCTGTGAGGGGTGGGAGCAGTCAGACCTTCAGGCTTTGGCGGCACAGCGACGCAAGAAGGCCTGCCGCACATTGCGACAGGCCTTCTTGTACGTTGGGCACTATCCTTCCTGCACCCATATGATTGCGCTTCGATCAATGACCATATTGGATGGCCCCATAAAACACACCCAGCGAAGGTTCTTGGGAGTTTCTAAGTAACTCTCCGCATTGGTCAAAACCAAATCGTAGTCAGAGAAGTCTTTCAGAAAACCAGTGATATAGCCGCCAGGACCATAGACCTTGACCTTCTTCTTGAGTAGGGTCCTTGAGATTTTTTCTGCCGGGGAGAGGTACTCCAGCACAGGGCGAAACCCAACTGACCGAATCATTTTCCCCGAATATTGTTTGGTAAAGAAGCGTGCTTCCTTCCCACCACGAACAATGCGGCTGTTCGGCGCACTACCAATTCCTGCCTGTTCCATCCCCCAGAAATATGCGGCCGACCAGTGCCAGAGGCTATCGTCCTCACCAATAGCGTTCAAGGCCGCATCCCACTCGTTGGAGGCTTCCGGTTCCATACCAACATGAAGACTCCGGCACAGGAACTGGGTCCCGTCGATGGTGATGGGCCGGCCATAGATGTATCCTTGCTTATTCAGCTGGTCCCAGCTGACATTGCGGCATATGGTTCTCGTTGAAATCAGAAGATTGTTGACAGCAACAAAGACCACTTTGTTGCCGCGAAAGTGAGTATCCCCGAATGAGATTTCTTCGCCCATGTTGGTAGTATCCCATGAGACAGGAGCCCCATCAAAGAGAAGCGTTCCTTTTATGATGACATTTGCCACAGAATCAACCCTCCTCTCTCTGCAGCCAGCTGATAGCAGCTCTGTCGATAATGACAAAGTCTCCATCTGGTTTGACCCAGCAAGCGCTGTGCGCATTTGTGACAGCACAGTTGGAAGCCAATATGAGGTCGTAGTCCGAGAAATCGCTCACGATTCCGGCGATGGGTCCGGTGGGGCAATATGCCCGCACCTCGACCCCAATTAGGTCTCTAGTGAGATCTACGGCAGGGGAGAGGGGTTCAAGTACGGGACGGAATCCAACTCCCTCTGACTGAAACCTCTCATGGTGATAGTTGGGAGCGCCGGAACAGTCCACTGTGCAATGGATGTCCTCTTTTGAGGGATGCGATCGCTGTACCCAGAACGCCTTTGTGTCAACAAACCACGGATCTTCACCCCGGAAGTCAATAGTTGCGGTCAGGGCGTCATTCCACTCCTTCGCATCTTTCAGGGACCGGCAAAAGTATTGGATTCCTCCAATTATTATGGGATGGCCATAGATGAGGTTAGCCTCATGCAACTGACGCCAGCTGACTCCCCTGCACAGGGTACGGTTCCCAATCAGCAGTCCGTTGACTTTTACCCACTTGAGCTTCTTCTTGGGATTGGTATCCCCAATAGACAGGGAGCCAGATTTATATGAGGCGTTTACGGTTGCTGGGCGGCCGCCGAGATATAGGCTGCCAAGCTCAAATGTTCCGCAGCTCATTTTTATTCACCTTCTTCCTTCTGCAGCCACTGGATAGCACTTCTGTCGACGACTGCGGAGTCTCCATGGATACATGCCCAGTGGACGTCTGTGCTCAAACCCTTGTCTACGATCGTCTCAATAATGAGGTCGTAGTCGGAGAGATTTGACAGAGTGCCTGTGATGGAACCATTCTCTCCAAATACCCGAATCCTACTGCCAATCAAGGCATCAGATGCCGTAATGGAAGGGGAGAGATGCTCCAGGACTGGGCGGAAACCGACGCCGTTTAGGCCCATGGTTTCCGGGAAGAAAGTCTGTGTCCCAGTGTATGGCCACCCATACACAATACGCCTGAGGTCTGTCGTATCATCCAAGGAATTATCCGGAGATTCGTCTTGCCCCCAAAAGGAGAGCCGGTCGTTCTTCCATTGTTTTGCCCCCTCTGGAATCGTCTCCTGAACCTGAGTCCACTCGTTGCCTTTGAGAGACCGGCACCAGTAAACAGCACCCTCAATGTCGAACAGCCGCCCGTAAATCAGGCCAGCCCTATTGAGCTCGGTCCAAGGGATGGCTGGGCAAAGGACACAGTCTGAAATGAGAAGATTGTTGTATTCAACCCACTTGATTTTCATGTTCCGCATTCCAGGGCCAATGGTTATAGGCTCGCCGCCGTATCTGCAGGTGGGTGGCACAGAGACGCCATCGAGGTATATGCTTGCGAATAGTTTCTTCTTTTTTGTATTCTCCATATGTATTCAAACCCTTTCCAAATTGGTTTATGGGAGGATGATATGCAAATTGGATGGATTTCATTCAAACGGGCTGCTCTCTTGAATTGAAAAAAAGATGTGTGCATACGATGGCAGCATCATTCGATTTAACGAAACCGCCGTAAATCCCCTGCCTTTAGGCATGGGGGATATAAGGCAAGTAAGAAGGTTTGCCCCAATATTTTGGAAATAGACCCAAGGTAAACCGCATATCTTCTGGGCAAAACAACAGCTAGGTATTCCTGTATAGTACCTTCTCCTCTTTGGGTGGATACGAAGAAACGTGACAGGAGTTTTTTGCCCCAGGGCCATGTGTTCTAGGCTGCCGCAACGATCGATGGCATTTGGTCAGTTTTCTGGCGTCACTGTGTCGCCAAACAACTCTATATTGAAAACAACAAAGAAAGCGAGCCGGGGAATCCATCCCCAACCCGCCTTGCATTTTTGTCAATCGTTCTCTATTTCCCGCATCCACACAATAGCGTTCCGATCCACGGCCGCTACACGTCTCTTCATGATAGTCATCCATCCCCATCGAGGGTCTGTCTTGCAGTCTCTTTTGAGGTCGAGAATCAAGTCATAGTCGGTGATGTCCAGTACGAATCCTTGGACATACCCCGTTGGGCCATACACTGTCAGTTCTCTGCCTATCAGCTCATTAGAAATCGTCGGAGCAGGGGAGAGGGGCTCCAATACCGGCCGAAAACCAACAATGTAGTACCTGCTCCTCGCACTGCACGCCTGCCAAGCTCTTGGGGTGGGTCCTCCCCGGACCATCTTCAAGAGGTTGTTCGATTTGCTTCCCTCTTGACCCCAAAAAGCTCTTGTATTCCATTCCAGCAGGGAGTCATTCTCCCCATACTCATCTAACAGCGTATCCCACTCGTTGCAAACGCTCTCCATGACGCCCACTTTGAGACTGCGGCACCGGTATGGGGCTCCATCAATTTTGATTGGCCGGCCGCTGATGAACCCACCGGCATGCAGCTCAGACCACTTGATGCCCAGACACAGGACATGCAAGGAAACCAGGGACGTCCCAGTATCCAGAAAGGGGATAGGCTCTCCCAGTCCAGAATCTCCGAAGGATATTTTCTCACCTCTGCATTCGGCATCAATACTGGCAGGCTGTCCGTTCAAGAGCAGGGTTCCTAGCTTGACGATTCTCGGTTTCATCCTAACCCCTCCTTCACAAGACAGCTCTGACGAATCTGCGACCGATCAATGATGACATCTCCGTTGTCACAAACAATCATCCATGCGCTGTCCACATCCGGGTTGCTGTCCGAGGAGACATTCAGGGTCAGATCGTAGTCACTAAAGTCCTTCAGTGTGCCCGAAATCACCCCATCGCCAATGAGAAGGTTTATCTTCTGGCCAACCAGAGTCTCAGCGATGGGGCAGGGGGTGCCATATGGCTCCAGTACAGGGCGGAACCCGAGTCCACCAAGAACTGCAGAGCACAATACCCGTTGTTCATCTATATAGGTGCGGGCAGAGGCCTTACCTCTCAGCACAGGTATCAGATGGCCCTCTACGTTCATTTCCCTTTCTTGCCCGAAGAAGCCCTGCTCATCCCAATGCCAAATGGAGTCGTCTTCCCCCAATTCGTCCAGAATATCGTCCCATTCGTTAGGATCACCTTCTTTTTTGCCAACTTTAAGGCTGCGGCACAGGAAAAGCTCGTTGTCAATCAGGACCAGCTTTCCGAAGATGAAGCCAGCCTGGTCAATCTCTTCCCAGCCGGCTGAAACACAGGCACGGCATGCGCCAACCAGAAGATTGCACCAGCGGACAAAGGGGAAAGCATAGCCCTCGACAGTGTCTCCAAAAGAGATATGGCGGCCATTCAACTCCACTCCAGGCATGCGGGGTTTCCCATCGATTCCCATTGTCCCTTTGTATACTATTTCCATATATGTATATCAACTCCTTAATCGTTCGATACAACGATGATATGCGAGTTGTCCTCATTTTATTTTTGGGCTGCCGGGGACTATCATCCCACAATCATCAGCCGGACGGGAAGGCCGATGCGGTTCCTGAGATAATCTCCAAAATGCTTTCGACTTCAGAGATCGTTTGATGCCAGAATGCCTGCCACTATGGCGGGCATTCTTTTTTGCCCAAAATAACTCCGTGTTGAAAACAACCAAGAAAATGGGACAGGAAATGGATCCTGCCCCATCTGTATTTTGTCAATCGATTTTCTCCATCCAGATGATCGCTGAACGGTCTATAGTCAGCCGATAGCCATCTCTGTGCGCCCACTGGCTGCCGTTGGATCCCAGCCTCCGCACATTGAGTGCGCTTGAGGACAAGACCCTGGGCAGTTCGATTACCAGGTCGTAGTCGGTAACCTCCACCAGCTCGCCGGCGATATCCACATCAGGACCGTAGATCTTGAGTCCGGCCCCAATCAGGGATTCAGAAATCAGAGGCGCAGGAGGCAGAGGTTCCAAGACGGGGCGAAAACCGACGTACACGTTCCGATGCGTGGCAGTGATGTCGTCCCAGTAGCGGGCCGACACCCAGCCGCGAACCGCACGATCCGACGTAAGATGTCTGGAAGTTTCTTGCCCCCAAAAGTATCCATCGCTCCAGTGCCACAGGCCATCGTCCTCCCCCAGATCGTCCAATATAGAATCCCACTCGTTGGGCACATCGCTTTCTTCGCCAACTTTGAGGCTGCGGCAAAGGTATGGGACTCCATCAATTTTGACAGGACGGCCGAAGATGTACCCAGCCTTGTTCAATTCATCCCAGCTGATGTTGACGCAAACGCATTGGTTAGCCACCAGCAGCTCTCCCCATTTTACAAAAGGAATAGACCTTTCAGAGTTAGTATTCCCAAATGATAAGACCTCTCCGTTGTATTTAACTCCAAGGTCTTTCGGTTGTCCATTAAGGTATAGGCTTCCAAGATTAACGATCTCCGCCATGTACTACTCCTCCTTCATCCAAACAATGGCAGTTCGGTCAATAATGATGCGTTTGCCATCTCTACGGACCCATCGGCACTTTCGAGGCAAACTAAGCTTGGTATTTGGTGCCATGACCAGGTCGTAGTCGGTATACTCTACCAACTGCCCAATGATAGCTGTATCAGGGC
>ERZ808051.1980-NODE-1980-length-11601-cov-5.149427_pt1 | contig 11601 bp, 10 predicted proteins | sample MGYA00380199_ERZ808051 | MGnify/ENA primary metagenome ERZ808051 (study PRJEB31490, sample SAMN06133391) | mouse gut metagenome | isolation source: J11 | host: mice | place: China: Chengdu | collected 2015-05 ...
GGGAGGGAGATTGGGAGGAGGTGGCTGGAGGACAAAATAAGCTGCACAAAAGGGCCAAACGAAAAAGCAGAGCAACATAGTGTCTCGTCTTAAGTCGAATTATTCCGAGATTTTGACTGCAAATTTTGATTTAACCTTAAAAAACTGCGCCTGAAGCAGTCAATTTTCTGGGGTTAATTCTCTGGTTGGGAGCGAAATTTGAGAAAAAATCAAAAAATGTGGGTTAATTCATGCAGAGGTCATTTTGATTTTTTCTGAGATTTTGATGCAGGTGACGAATTTTTCTGAGAATTTGTTGCATCTCTGGAATGATGTCCAGTGCAATTTGACGAATCGTCTTTCTCCTCTGCTCTAAGCACTCCAGAGATGACAAAGAGATACCGGGAGCAAATTCAAAATGAACAGCGCCAGGGCAGCATGAGGAGCCTTGTGGACGAGATTATTGGTTAGTTTCAATATTCTTACTTTTTGGACAAATCAACTATAGTAGTCCTAACTTCGATTCCTTGTGCTGCCCCGGCATGAACTCGTCCCACATTTTTATAATATGCACGTCACTTCTTTGGTAATTAGCAGATATTTTATCAGAATTTCGAAAGGAGAAATGCCATTGGGTAAAAATCACATTAGGCTTGAAACTGAACAGCAAAAGGGAATCTATGAGAGGTTTCGCTACTTGGCAGACCGATTCGGGCGGTGGGAGGTCTGGGCAGACTTTATCACCATGAGCGCCTGCTGCCTATGTCCCAATAATCGTCAGGATCATGAGCAGGAATACGCCAGCATCGCCCAAAAGTACCGTCCCGAGGAAGTGCGGCGGTTTACCGAAATGTTTGCACTGACTGTCGAGGCCCTGGAGCGTAATCCCGACCAAGACTTTCTGGGGGATCTGTTCATGAGGTTTGATCTCGGAAATACCTGGAAAGGCCAATTCTTCACGCCGTACAACGTGTGCCAGTGTATAGCCTCGCTGACCGCCGGAGACCTGAAAGGCCAACTGGAGCGCCAGACGTGGATCTCCGTCAACGACCCCGCCGTTGGGGCCGGGGCGCTGTTAATCGCCTTTGCCCAAGAGTGTCTGCGGCAAAAAGTCAACTACCAGACCGATGTGCTCTTCATTGGCCAGGACGTTGACCGGACAGCGGCGATGATGTGCTTCGTCCAATTGAGCCTACTGGGATGCGCCGGATACATCATTGTGCGGGATTCTTTGCTGAACCCCGCCGTCGGCCCCAGCGTCCTTCTTCCGGTTTCACGGGAGGGGCAAGAGATTTGGTTCACACCCATGTTCTGTATGGATACATGGCAACTGCGTAGGGCCGTCGAGCAAATCAAATACCTTGGCGAGCCAATTAGAGAGGAGGCAACCGAATGACCAGGAAACAGATCAATACCCTACGCTGCATTCTCGAACGGGAGGCAGTGACCTATCAGGCTCGGATAGGCCGCCCCGCTCCGGGACAGCACCAGTCCGAGGACAAAGTAGCTGTCACAGATGGCAACATATGTGTGTTGCTGGATGTGACGATCCCCAATCTCCCAATGGGGGATCGGGCGGATAGCTTCGCCTCCATCATCCGGAATGAGCGGAGCGGCGACAGTTATTTCCCTGTCTTCGCTGACCAGATCAGGGTCTCGGATTGGCGGGCATTGGCAAAGAAGCAGACCGAGGATGGTTGCGGCATCGAACTCACCGTCCAGCCGGACAGCGACCCTTCTGGGCCAGGACAGTCGATCTTAAATCTGATTATGGGTCGTTTCAACCCACAGTTGTTGGTTGATGCAGTGGATGCCGTCGGTGGGAAGCCCCGATTCTTCCTGGGCATGGGCCGATTCAGCTCCCGTTTTCCGAGTCTGCTGGTGTTTCCGGCGGGCTGGCGAGACAATGGTTCTTCCGGGCCGATTGCCCTGGTTCTTTCACTACGTTTTTGAGGAGGTGGCACATATGGCTGAAAGACATACTTTTCCTGTTCCTGGTTGCAGCTCCTGCCCACATTACCAAGTAGTCGGCGGAATCACACGGTATTGCAATGGATTCAAACGCAGGAAAGCTAAGCGTTTCAAAAGTTCTGACCCCAAGTTCAAAGCCCCTAAATGGTGTCCTCGACGGCTCTCATCGCCCGTGTGCCGGATCTATGGGTCCAGAGATGAAATGAGTGAGTACATGGAGATGATAAATCGGATGGACTATGAAATGGGCCGAACGAAGATTATCTCTCCCTCGTTTACTCACTATAAGTTCAGAGCAGAACTGCCGTTTGGAAAAACGGCAAAGCAGTTTTACGATGCATTGCAGGAGGAGCCATTGAATGACATCCTACCAGTCGAAGTACACATTGGCTAGATCATCGAGATTGATGATGGTTTGCAGCCTTACTTTTTCTATGTACTCAACTCTTCCGCTGTAGTCCTCTTACCCCATTTTCATCTGACGAAAGGAGACAATGGGAAATGACCACTAAGACCGATTACCACTTAATTTCAGATTTGAAATCACGGTACACCCCAGCGCAACGGGGTATCGTCACTGCCACCGAGGTTGAGCTGATTCGGGAGGCACTGGAGATCAGCACCCGCAGCAACATTGAATTGCAAAACATCCGTGATGTGACGGTGATGCTGTACGGGAGGTGGGCGACTGTCCGGCAGGAGAAGGACGATACTTCTGCTGCCATGGAACTGATGGATGCTATGTCTGCCATCACCCATGTGGTCGATATGGAAAAATCCAAACGGGGACTGCCCGTGTAAGTGGGGAGGTGTTGACAATGGAAAAGGCTGGGGTCAGAACCCGTGATATCCAATTCTACAGCGAAAAGAATCAGCAGATGATTTGCGTCCATTCTCGACGGGCCAGAGACTTTGCCAAGCACTTGGAACAGCAGCCTTGGGTCGCAAACTACGAAACGTGTGTTCCATTGGATATAAACAGATTCCACAACGTGAATCCTGTAGACATCCGGCGGGAATACCTTGCTTTGCAGTGGACAACGGATTTTGTCATTCACACCGCTGATGGACAGATAGCAGTGAGAGAGTTTGCTGACCCCAAAGATTTCTCTAAGAAAGCCGTGGTTGAAAAGCTGGAACTTTCCCGTCGCTACTGGGCCATCCTGGACATCAGTGACTGGAAACTGGTCGTCAGCGACGAGGCCATCACCAACAAAGGGAGGTGTGCATCGTGATCAGGTTCGTGCAGCGTCCCACGGGAGAGATTTTCCGAGTCCTCCAGGAATCCGAACAGGGCATGTGGCTAATCTCTCATCAGGAGCCCGCAGCCCCCTTCTTTGCGGCCTCAGCCATCGGCCTGGAACGCATTCAAACTCCCGCTCAATTCCTGGAAGCTCGACAGCGGCAGTTGACCCAAGCGGAGAACCAGAGGCTGGCTCTGATCCAGCCCCTCCTCGATGACGAACGGTGCATCGCCGACAAGAGCTACCGGCTGAGCGTCATCAAAGAAATTTCTGCGAGCGCCAAAACCACCACGAAGCGGATCCTCCGAATCTACTACCGATACTTGGCCAGGGGCGAGCTGGGAAGCCATCCGAGGCGGGAAACCAAGAAGCATCCGGATTTCGACTGGGCGATCCAGAAGTTCTACTTTTCGGCAAAGCGGTTGTCATTGCGGGCTACCTATGATATGCTACTGGTTCAGAAGCACACTGACAGCGGTGGTCGGCTTCGGGAAGATGCCCCTTCTTGGAATAGCTTTCAACACTACTATTATAGTTGTGGATATCATAAGAAGCCAGAGAAAATCATTGCTCGTGAAGGTTTGACACACTATCAGCGGAACTGCCGTCCAGCGTTTGGCTCCGCATCAGATTGGAAGCCACAGCCGGGAGCAGCATATCAGATGGATGCCACTGAGGCAGACATTTACTTGGTTAGTCGTTTTGACCGGAGTTCCGTCATTGGCCGTCCTTATATCTATCTGGCCGTAGATACGACTACACAACTCATTACGGGAGTCTATGTAGGTCTGGAGGCTGGAGAACTGGCAGTGCTCAAAACGCTGGAAAATGCTGCCCTGGACAAGGTTCAATTTTGCCAGCAGTATGGTATTGAAATCACTCCCGGCCAGTGGCCGAATACGGGTATGCCCATGGAGATCATCACGGACAAAGGCAAAGATTTCTGTTCCTTGCGGGTACAGGAACTCTGCTCAAAGTATGGGATCGAAATGCAGAGCCTTCCCCCGTTCCGACCCGACCAAAAATCCGCTGTTGAGAAGTCGTTTGATCTGCTACAAGCACGTTACAAGCCCCTATTGAGGGACAAGGGTGTGGTTGAGGATGATGCCCAAGAGCGCTGGAGCACAGACTACCGGGCTCAAGCTGTCCTAAACCTGAAGGAGTTCACTGCCATTGTGATTCACTGTATCATTTACTGCAACTCCGGGCGACTTCTGCCATCGGGCAAGACCCCTGCACAGACATGGCTTGGTGCCAGCCCCTCTCTGTTACATCCGGATATGGCCGAGCTGCACTGTTTTACTCTGCCTCGAACGACAGCAAAGCTGGCACGAAAGGGCATTGCCCATAATGGTTTGACCTATATCCCCGATAATGTTGCCTCCCTCTGCATTGGCGGCAGATACGAGATCGCCTATGACACATCAGACAGTAGCACCATTTTTATTCTTGAAAATGGACGCTTTATATCAGCAAAACTCAGTTCTAAGTTTGACCAATTTCGAAGTCTTGCCGGGTCAGAAATCCAAGCACTGAAAAGGGCTCAACAGAAAAATCACCAAGTTGCCAAGCAAAGCGAGGTGGCTGCCAGCGTTGCCGCCACCCACGCTGTCCAGACCATCATCCAGACCGCTGAGCAGCACCGAGGAGATATCCAGGGCGGTTTGACGGGTGAAGAGGTTGCCAGGAACCGAGAGTCGGAAAGGAGCAAGCTGACATGAGAAAATATCCTGCTGGTGAGCGCATTGTTGGAGCCATTTACGACAATGCCCCAGCTGACAATCCCTTCTTGGCTGCGTTGCCGGAGATGCTGAGTCAAAAAGATTTCATTTCTGAAATCAGAAATTTTCCAAAGCTTCCAGCTAATTTATCTACGATGACCAGCGAGGAGCGGCGTCAGGCACTCCCTCTACTCTCGTCCATATTCGTGCCACTGGATTACATGTACGCACTATATGACCAAATGTATCGAGCGATTCGGTCAACGTATTCCACACGCACCATCCTGGAGGAAATACGGCAGACAAACGCTCTTTTCCGTGGGTCAGCTCTCAACGACTATTCCACCCAAGCTGTCACAGGAAGCATTTTGGGCATTCCGGGTGCGGGCAAGAGTTCCACTATCAGACGCTCTTTGGCGACTATGCCGCAAGTGATCGAACACCAGGAATATATGGGACGTTCTTTCTACTGCAAACAGGTCTTGTATCTTTGCATCGAGTGTCCATCCGATTGCTCTGTCAAGGCTATGGCATTTAACTTGGTTGCAGCCTTGGATCAAGCGATTGGGTCTGATTATCTGCATCAGTTGACTTCACTTCGCTCTGTGGCGACTTCCGCTATTGCTACACAAATCAAAATTTTGTGTATGTCGCATCATGTGGGACTTTTAGTGGTGGATGAGATACAAAATGCAGTCGAAACCGCTCAGAAAAACCGTCAAGTCAAACCTCTTTTGAAATTTTTAGTTGAGTTGACGAATGACACAAGCACAGCGATCTACTTCGTCGGAACGCCTTTGGCAGAACAGCTATTTGTTAGTCAGGAGCATCTTAGACGCAGAACGAGAGGTGTCCGACTCTTGCCACTCAAACCGGACGGTACCTACCGGGCCTTTCTGGAGCAGCTCTGGCCTTATCAGTTGACGCCAAAATCAGCTCAGCTGACCGATAAATTGGCGAACAAACTGTATGACCACTCGGCAGGCATCCCGGCCTACATAACGAAAATATTTATGGAAAGCCAGGTGCAAGCGCTACTTATGGGGAGCGCTTGCATCAACGAGAAAATGATCCAGAGGGCAGTTGACATTCTGGCAATCCGAATTCCAAAGTTTTTTTCCGGCGGGACAAGCATTTCGGCATTTCGATTTGAACAGGCAGATGTTCCTCTAATAGAAGGTGGAACCATGTCTTTAGCGGAACAGGTAGCAGTTTCTCTCCCCAGAGATGATGATGTCAGGGAGGTTCCACGCAGTTTTGCTAATAAGAGAGGCCGACCTGTTACAGAGCGGGATTCTGCTGACCTTCTGGTTGTTTTTAGAGCAAGGGGTGACGTTCTGAAGCATCTACAAGAACATGATCTGTTGGAGGTGTCCCCATCTTGCTGACCTTCTTTCCAACCCCATATGAAGGTGAATGGTGGTACAGTGTCCTCTGTCGTTTCCATATCCGATCTGGCAACCATAATCACCAAACTACAATCAAGGAACTTTTTGGAGGTAATCCAAGAGCTGCCATGGGCACGTTATTTCCAAACAGCACCGTTCATCAGATTGTATCCCAACTCCCAGTTCACTGGGATTGCAAGAGAATAATCATGAACCACACTCTGTTCCCTTATTATGTTCGAATGTATAAGCTGGAGCAAAAGAAGAAGATGCTGGCAGCTTTATGCTGCGGCGAATCCGTAACCCTCACCAGCGTCTGGCGATCAACCACCAAAAAAGCATGGTCGCTCCGCTACTGCCCAATCTGCGTCCAGGAGGACATAAAGAATTACGGGGAGCCTTACTGGCATCGGGAGCATCAGCTTCCGCTTGCCATGGTATGCTGTGTTCATCACTGCCGCCTTCAGTCCGCTGGAGAACCAAACCCACGGCTCAATGAGACGTTCTATCCCTTGAACACAGAACATATCACAGACGCAGTGGAGCCTGAGAAATCCTGGTGTGAGACGCTGAGCAGAGTGGTAATTGAATATCTGACCTTGCCGTTGGAGGTAGGCCCAACGGAAGGCTATAGCAATTTGGCCCAAACACTGGCAAACAACGGTTATGGTGTCATTAAGGGTAGCGGAATCACGTCACTCAGTGCTCCTCGTTTATATCAGGATCTGATTTTCTTTTATGGTGCATCCTTTGTAAAGGAAATGCTTGGGACAGAAATTTCTGCTTTTGTTCTCAACAGGATCATTTCCTGGAATCTCAGTTCTCCGGAACGATATGCGCTGTTGCAGACTTTCGCCGGGCTGTCAACGGAAACCATGTTTTCGTTGGCTCCTGTGGAAGATTATTTATATCAGGCACTGAAAGAATTGTCTGAAAGCGGTGTGACCTATGGGAAAAAAGAGCTTGCGGAACAGCTTGGCCTGAAAACATTTCAACTTGACACGCTTGCCAAAAAATATGGAATTATCCCATTTTGGGAACAGAACAAACCTGCTCCCGAAAAAAGGGCGGATGTGATTAAGATATATCTGACCTCAAAAGAGCACCAGGAGATCCATCAGGCCGCCAAAAAGCTCGGTTTCAGATATGATAACCACTTCGTGAAATACTGCATAGAACTGGTATTAAAAAAGCTGGACTAACAGCCAGAGGAGGCTACTCGTGGAAACGAGCGGCCTCTTCTGGCTGTTTGATACATCTTTAATAATCAGCGGCGGCAATAGCATCCAACATGGCACGCTCCCCATTACACCAGTCGCCATCGATCACATAGTCCCACGGCGTATCTCGCAAAAACCACCACTCAACCAAATCACGCATCTGGTATTGTGCATACGTTCCGGTGATACGAGATGCTATGGCAGTTGCGTCCGCATACAGAGCCTGTTCCTGCGCAGTGGCCGCCGATAGAAGTACATCATCGTCTTTCGTCCATTGATTCCTGCAGGGGTCGGACTGATACTGTTCCAGGCTCTCCTGTACGAGCCTCGCCAGGCGGTACATCTGCATGGTTTTTATGCGTTCTGATGCTGTCATGTGTATCATCCTTTCTAATTTCCTGGTGCAAGTAGCACCTATATTTTTATTGTACTGCGTAGTTTTCAAATCCATTAGGAGACAAATCTAAGTGTCCCTGTCGTCCCCTGAAGGCAACAGGATCATGTGCATACGGTGAAAACAGATGGCTATTCGATGGAATTCGCCAAATTTTCACACGAGGAGCACATGGTATGGACGACCTCCTATTTCTCCCGAACTGCCGGAAAACGGGGACTTCCTTAGGTGAAGAAGCCTTGAATTTTATCAAGGGTGTCTTCAAGAACAAAACGTTCGACGGGTTGATTTCGATTGCCACCAGGGATAGCTCAGGAGGTTTTAAGACCATCGGGCCCGTGCCATGTTCGCAGATTGAGCAATTCGCTGAGCGAATGACCATCCTGCCCGACCATGATTACTACCTCACACCCAACATCTTCTCAAATGAAAAACGTTTGGAAGATACACTGCTGGCAATCAACGCCTTGGTCATTGATATTGACTGCCACAGTGCCCAATATTCCCCTGATAAATTGAATCAGCGAATTGAGACCCTGGTCTGGCGGCTCCGGAACGACTGCTTCGACTGCGGAGACCTCCCTCGCCCCAACTACATTGTTTTGACCGGCAGAGGCGTCCAGCTCTGGTGGTGTGTAGTTCCTGCTCACGCCAAGAGTTTCAGCGGCAATTTTGCCGATGTGGAGCATCACTTCGCTTCTAAACTGGCCGATCTCATTTCTCAGTTTCCAAGTGAACTCTCGAACTTTTCCGTTGACCAGGCTGCTTCGTCAAAGGCCAACGGTTTCTTCCGGTTTCCTGGCACAGTAAATACTAAATGTGGGAAAAAGGTCGAAGTGATCGCTTTCCATGACCAACGTCTGAATTTGAGGAATTTTCGGGATGAACATCTGCCAATTTCAGCAAAAGCCAACAGAATAAAAACCAACAGCGCCCTCTTCCGGGCACACCCCCCAGACGCTTTGAAAGATGTCTTGGTGAGGAGGCTGGCTGCGCTTGAGAAACTGCGGGATATGCGTAATGCCCCGGTTGGCGATGAAACCAGGAATAATCTTTGTTTTCTCTACTATGTGACGGCCAAGCCGATATATGGTGATGCCAATGCCTGTGAACGTATACGGAAGTTTAACAGCGGATTCAAAATTCCGCTGACCGAAAAAGAGCTGAAGAGCTGTATCTGCTCTGCTCGGAGGAAGAACTACAAATACCGTACCAAGGCTATAATAGAGCTGCTTGGTATCAGCAATGACGAGGCTGCCGAAATTGGCCTGCAGGTTTCGAAGGCAAAGCCGTCCGTAACGAAAGAAACGAACAAACGTAGTAATCAAAAAAAGGAAGACCGAAATAACAAGATCATCACTATGTTTAATCAGGGACTCCGGCAAAAGAAGATTGCGGAACAGCTTGGCATCTCCTGCTCCACCGTTTGTAAGATTATCAAGGACAATGCTGGCGAGATCATTACCTTATCCGATCGCATCCAGATGTTGTTGGAGGACGGCAAAACACCTGTTGAGATCAGCAGGGAGTTAAACTGCTCTGTCCGAACTGTGGAGCGGTACAAGGTCAATCCGGCCAAGAACCGCACTTTGATTGGCGAAGGATGCGACAAAAATTCGAAAAAACAGCCCCCTATATATGGTTTGGGTTTCGGAGGAGAGGGAGGAGGCTCGACTCTAAACCTAAAGTCTGTCCTCGCAGCTTCGACAGAGGGAAGTCAGCAGCACCATGACGATCCAGGTGAAGCCGACCCGTATGCTCCCTTCTTCCGTGGGGATATGTCATTCAACGAAAATGATGCTCTTGCCTTGGGCATTGAGGATACGGCTCCTGCTCGACTTGAGGCCGCTGCCCTGGGCGCAATCATTCTGGCGGAGGAGCGGAACGGTAATCTTTACATCAAACAATCGGAAATGAAGCGGCAGATGGACTACTTCTTGAGGCACTTTTCAGCATCAGGCCATGGCCAGCCATCACTGACGGGTCAGCAAGTTTACGATGCCTGCAGTACCATTTGCCAGAAAGGGCTTGTCGTTGCCGACCATTCCATCACAGAGGGCATTTGCTATTTCCTGAAGACAAATCACACCAATGAAACGGGTGCTGCAAAGCTCCTGTCTGCCATAATTGCTTCGAAGCCCAAATGCACTCTGGACATTGATGTGATCCCCATGGCCATCCAGCAGTACGAGGCAGAAGCTGGTCTCACTTTGTCCACCGGGCAGAAGGATGCGATCCGTCTGGCACTTACAAATCCTGTTGCTGTCATCACCGGCGGGCCCGGAACTGGCAAGACCGTTACCATGGCTGCACTCTGCCAGGTTCTGCAACTTGTTGCTCCCACTGCTCGGGTAAAGTTGTGCGCCCCCACTGGTAAGGCCGCCGTCCACCTTGGCAGGATCACTGGAGTACCAGCAAAGACGATCCACGCTCTCAAAAGTAGCAAGATCAATTGTGACTGGTTGATCATCGACGAGGCCTCCATGGTTGATGTGCAACTTTTACACGATATGCTAAAGATGGTCGGCCAAGGAGCGCATATTCTCTTTGTCGGAGATTCTGATCAACTTCCTTGTGTTGGCGGTGGAAATGTGCTACGGAATCTGCTCCTGTCGAAAAGGGTTCCAGTCGTGCAGCTCAGCCAGGTATACCGTCAGGACGAGCAGAGCGGTATCGTGAAGTATGTCAATGCGATTAGGGGTGCGCAGGACGGCATCCAGATCCCAAGTAGCAGTTCTATGACGGATGACATTTGTTTCATTCAGCTGGAGGATGCACCTACGATTAAACGAAAGGTTACCAAAATTGCAGAATATCTAAAAAATATGGGTCTTTCAGAGGCCGACATTCAAGTCCTCGCCCCAACCAGGGCGTGGGCTGAAGATCTGAACAAGCAGTTGAGGCCGGTGTTTAATTCCTGTGCCAGAGGCTGTGAACCTGCCCCATTCACCGTTGGCGACCGGGTGATTTACCTTGAAAACGACTATACCCGTAATCTCCACAATGGTCAGGAGGGTACGGTAGTCTCCGTCACGAAGAATACCCTGAGCGTTGACTACGGCAGGCAAACCGTTCGCCACAAAAAGGCAGCTTGGGATCACTTGGAACTGGCCTATGCTATGACGATTCACAAGGCCCAGGGTAGCGAGTTCCCGGTCGTAATCATCCCAGTTCATAAATCAATGGGACCGATTCTGAGCAGAAACCTGATTTACACCGGAATCACACGGGCGAAGACGAAATGTGCCATTGTGGGCTCTGAGCAGGCGCTTCATATGGCATTGGGAAGGACGCTTTCGGACACCCACTGCTCCCTGTTGGCTGAGCGTCTGGCCAATGCATAAACGGGCATCTCCCCGCCGTCCCTCAGTCAAGGAAAACTCCAGAGCTCACCCCGAGAGGGGCGGCCCCGCCCTGCTGGCGGGGCCCATCTGGAGGAAACCCTGACCGCCGCCGCAAAACGAAACAAATCAGGAACCCTGTTGGCGGGCGGATATATTTCCACTGAAGTGGGCGGCAGAGATAGTCAACGTAAATCAGATTGGGGCCTTCCCAAACCATGCAGAGGACATGGAACTTGCAGTACCCACTCAAAATTTTGCCGAATAATTAGGGGTTGTTTGAAAAATAAATATTGCACAAGACGTGTGTAGGTGCGAAAATAGGTACATGAAACGATATGAA
>ERZ808051.1981-NODE-1981-length-11598-cov-6.336603_pt1 | contig 11598 bp, 12 predicted proteins | sample MGYA00380199_ERZ808051 | MGnify/ENA primary metagenome ERZ808051 (study PRJEB31490, sample SAMN06133391) | mouse gut metagenome | isolation source: J11 | host: mice | place: China: Chengdu | collected 2015-05 ...
CCTTTGTTTATCTGGCCTCTATCGCTATTTTGTTGATTTAGCATAACTTCCACGTTTTTTCAAACAAGCCCTAATCAGCATTCCAAAAAATCGACCACACATCAAAACATGAGGTGGCAACAATGTCAAGCAAAATTTTTTCGTTTACAAACCAAAAAGGCGGTGTTGGCAAGACCTCCAGCGCGTTGAACCTCGGCGCCGCCCTCAATATTTCCGGCATGAAAGTATTAGTCATTGACAACGATCCCCAAGGCAACCTCACCGCGGCCTTGGGCTACACCCCGGCGGAACAGCCCCGCACCCTGTCCAACCTTCTGCTGGCTACCATTGACTACCCGGAGGATCTGGAACTCCACTTGCGGCGGGCCATCCTCCACACGGAGAATGGCGTGGATCTGATCCCGGCCAACCGCCGTTTGGCGGATGCCGCCGCCAGGCTCCAGGTGATGCAGCTCTCCCAGTACAACGCCGTAGGTGACGTGGATCGGGCCTGTGAAAAGGTCATGGCCACGCTGCTGGAACAGTTGAAAGCGCAGTATGATTATATCATTATCGACTGCGGACTGAAGCATGAGCTTCTGACGGTCAATGCCCTGGCAGCCTCGGACTACTGTATCATCCCGGTGCAGGCCCACTTCCTTGCCAGCGAGGGCATCCCCGACGTGCTGGAACTGGTAAAGTCTGTCCGAGAGAAATTCAACCCCAAGCTGAAAATTGCCGGCATCCTGCTGACGATGTACCAGTCCCGCCCCCAACTATGCCAGAGCGTTAAGACCAGCGTGGGCGAAGTCTACGGCGAGTCCTTCCACGTATTCCAGCGGCCCATCGAATATTCCATTAAGGTGGCGGAGTGTCCGGCGGCGGGACAGAGCATTTTTGAGTACGCCCCGAAAAACGCCGCCGCGGAATCCTACCGCAGCTTGGCGGAGGAGGTGCTGGGTCTTGGCTAAGAAATCCATGGACGATATGCTGAAACGCCGGATGTCCGCCACCCAGCAGGCGTCCGAGCTCCAGGCCACGGACGAAGCCTACGCAAAGCTGTTCCGGGAGGCTCAGCCCCCGGCAAGTGTCCGCATTTGCAGTCTGCCGTTGGACAAGCTCACAGCCTTTTCTACGGCAGATATCGGGTTTAAGCCCTATACCGAAGCCCAGCTCAGCGCTTTCGCCGACCAGCTCAAGGAAGAAGGGCTGATGGTGCGGATCATTGTGCGGCCCATCCCGGGGACAGACCGCTATGAGATTCTGGCGGGGCATAACCGGACTGCCGCTGCCCGGCTGGCCGGCTGGACTGAGATTTCCGCTGAGATTGTGGAGGTGGACGATGCCAGGGCAATCGTCATCGCCACCTCCACCAACCTGATCCAGCGGCAGAACCTGTCCATTATTGAGCGTGGCAAGGCATACAAGGCGCTGCTGGATGCCAAGAACCGAAATGGCCAGCGGAATGCGGCCAGTGAAACCTTTGGCGATTCTCGCCAAAGGTATAATGCCCGGGCACTGGTGGCCGAGTTTTTCGGCGTTACCGAGTACGAGATCCGCAAAGCCATCAAGCTGACATACCTGATCCCGGAATTGGCCGACATCCTGGAGCGCACGCCCAAGCAGCTGAATCTGGCCTGTGCCGATATGATGGCGGACTATGACTCGGAATCCCAGCAGGCGTTCATCGAAATGTGCCGCATTGAGGGCTGCCCGATCAATAAGGCCGCCATGCAGCTTATCTTATTAAAATAGTGGCCGGGCTTCTGATCCTTCTGCTTCTTATCCCTATGCTGGTGTTCACCGCCCTGCCCAACATATTTTTCGGGTATGACAGTTCCACCACGCCCGAGATCATGGATTTTACCACGTCGGCCCATGGGCTGGAAACGATCTATCAGAACATCGACCGGAAAAACCAATCCATCATTGACGGATTGGTGGAGAGCATTCTTCCAAACTTTATGACGGAGGATGTACCCGACTACGATGATTATGAGGTGGAGAAGTCCCTGGGCAATGTGAACCACTACTGGCTCATCGCCATCGGCTCCGTCCGATACAAGCAGGATCTCAACGTCATGGATGAACCCACAATCGAAAAGCTGCTTTCCGACAAGGACGAGCTGGAGCGGAGAATGATGCAAATGCGGCGCAAGTCTATCGCGCTGTGTCCAGAGTGCTACGCAAAAACCAAATATGCTAAATGATTTCAGACTTATAGACAAATGGAGAGCCGGATACATCGAGAGGTGTACGTCCGGTTCGGGAGGGGGTTCCGCTGAGACCGCTGGGGTTAACCCAGTATGGCGCGGCGGTGCCTACCTTATAAGTACACCAACGGCAACTGCTGGATCGGCGGCTCCTCCGGCGCGGGCAAGACCTTCACCCTGCAATGTCTGGGCGGGCGGCTGCGCCAGCAGGGGAGAAGGGTGATCTTTATTGTGCCCAAGAAAGGCCACGAGTTCCGCCCCCTGTGCGAGCTGCTGGGTGGGCTGTACCTGCGCCTGTCCCCGTCCTCCAAGGACTGTCCCAACATTATGGCTATCCGGCGCAAATCGCTGGACAGCTATGCCGGGCTGCGGGACATGGCCGCCCGGGATGATTCCGTCCTGGCCGATAAAATATCCCGGCTCATCATCTGGTACTCCCTGCAAAAGCGGGATCTGTCCGATGAGGACAAAAACCTGCTGGATTCCTCCCTGGTGGAGTGCTACCGGCGGTATGGGATCACCTTTGACAACGCCACCATCACTGATGAAAAGGGCCGGTTTGTGGAGATGCCCATTTTGCCGGACTGGTACGATGTGCTCTCCCAGAACCCGGACACCAAGCACCTGGCCGTGGTGCTGGCCCGGTATGTCACCGGCTCGGCCTCCGCCATGGGCCAGCGCAACGAGATCGACCTGGACAACAAGTACATCGTGCTGGACACCTCGGGGATGCCGGATGATCTGCTGCTCCCCGGCATCTTCTGGGCCACCGACATTGCCAATGACCTTATCATGGACGCGGGCAGCGATTTGTCCGCCCTCATCGCCGATGAGCTGTGGAGCCTGGTGGGAGCCAACTCCAACCCTCTGGCAGCGGGCTTCGTCCAGGAGATGGTGAAGACCATCCGCGGCCTGGGCGGCATCGCCATCACCTCCACCCAGGGGATGCAGGATCTGTTTGGGCTGGACGGCGGCAAATACGGCAAGGGCATTCTGGACTCCAGCCGGATCAAGCTGGTGATGCAGATGGAGGAGCAGGAGGCCCGGCTGATCCAAAACGTGCTCAACCTGTCCGAGGATGAGGTGCGGCAGATCACCCGGTTCCGCCGGGGCGAAGGGCTGCTGTGCATTGGCTACAACCATGTGCCGGTGCAGTTCCATGCCACCCAGAAGGAGTACGACGCCATCACCACTTCCCCCACCGACCTGCGCACCCGGCGGAAGGAGGGGAGCCAATGAGCTTTCGCCAGGACGCTGCAAAACTCCAGAAGCTGGCCAACAACGCCTTTTGCCAGACCGGCACTTTAGTGGCGCTGGCGGACGGCGGGACGCCCGACCCGGACAAGCTGCAAAAGGCGCTGGAGCAGACGGCGGCGCAATTTGAGGGCGCGGCCCTGGAGGTGCGGAAACTGTGCGAACGGTACAGCACCGGCACCGGGGGCTACGGCTCCCGGCCTGTCCTCCCGCCCATGGAGATTGCCGGATCGGTGGAGCTGCTGGGGTACAACTGGCTCCATATCACGCTGAACACCCTGCTGCCCCACTGCCGCTTCCAGCCCCCGGAGTGGCTCAGCGACACCATCCGACGCCTGCTGGATGAGTACGAGGCGCAAGGGTGCAAGCTGCCCTTTTTCAACCGGGCGCTGCTGGTGATCGACGAGTTCACCGGCATCCAGGGCCGCCACATCTTCGACCAGGACAATAAGGGTTGGAAGGCGGTGAGCAACGCCATCAAGGGCAGGCTCATCCCGGACGACGACCAGCACACCCTGGGGCTAGCCCTGCTGTCCGGGCGGAGCGAGGTGGACGTGTGCCACATCACTCTGCTGGATCTGTCCGATGCGGCAGACTTCTTTGCCTTCCACTCCGGGGACTACGAGGTGAAGCATTTTTACAATGGAGGCTGGGGGTGAATTGCTCCAAAAAGTGACCGGGACACCCATCAGATGACACGCTGGTTTAAGCCATTTTCGGCCGGTTGGTGGGTTTTCAAAAATCTGATGGGTGTCTGTGACCTGAATCCATTGGGAACGGCGGCTTTCGGGCCGCGGCCAAACACACAAAACTGAGAAAAAGCTGACTTCTAAGGGGAGCCATCAGATTGGCTCTCCTTAGGGGGCTGGGAAAAGCGCCGAAAAAGTTCTTGCGTCGGGAACCGGCGCAAGGGCGTTTTCGGCGCACGCAGGAATATGGAAGGAGGCTCGGTATGCGTGATTTTCAGCCATCGGGACGTTGACATTTTGAGGCTGCTGTGCTGGTGCCAGTTCATCCAGCCCAGGGATCTGAGGGGGATCGCCTCGGACGCGGAGCGTAAAAACCTCATGGGCCTGGGCCTTGTCCGGCGGCATGAAAAGAGCGGGGCGCTGCTGCTGACCAGCAAGGGGCAGCTCCTGCTGGAGCACCTGCTGGATGGGGCGGTTCCCCAGATCACCCGGGCCTACCACCCGCCGCTGATCGAGCGGCGAATCCGGGTGTCCCGGCTGGTGGTGGCCGCGTACCACGGCGGCGTTAATCCGTTCACCTTCGGGCCGGAGGAGCTGGATGGCCCCGCCTCCCTGTTCCTCCCAGCCATCACCCGGCGGAAAGGGGCCAACCCCTGGGGCAGCACCCGGGTGGCCGCCATCGCCCGGCTGGGGGACAGCCTGTACGCCATGCACTACGTCTGTCCCGGCATCGGCAAGGTGGCGCTGATGGATGAGCTGGCGGCCTTCTCCAATCAGACCGCCCGGTTCCGGGATATGGGCCGGGCCTTCCTTTTTGCCGGGAACAGCTACAAGAGCGTGCTGTCCGAGCTGGAGCGTCCCCCGGACAAGAATGACGCCAAGCTGCTCACCTACGGCGGCGCGTACCGCTGCCTCCAGCTTCCCGTCCACCTGCTGTCCTGCGACGCCACCGGGGCGGTGCAGCTCCAGATCATGGCGGCGCCGGACTACCGGGCACGGCTGACCAAGGCGGCGCTGAAAAACCAGTACCGCCCGCCCCCGGAGGACGTGCCCGAGTGGGACGCCATGTTCCAGGGCGTGCCCTTCCTCATGGCGGCGGACATGGATCTCCATCGGATCAACGCCGCCATCCGGACGGCCAGGGCCCGGGGCTTCCCCCAGATCGCCATGGCCGCCCTGGAGGGGCAGGCGGAACAGGTGCTGTTTTCCCGCTGCCGGGACAAAAATCTGGCGCGGGTATTTGTGCTGATGCCGGAGGCCATCACCGCTGTCACCGGCCGGAAGCCTGTCCCTTACGTTCCCCCGCGCACCCAATTTCTCACCGCGAAAGGAGAGGTGGCCGATGCCCCGCTTATCCAGACTAATAGAAAAACTTGAAGATCATCTGGAGCCGAAAATCGGCCCCTGGTATGAGCGCCACAAGAAGAAGCTGCCCCTCTACGCCGCCATGGCACTGGTTGGCTGGTATTTCTACGGGATGGTGCTGAACTCCATCCGGCTGGGCACCGCCGCCACCTTCCACAAGGCGGGGGAGGAGGTGGCGGGGAGCATTTGGGTGTTCAACCCCTTCCGCAACTGGTTCGTGCTGTTCACCCCCTTCGGCCTGGGGGCCACCGCCGTCATCGCCCTGCTGGTGTGCCTGTTCACCGGCACGGGGTACAAATGGTTCTCCGGGTACAAGGCCACCCGGGACAGCCGGGGCTTCGACATCCTGCCCGACGGCACCCACGGTTCCTCCGGCTTTCTCACCGGTCAGGAGATGGGGGAGTTTCTGGAGGTGGGGGGCGTGTCCGAGGTAAAGGGTATGATGCTGGGCAAGTATAAAAAGCGCCCGGACGACCCGGACAAGTACGCCATCTACGCCGCCCACCGCATGGTGCCGGGGGACAACAACAACCTGCTGTGCATCGGCGCGCCGGGCAGCGGCAAATCCCGGGGGTTCATCATCCCGTTTTTGATGGGGTGTGCCCAACGGGGGGAATCTGTATTCATAACTGACCCAAAGGCCGAACTTTTCGAGAAATTATCCCCTTATTTCCGTGAAAAAGGTCACTATGTAAAAGCTGTGAGCTTCCTGGACATGGCCCACTCCGACGGCTGGAACTGCCTGTACGGGCTGGACAAGGAGCCCCAGTTGGCCCAGACGGTAGCCAACACCATCATCCAGAACACCTCCGGGCCGCGGGAGTCGGACGACTTCTGGAGCCGCGCGGAGCTGAACCTGCTCATGGCGCTGATCCATTACGTGGCAAATCTGAAGGACAGCAGCGGCAAGCTGCTTCCAATTGAGAAGCGCGGGCTGGGGGATGTGTACCAGCTGCTGGCCCATCAGAGCATACAGGACATCAACCGCACCCTGGCCCAACTGCCGCCGGACCATCCGGCCAAGGGCCACCACGGCCTGTTCCTGAAGGCCAAGGAAAACCTGTGGGGCAGCATCGCCATCGGCCTGGGCAACCGGCTGGCCATCTTCCAAAATGAATTGGTGGACGCCATCACCCGGAACCATGACGTGGATTTGCTGCTGCCGGGGCAGAAGCCCTGCGCTTACTTTGTGATTATCTCCGCCCAGGACAGCGCCTACCGTTTCCTCAGCTCGCTGTTCTTCTCCCTGGCCCTGCCACGGCTGTCCGACTACGCCCGGCTGGAGGGGCCGGGCGGCCGCCTGCCGGTGCTGGTGAACTTCTGCCTGGACGAATACTGCAACATCGGCTACATGGACGGCATCGCCGACGCCCTCAACAGCATCCGGGGCTTCAACATGAGCTGCCAGGTGGTAGTGCAGTCCCTGTCCCAGTGGCAGGAAAAGTACCCCGGCAAGGAGTGGGAGAACCAGCTGGCCACCTTCGACCAGACACTGTATATGGGCTGCAACGACTGGACCTCGGCGGACTACATCTCCAAGAAGTGCGGCAAGGTGACCATCGCCACCACCAGCAGCTCCAAGCCCCAGCCGCCGCTGTACGGCTTCGTCTACGGCAATACCCGGCCCTACTCCCAGACCCGCAGCAACAGCCAGCGGGATCTGATGCAGCCGGATGAGATCACGCGCCTGGACCGCCGCCAGTGCATCGCCCTGTTCCAGGGCCGGAAGCCCGCCCTGCTCTACAAGCTGACGCCGGAGGAGCTGCCGGGGTATGATACGTTGAAATCCTGCCGGGTGGCGGACTATACGCCGGAGTGGAGGCTGCGGGAGGAACAGAAAAAAGCACAGGCAACGAAAAAAGAGCCGCCGCCTGCACCTGAGCCGGAATTACCCGGACCGTCCAAGCCGCCCGACTCGGAGGACGAACCCGATCCGGCGCGGGATCTGGAATACCAGTTCACCGGGCAGGGCCTGGGCATGGTGGAGCTGGATGCGGACGGCGTGGTGGGCGGGGTAGATGAGGACGAAGAACTCCCGCCGGGAAGATAGATCCCGGCGGGAGTATTGATTTATGCGTTAGCACGCTGCTCCTGATAAAATTCGCTGTCCGTCATACGGGTAACAAAATCATATTCCATGGGCGTAGCTTTTGAAGGCACGATATTGTACCGCTTACATACAGCCCGGAAATGGATCAGATAGGCGCTGTCATCCTCGGTCAACGGGGCTACCCAACCATGCTCCTCGCCATGGGCTTCCATGCCAATCAAATACTGCTTTTCCTTCATGTCCATTCATGTCACCTCGTTTTCGTAGCTTGAAAGGATTGCTTCCGCGGTATCTTCCCAGATGATCATGCGGAACGGGTCATGCTGTCCCAAGGGAACCGCACCGAACACCCGCCCATAGTATTCCCTTAGTTCGGATGTTTTTGCTTTGAAGTAAATAACGCCATCGAACCCCCAGTCCTTGGAAACCTGTATTGCATAGGCAAACAGAGCCTTTGCGATACCCACATATTTCTTTGGTTGGACGCCCTGCTTCAAGAGATTTGCGTTGCTGTGCCCGGCGCTTTCAAGATAAACGATCTTCACCGCGTAGCCCTTTTCATCTACACGGTAGGACATCAGCCCCAGAAGCTCATCCGTATCTTCCCTGTGCAACGCAACTTTGTTCGGCATAGCACGCGCGGCTTTCGTTGTCCACTGCGTCTGCCAATCTGACGTGTTTCTCAAATCTTCCGGGGTTGCCGGGTTTACAACAACAGGGACTTTTTCTGAAAGATCGCTGTTCCAAACATATAGATCCATTTCCCGTCCCCCTTATTGTCATCAGTATACCACACTAAAAAGAAATAAACAAGCGTACAGCATTTAATTTCAAAGGAGGTGCCCCCATGAGGGCCGCGACCATGAAGGAGCGCCCGTCCTTCCCGCTGATGCGGCAGACGGACGTACAGAGCATTTACCATATGCAGATGCCCCGCTGGCTGTTTTCCGATCCCCGGTACGCCGGCATGGGCCTGGAGGCCAAGGTGGCCTACACCTTCCTTTTGAACCGCTTCCAGCTCTCCCGGCGCAACGGCTGGGTGAACGACTTCGGCGAGGTGTTTGTCATCTTCCCCCGGAAGGAGCTGGCCCGGGAACTGCGGATCTGCGAGCAGAAGGTGACGGCGGCCTTCCGCACACTGAAGGAGCTGGATCTGATCTGGGAGAAACGGTGCGGCAGGGGAGATGCCAACCAGATCTACCTGGCTAACGTAACGCCCCAGGACGACCCGGACTACACCAGCGCCCCCTTTATAGACCCGGATGACGGGGATCCAAGAACCGCCAATTCTGAGTTTCTTGACGGCCAGAATTCTCCCGCGCCCGCCCAAGAACCGCAGGATATGAACGTTAAGAACCGCGAAACCTGCGCTTCAAGAACCTCAGATATTGAGGTTCCAGAACCGCAGGAACTGCGGCCAAGTTATAAAGATCTTAGTCATACTTACCCCAGTCACACTGATGTCAGTCCGTCTGTCCCGCGCAGGGGCGGACGGGCGGACGGGGAGGCGGAGCTCACGGGCATTTTGGATGCCTGTGAGCTCCAGTGTTTCCCCCGCGAAACTGCCCTGGTGTTTGAGAACGCCATTGAACGGCTTTTTTACGCGGACAGCTTCCGGGTGGGCAACGCCACCCTGCCCCAAAGCCGGGTTCGGGCCAAGCTGAAGCTGCTGGACTATACGATCTTGCAGGCCGCCGAGGCCAAGCTCCACGCCAACCTGGACAGGCCGGTGAGGAACTCCACCGCCTACGCCATGGCCACGATCTTCAACTGCGTCGCGGAGAGCGAGAGCGACCTGATGGTGGATCCCTACCTCAACGGCCTCCGGCATCCGCCAGACGGGAGGTGACGGCCATGTTTTTGTCCATACAGCAGAAATTTATCCTGGACACGCTGAAAAAGCTGAACTGCGTCCGGCGGCGGCAGCTCCATGCCCTGGTGCGGGGACGGTTCCAGCAGGACGGCTTTGAGATCACCCAGGCCCGTATGGACGCCATGCTGCGGCAGCTGCGCACAGGCATGGCCGATGTGCGGATGGATAGAGAACTGGTCTGGCTGTCCGCCGCTCAGCCGGACGCCCGCCGCCTGGAGGCCATTGACGTGATGATCGAGCTCACCGGGGGGAAGCCCCAGGAGTTCAGCGCCAGCCGGGAAACGCCCCGGCTGCTGCGCTTCGCCTACGGGGACGATCTGCGGCCCTTCACCGTGGTTTCCCTGGACGCCGCGCCCGCCGAACTGTTGGAGCGGGGCAGGGCGGAGCGGATCGTCTGGATTACAGACAGCGGCACGCCGCCCCAGGGGCTGGCCCTGCCGCCCAAGCACTTCTTCGCTGCTCGCCAGCCGGACGGCTCCCATCGCTTCTATGGCTCCAACGGGCCATGAAGATATACCACACCACAAGGAGGATCTTATCATGCCAAGGAAGAAAATCAACATCGAGGAGGAAATTCAGCAGGCCGCCGAGATGGCGGAACAGCCCGGGATGGAGGCCGCCCCGCTGGAGGAATCGCCCCAGGACACGGACGGCCCCGGCGCTGATCCGCCCTCGGAGCTGGGGGAACCGGGCGATGGCCTGTCCACGCCCGGGGATGGCCCCGGCCTGCCGGGGAATGACACGGGGGACGCCCCGGAGGTGATGGAGGTGGATGTGGCCGCGCCCCCGGGCCCGCTGGACGGCGGCCTGGAGGACGGGCCGCCCATGGAGCCGCCCGACACCGCGCCGAGTGACGGGCAGCCTTTGGGCGCGCAGGAACCGGGGCCCGATGGGGACAAGCCTACGGGGGATGATCCGCCCACCAATCCGATTTTTGCCCAGGCCGGGGACGATGCCCCGCCCCCGGAGCCGCCGGACGGGGACACTCCCCCAGCGCCGCCCTTGACGGAGCGCCAGAGCTTCTTTGCCCTGGACTTCCACGAGCTGGATCGGGGGCTTTCCCAAGAGGAGCGGCAGGCGTGGAACTCCATCTACGCCTCCTTCCGAGGCCACAGCGCCCTGTCTGGCACGGTCATCGGCGCCGATCCCCATTCCATGAACGTGCGCAATAAGGAGACCGGCCGGGTGGAACGGCGCACCATGTACTGCGTGATGGTGCTGGTCTACCGGGTGCCGGTTTACATCCCCGCCACCGAGATGTGGATGGGGGAGGCCCGCCCGGATTACGTGCTCCAGAACATGATGGGCGCGAATATCGACTTCATCATCACCAAGGTGGATCGAGAGGGCGGCTACGCCATTGCGTCCCGGCGGCAGGCGTCCCGCGCCCAGCGGTACTTCTTTGCCCACCGGCCCGATCTGTGCCGGGAGGGTTCCCAGGTGAAGTGCCATCTGCTGGCGGTGGGGCCCCGGCGCTGTCTGGCGGAGTGCTACGGCCACGATGTGGATCTCACCCAGCGGGAGCTGAGCTACACCGCCATCGCCGACCTGCGCACCCAGTACCACCCCGGCGATGAGCTGGACTGCATCGTGAAGGGCTATGACGCAGCCCAGCGGAATTTGCTGATTTCGGTGAAGGAAACGGAGACCAACCCCTTCGAGGGCGCGGAGCAGCGCCATCCCGTGGGTAGCCGCCGCTATGCGGTGATCGCGGGGAAGTACGGGGGCGGGGTGTTCTGCAATCTGCCCGACGGCACGGTGTGTATGTGCAACTACTCCTACCAGCACGAGGATTCCGAGTTCCAGTCCGGGGATCACGTCACGCTGGTGGTGCAGCGGTTTGAGCGGGACAAGCGGCAGATGTACGGCAAAATTTTGAGCAAACGGTGACGGAAAAGGGCCCGGATCGTCAGTTGACGGTCCGGGCTTTTTTCTTTGTCCTCCTCACAAAATCTTATGTGATTTCATCACAGTAAAAAGTGGGTTCGCCAGTATAATAGACTTACCAAATCCAAGAGGGGGTTCCGCCATGGGAACGAGAATTAAGCGTCGGGCTGTCGTAGACGGTTCCACCTGTGTTGCCTGCGGCTGCTGTGCGAAGGTGTGCCCGCTGTCCGCCATTCAGATCTGGCGCGGCGTCAGGGCGGTGGTCAACGCGGACAAGTGCGTGGGCTG
>ERZ808051.1982-NODE-1982-length-11596-cov-10.568018_pt1 | contig 11596 bp, 9 predicted proteins | sample MGYA00380199_ERZ808051 | MGnify/ENA primary metagenome ERZ808051 (study PRJEB31490, sample SAMN06133391) | mouse gut metagenome | isolation source: J11 | host: mice | place: China: Chengdu | collected 2015-05 ...
ATCAATGTCTATAAGAGTATTATACATATATTTCCAATATTAGCAACTATAGGCAATAAACAATCACTTTATATATAGGATATATTTTAACCCATTTTTGATATTTTTCAAAGTGTTTTTTATTCTTCTCGATTCCGGAGCGTGTGTGAAAAGTCATTCCTGCCATCTGTACGTCACATGCTCTGGACAAAAAGGGAGTCGGATAACCGACAGTTGCAATCAAAATACATAAGAAAACTCAAAAACGGAAATACTGGTATGTGTATGGAAAGTGCCGCAGTGTCATTGCGGACGGCAGTTTTTCATACTGTGATACAGCAAGGTCCGTGCGAGCGGATCCTGCTGTGTTGGGAGATCATATAAAGCGATGTCTGGAGGTGGCGTTATGGATTATACAGATGGCTTGCAGGGCGGTGTGCTGCCGCTCGGACTGGCGTTTGGCATGGCGATGGACGAGAGAGCGATCGACCATTACGGCAGGATGACTGAGTATGAGAAGGAAAAAGTGATCGCTGAGAGCAAGAATGTGAAAAGCAAGGAAGAGATGCAGCAGCTGATACAGAGGATCAGTGACAGGGATATCATCGTGTAACCCGGTGTGGGAGCGGCAGCAGTATGCAAAACAGGGAATACTGCTGCCGCTGTCATTTTTAAACAAAAAGAGAAAAATTTGTGAAATTACTCTTTAAAAATAGCGGGATATAGTGTATTATTAGGAGAGTGGAGCACTCAGGTAAACAAGTTATGGTAAGGAACAGTCCATAAGGACTATATCGGAAACGAAGAGGGCAGCAATGGATTGTAAAGAGGCACAGCGCTGTATCCACTTGTTTTTGAAGGACGAGCTGGACAGGGATACAGAGTTTCGATTGGTAGAGCATATAAACTCCTGCAGTGAATGTATGGAGGAGCTGACGGTGGAATACCTTTTGACAGAAGGTATCAACAGACTGGAAAATGCCGAGGATATTGATGTGCAGAGTGAACTGGAAGACAGGCTGAATCGTACCATTACCCGCAGAAAGGTATATAAACAGCTGAAAGCCGGTCTTTTTTTAGTTGGCTCGCTGATATTCTTTGTGCTGGTGCTGGGAGGAGTATAGAGCGCAATGAGCAGAATTGTTTTGATGGACGGTCATAGTATCTTGAGAAAGGCGTACTACAATGTGCCTGTGATGACAGATCCGACGGGATTTCACACGAACGCCATCGCAGGATTTTTGAATATATTGCTGCGGGTGACAGAGAGAGAGAAGCCCGTATACCTGAGTGTGATCTTTGGTGCAGAGGAGGATGTGGAGCGGATGCCTGCCGGACTTCGGGAACAGATGCCGGTCCTGCGGGAAGTGCTTTCCGCCATGGATATCAATATTCTCGAGAGGGCAGAGATGGAGACCGCCAGGCTGGCTGGTGCCGTGGCGGGGTGTCTTCGTACCAGGCTGGATCCCGATGGAGAGATCGTGCTGGTGTCGGGAGAGCGTGATCTTCTGAGGTTTGTCTCCGAACAGATCAGCGTGTGCCTGCTGGAAACAGGCGGCGGCGAGACGGTTCTCAGGGATTACAGCCCGGTGGAGGTGGAGGCGGCTTGCGGGATCACGCCCGCACAGTTTCCGGAATGGCAGGCATTGACCGAAATGGCAGGAATCGGGCGGCGCACGGCAGGCAGTCTGCTGGGCATGTACGGTTCGATCGAAAATATATATGCGCATATTGACGAGATATCTGGGCAGAGCATTCGGGAATGTCTGACCGGGAGGAGAGCGGATGTCGCAGGCGGCAGAGCGCTGTGCGCGGTCAGTGAAGATACAGCCCTCGATCTTCCTGACAATGCGATGGAGGCGATGGAACTGGGATCGGAGGGTGCTGTCAGTCTGACGCCGGCGGCGGGAGCGATACTGAGAAAGCTTTCCCTGCAGGATCAGCTTGAACAGTTCGGACAGTGTGAACATGCAAGTAAGGCGCCGACGCTCGACATCGATCAGGATCTTGAGATCATAACCGTCAGCACGGCGGAGGAGGTTCAGGCTGTTTTTGACAAGGCGGTAAAAGCTGCGTGCGCGGCGGTCAGGCTGATCCACATCCGTGCCAGGGATCCAGGGGCTCTGGGGAAGAAGGCAGACGGGCAGATGTTCCTGCAGATGGATGCCGAGGAGCCTGTTTTTGGCTGTCTCCTGTGCGGCGGCTCTGAGGATGAGAGAACGATTTATTATATAGAGAGCAGCAGCCGGATACCGGAAGCTTATATCAGAGAGCAGCTCGAGCGGATGCTGCTGACCGATCAGATGTCTGTCTCTGTGTTCGATGTCAAAAATGATTACAGGGATATGGTCTCTGCGGAAAAGGACAGGGAGCTCTCGTCAGATGCGCTCACAAGGCAGCTGTTTGACTGCAAGATCGCAGCGTATCTGATGAATCCGCTGAAAAGCGACTATGAGATCGCAGACGTGGCGGACGAATATCTCGGCATACGGCTCCAGAAATGGTCTGATCTGTTTGGAAAAGCGGATCTGAATGTCATATACCGCGACAGGAGGGAGGCATGCCTGTCCTGTCTGGCGAAGGAAACGTATGTATTGTACAAGGCGAAGCCGCTGCTGGAGGCGGCTTTGGGACAGAGCAGTATGGACAGGCTTTTCAGGGAGCTGGAGATGCCTTTGACGTACGTGCTCTTTGATATGGAGCGGGAGGGCATTCTCGTGAAACCCGAGGAGCTGAAAGCTTACGGGGAGGTGCTGGGCGGCAGGATCGAGGAGCTCGAGAAGGCGATCCACGCGGCGGCAGGAGAGAACTTTAACATCAACTCCCCCAAACAGCTGGGGGAGATCCTGTTCGAAAAGATGGAGCTGCCCGGCGGAAAGAAGACGAAGACAGGCTACTCTACGGCGGCAGATGTGCTCGAGAAGCTTGCGCCGGAGCACCCGATCGTCAAGGATATCTTAGAGTACAGGGGACTTGCGAAATTGAAGTCGACGTATGCGGACGGGCTTGCTGCATATATTGATGCGGGCAACAAGATACACACCAGCTTTAACCAGACGATCACGGCGACGGGAAGACTGAGCTCCACGGAGCCCAATCTGCAGAATATTCCGATGCGCATGGAGCTTGGCAGGCGCATCCGGAAAGTGTTCATACCCCAGGAGGGCTGTATCTTCATGGATGCGGATTACTCGCAGATCGAGCTCCGGGTGCTGGCGCATATGTCTGACGACAGGCAGTTGATCGAGGCATACAAAATGGACGAGGATATTCACCGGATCACGGCGTCAAAGGTGTTCCACACACCGTTCGAGGAGGTCACGGACCTGCAGCGGCGCAACGCAAAGGCGGTCAATTTCGGGATCGTGTACGGGATCAGCTCGTTTGGCTTGAGCCAGGATCTGAGCATAACGCCCAGGGAGGCGAAAACCTATATCGACGAGTACTTTAAGACATATCCGGGGATCAAGAAGTTTCTGGATCAGACAGTGGCGGATGCGAAGGACAAGGGCTACTGCGAGACAATGTTTGGCAGGCGCAGACCCGTTCCTGAGCTGCGATCCAAAAATTTTAACCAGCGCTCGTTCGGTGAGCGTGTCGCCATGAACTCACCGATACAGGGAACGGCGGCGGACATCATCAAGTATGCGATGGTACATGTGTACGACGCGCTGAAGGCGAAAGGGCTGAGGTCAAAGCTGATCCTGCAGATACATGACGAACTCCTGATCGAGACCAGGGAGGATGAGGTTGAGGAAGTGCGGGAAGTGCTGTCGCACGAGATGCAGAATGCGTGTGAGCTGGCGGTGAAGCTGGAGATCGACCTTCACACCGGCGCGGACTGGTACGAGGCAAAATAGTGTGGGTGATATGGAACGGATATGAAAATAATAGGGATCACCGGCGGAGTCGGCGCCGGGAAGACAAAAGTACTCTCTTATATAGAACAGCATTACAGGTGCAGGATCATCAGAGCTGATGAGGCTGCACATCTGCTGTATGAACCCGGGCAGGCGTGCTATCGTAAGCTTGTCGGGTTTCTCGGACAAAGTGTATTAAAATATGACAATACGATAGACAAGGCAAAGATGGCAGAGATGATCTTTCAGGATCGGGAGCTGTTGGAGGGCGTGAACAGGATCGTCCACCCGGCGGTGAAGGCGTATATTTTAGAGCAGATCGCGCATGAGCGGGAATTGGGCAGGGCGGACTATTTTTTTATCGAGGCGGCGCTTTTGATAGAGGAGCAGTATGACCAGATCGTGGATGAGCTGTGGTACATCCACTCTGACGCAGCGGTGCGGGAGCGGCGGCTGGCAGCGAGCAGGCATTACAGCGCACAGAAGACTGCAGATATCATGAGAGGACAGCTGAGCGAAGCCGAGTTCAGGGAGCACTGTCAGATCGTTATATCGAACAACGGTGACTTGGAAGAAACCTACAAACAGATTAAGGATATTATGGGGGATTAGAGGATGAATGAGACGAAAGTGAACGGAGAGGAGCTTGTATTCGGGCTTGACATCGGTACGAGGAGTATGGTGGGTACTGTGGGCTACAGGCAGGGAGAACGCTTTGTAGTGACTGCGCAGGAGATCCGCCAGCATCAGACGCGCGCCATGCTCGACGGACAGATCCATGACATCAACAGGGTGGCAGCAGCCATAGCGGATATCAGGCAGGCGCTGCAGGACAAGACAGGGATCAAGCTTGAGGAAGTGTGCATCGCGGCAGCCGGGCGTGTGCTCAAGACGATGAACGTTCATGTGGATATGGATCTGGACAAGGAGAGGAATGTCACCAAGGAGGATATGAGCAATCTGATCTCGCTGGGAATAGAGCAGGCATTTGAGGATTTTCAGGAAAAGAACGATACCAACATGCACTTCTACTGTGTGGGGTATTCTGTGGTGAGGTACTTCCTGAACGGGTTGTGGATGGGACAGCCGGAGCACCATAAGGCAAAGACGATCGGTGCCGATATCATCGCGACATTTCTGCCGGATGATGTCGTGGACGGACTGTACAGCGCGGTGGAACTTGCAGGTCTTAGGGTTGCGAACCTGACACTGGAGCCGATCGCGGCGATCCGGGTCGCCATTCCGGAAAAATACAGGCTGTTAAATATCGCGATGATCGACGTCGGGGCGGGCACGTCGGATATCTCGGTCACGGATGACGGAAGCGTGACGGCGTTTGGGATGATCCCCTGTGCGGGTGATACGCTGACAGAGCTTCTGGCGAAGACGTGTCTGATCGACTTTACGACGGCGGAGATGATCAAGACGGCGGCGGCAACGCAGGAAGAGATCATCTATGAGGATATCATGGGCATGGAGCAGATGATCACTGCCAAGGAGGTGATCGCGATCTGCCAGGCTGAGATCGAGCGGATGGCAAAACTTGCAGCCGGCGCGATCAAGGAATTGAACGGAGGCAGTTCGCCGAGTGCCGTGTTTATTGTCGGCGGCGGCGGCAAGATCAAGGGATTTGACGAGCTGGTTGCGGCGGAGCTGGGGCTTGATCCGAAGAGAGTGGCGCTCCGCGGCGAGGAGATTATGAGGGATGTGGATTTTCCCGACGATGCGCTGAAGGACTCCACCATCATCACGCCGATCGGTATCTGTCTCACATACTATGAACAGTACAATAATTTTATCTACATTACCTTCAATGGGAACAGGATCAAACTGTACGACAACAACAAACTGACAGTCACGGATGCGGCAATGCAGGCTGACTTTACCCGGGAAGGCCTCTTTCCGAGGCGCGGCGAGGAACTGCACTACACGGTCAACGGCAAGAACCGTGTCACCAAGGGCGAGTACGGTGAGAGCGCACATGTGTACGTGAACGGGGAGGAAGTGAGCCTCAGCCACAATATCAAGGCAAACGATGTCATAGTACTTGAGGAGTCGACGCTCGGGACACCGGCGCAGGAGAAGATCGCGGATCTGATCGACTACAACGGCAAGATCGTTGTCTACTTCAAGGGGGATGAGATGCCGCTTCCCAAACCGGTCAAGGTAAACGGGACGGCAGTGACGGAGGAGTATCTGATCCAGAACGGGGACGAGATCCAGGTCTCGACTACCTACAAGTACGACGAATTTTTTGAGTACATGGGGATTTCCCCGGAGGATATGATCCTGTTTATCAATGGGACGAGAGCGGATGACACGATGGAAATCTGTGCTTCGGATCAGCTGGAATTCAAGAACAGAAAAGAGTACGAGCTGAAAGAGATCTACAAGGAATCGCACATTGAACGCAGGGAGACAAAGAAGGAAGAGAAGGAAAAGGATAAAGATATAGAAAAAAATAAAGATAAGGATAAAGAAAAGGAAAAAAGGCGCGAGAGGCATAAGCCGGACAATGGAAAATCCACGGAGAAAACAGACGAAACCGAGCCGGACGAGGAGGCAGTGACAGCAGAGCCGGAGAGCGGGATCGAGGAGCCGCGGGATGAGGCGGAGGACACTACAGAGGAGACAGGATCCGGGACAGAGAACAGCGATCCGGTAAGCGCGGAAGCCGAGCCGGCTTCGGAATTAGAGATGAAGACGGAGGTCGAGACTGTACAGGAGGAGTCGCCCGAACCGGAGACCACACAGGAAGCCGAGCCGGAGCCCAAAACCGAGACCGCGATCAAGAGAGAACAGCCAGAACCCGAGACCAAAACAGAGGAAGCGCGCAAAGAGCCCGAACCGGAACGAAAGGCAGCGGAGAGCAGGGATACCGAGCGATACAGAAAAGAGCGCACGTACGGAGCGGTGAAGCGGGAGAACCGCGAGGAGCGGAAGGCAGCGGCGAAAGAAAAGGAAGAGCCGCCGGTGGATATTGGCAAAAAGATCATCGTCATCGTCAATCAGAAGCCGATCGTCATGCGCGGAAAACAGAGTTATATGTTTGTTGACATTTTTGACTACATCGACTTTGACACCAGAAAGATGCAGGGCTCCGGGATCGCTACCCTCGTGAACGGAAAGGATGCGCAGTACACACAGGAACTTTTCAACGGGGACAAGATCGAGGTATATTGGAAGTAAAACAATTAAAATATGAAAACAGAGGTTTAATAAAATGAGAATGTGCAGTATAGCCAGCGGAAGCAGCGGCAATTGTATCTATATCGGCACAGATGCCACACACCTTCTGGTGGATGTAGGGATCAGCTGCAAGCGGACAGTGGAAGGACTGGGACAGCTGGGACTTACAGGAAAAGATATTGACGGGATACTGATCACCCATGAACACTCAGACCATATCAATGGTCTGGGTGTGATATGCAGGAAATTCGGGATTCCGATCTATGCCACAAAAGGAACCATATCCGCCATTAAGAGAGTGAGTAGTCTTGGGGTGATAGATGACTCACTTTTTCGTGCGGTCAGGGAGGATGAGAAATTTATCTTAAAGGATATCACAGTCAATCCGATGAAGATATCACATGATGCGGCACAGCCGGTGGCGTACAGGTTCCAGTATGGCAGTAAGCGCATGGCGGTGGCGACAGACCTTGGAACCTACAATGAGTACACGGTGGAGAGCCTCAAAGGGATGGATGCCCTGCTGCTCGAGGCGAACCACGATATCAACATGCTGCAGGTGGGACCGTATCCGTATGCACTCAAGCAGCGGATCCTGGGAAACAAAGGGCATCTGTCCAACGAGCTCTCAGGAAAACTGTTGAGCAGACTGCTGCATGACAATCTAAAGACGGTATTTCTGGGACATCTGAGCAAGGAAAACAACCTTGCGGAACTCGCTTACGAGACAGTCCGGCTGGAGATCTCCATGGCGGACAATCCCTACAAGCCAGATGATTTTCCGATCTATGTGGCGGGGCGGAGTGAGGTGTCACAGCTGGTTGAGATATAATCAAGACGATATAGAGCGATATAGAGATAGGAGTTTCAGATCATGAAAAAAACAATCATTACAGTAGTGGGAAAAGATACGGTCGGCATCATTGCCAGGGTGTGTACATATCTGGCGGAGAACAAGGTGAATATCCTTGATATATCCCAGACGATCGTGGACGATTATTTCAATATGATGATGATCGCGGATATGAGCAGGGCAGTCAAATCTGTCAGCGAAGTGTCCGATGACCTTGACAGACTCGGTGAGGAGATCGGAGTCATTATCAAATGCCAGAGAGAAGAGATCTTTAACAGCATGCACAGGCTTTGAGCCGTGATATCGGGCGTAGGCTCGATATGGGATGGGCTCTTAGTTCATGCGCATGACGGTCTGCATGGATAGCGGGTTATAGTGACATATGAAATGGTTTCAAGGAGGGCATTTGATAAGATGATAAACATAAATGAAGTGTTAGAGACGAACAAGATGATCGAGAAAGAGAATCTGGATGTCAGGACGATCACCCTTGGCATCAGCCTGCTCGACTGTATCGATTCCGACCTGGAGCGGTTAAACGAAAAGATCTACAACAAGATCACAACCGTTGCGAAGGATCTGGTGGCGACGGGGGAGGCGATCGAGAAAGAGTTCGGGATTCCCATCGTAAACAAGAGGATCTCTGTCACGCCGATCGCTTTGATCGGCGGTTCCGCGTGCAGGACTTCCGCGGATTTTGTGACGATCGCAAGGACGCTTGACAGGGCAAGAAAGGATGTCGGTGTTAATTTCCTCGGCGGCTACTCTGCACTGGTGTCAAAAGGCATGACAGGGGCGGACGAGCTTCTGCTGCGCTCGATCCCGCAGGCGCTGGCGGAGACAGAACTGGTGTGCAGTTCTGTCAATCTGGGATCGACCAAGACAGGTATCGATATGGATGCGGTGAGACTGATGGGGGATATCATCAAGGAGACGGCAGAGCTGACGAAGGAGAACGACTCAATCGGGTGTTCGAAACTGGTGGTATTCTGCAATGCACCGGACGACAATCCGTTTATGGCGGGCGCGTTCCACGGCGTGACGGAGACGGATACCATCATCAATGTGGGTGTCAGCGGTCCGGGTGTTGTCAAGAATGCATTGGAGAGTGTGCGCGGAGAAAATTTTGAGGTGCTCTGCGAGACGATCAAGAAGACGGCGTTCAAGGTGACGAGGGTGGGGCAGCTGGTAGCGCAGGAAGCGTCAAAGCGTCTCGGGATCCCTTTTGGCATCGTTGACCTCTCGCTTGCGCCCACACCCGCGATCGGTGACAGTGTGGCTGACATTCTGTGCGAGATTGGGCTGGAGTACGCGGGGGCACCGGGAACGACGGCGGCGCTCGCCCTGTTAAATGACCAGGTGAAAAAAGGCGGAGTGATGGCGTCCTCCTATGTGGGTGGACTGAGCGGGGCATTTATCCCGGTCAGCGAGGATCAGGGAATGATCGACGCCGTCAACGCAGGCGCGCTCACGCTTGAAAAACTCGAGGCCATGACGTGTGTCTGCTCTGTCGGACTTGATATGATCGCGATCCCGGGGGACACGAAACCGACGACAATCGCGGGCATCATCGCCGACGAGCTTGCGATCGGTATGGTTAACCAGAAGACGACGGCTGTCCGCATCATACCTGTCATCGGTAAGACGGTGGGGGACAGCGCGGAGTTTGGCGGTCTGCTCGGTCATGCGCCGATCATGCCTGTCAACAAGTATTCGTGCGATGCGTTCGTCAACCGCGGCGGCAGGATCCCGGCGCCGATCCACAGCTTTAAGAATTAAGTTTGACCGTGTTTTATGATCTGTCTGGTCAGTTCGCTGTGGCGGATCATGTTGGGCGGATCGCTTGATACAGTGTCCGAAAGGCGGATTCGTTTCTGCTGTCGGACACTGTCATATATATCTGCGGCGTGGATATCGGAGCGCAGGGACATTAGTGCCGTGCCGCAAAGCTGTCTCAGCGCGTCCGAGGGCTTTGTGATGACAGGGATGGAGGAATTTGCCTTGATGGATCCCAGCAGCTGCCTTCCGCGCGCTGTGAAGCCTAGAAGTCTGGCATACTGCGCATAGCCGTCCTGTTTTAAGGCGTCAGCATTTTCCTGTGTCATATCCAGCAGAATGTGCATGAGTCCGCGGCATATGCGGGTGTATGTCAGATTCCTGGTCTTGCATGTCAGCGCAAAATCCTCAAATGTCGTGTAACCGGTAAGGTTGTTGTGCAGTGTGTGGGACAGCGGTGCGCCGATATCATAGTATGCTGCAAACGCGTCTTTGCGGCTGCCATACAGTTCATTTCTATTTAGGATCTTATCGTCTTGAAGCTTCTGATCCTGGAGCATTTTGTACAGTAGCATTTCTGAAAAATCATTTGTGCACACGAGTTCGTTCTGCTGCAGGGAGGCAAACACGGAAGTGGGAACATGGTCTCTGATACATGCGGGCGGACTAAGGATGGTATCTTGATTCAAACATTCATTCTGCTTTTCGACAAGAAGTGCTTTCCGTATGGCATTTGCCGAGGCGTAGCTGCCTGGAGTGAGGCAATCAGAAGCGTAGCCCCCGCCTTTTCTCGCAAGGGTTATGGGTTTTATCGTGCTGTCTCTCTGAATGAGCGCTTTGATATATTCGATCCCGAGAATATTGTTGGGGGCGCTGACAAGCTGTTTGATCCCGGAATCATCGGAAAAAAGCTCTGACAGCGCATTGTCCCGGGCGGCTGGGAAAGAACAGCCCAGCTTGAGGTGTCTGTTCAACGCAGCCCTGTACGCGTCAGACTCGTGGGCGAGCGCCGAGCGGGTAAATTCATACAACAGGGAAATATCGCCGGATTCGCTGCCAAAGTGGAGGAGATCGACGACGCCGAGCTTGTCGATCAGGGACACAGCTCCCTGGGCAAAATATTCCGCGCTTCCAAGCGCAAAATAGACAGGGAGCTCAAAGACCAGATCGGCGCCGTTGTCGAGCGCCATCTGACAGCGCTCGTACTTGTCCACGATGGCAGGGATGCCGCGCTGCATGAAATCCCCGCTCATGACAACGATGATGCTATCCGTGTCATAAGTCCGGCGTATGGTGTCCAGCTGATACAGGTGTCCGTTGTGAAATGGGTTGTACTCGGCGATGACTGCTGTGACTTTCATGGTTCCTCCTTACGCTCCAAATATCAGGCACAAAAACTTCGGGAGCCTGTTAAAACAGGATCGACCTTGCGATCAGGAAAAGTATGCCCTTTCATGTCCCTGCATCCCAGATCGATGAAAACAAAGTAAGGAATAGTCGCAAAATAACTTGTGAAGATGACACGGATAGCAGGTGATATTTACTCGATTATTAATGCAACGCTGTACTGTACGTTAAAATTGTTATACAAAGACTGTTTCTTTTCGGTATGCCGCCTATACATTTGTGTATGAAAGACTTTCTGCTTGTGCAAACTCCTCTTCGGTATAACCGCAGGACATGATCTGAGCCTTTGTTAAATTAGCCAGGATCATCCGCTCAACAGCATTAAGCCGTTCTTTTTCAATGCCTTTTTCAATGCCTTTTTCGATGCCTTTTTCAATGCCTTTTTCGATGCCTTTTTCAATGCCTTTTTCGATGCCTTTTTCGATGCCTTTTTCAATGCCTTTTTCGATGCCTTTTTCAATGCCATCTTTGATGCCTTTTTCAAGACCTTCCTTATAACTCATTTCCTTAATAGCTTCCGACCAATTGCACA
>ERZ808051.1984-NODE-1984-length-11591-cov-4.247177_pt1 | contig 11591 bp, 5 predicted proteins | sample MGYA00380199_ERZ808051 | MGnify/ENA primary metagenome ERZ808051 (study PRJEB31490, sample SAMN06133391) | mouse gut metagenome | isolation source: J11 | host: mice | place: China: Chengdu | collected 2015-05 ...
GTGATATTCTCGGAAGAAACCTTTAAGTTGGCAATCGCATGGTCAAGACGGTTCTCGTAAGCACCGAGTTTTGCGCGGATGGCGGATACCATGTCAATCGCCACATCACACTGTTCAATAGCCCTGCAAGCCCCGTCCTGCGTGCCGACATTAACCATATCAACACCAAGAGTTTTCGTGCTTACCTCCGGCACGCGGACTTCCATCATCTGCCCTTCGTTCGCGCCGATCTGCAAATCCATCGGTCCTGCGGAAAGCACTGTGACAATAACCTCGACTTCCTCGCCCTCATCGTCCACACTTGCCTCCGTGCCGTCCACACTGGCATCTGTAAAACTGGAACCCGACGTTCCCGGAGCAACTTCAAACTTCATCTCGAACCCGTTCAAATCCGTTACGGTTAAGACATTGCCGGAACCTGAAACCGTCGCCGTCCGGCTAAAGCCCTCCTCGCCGATTTCCGCCTTCGCATCCACGCCCTGGGCTTTAATACCCCTGCCATCCCCAAAGCCGAGCCAGTCGCGAAGCTCCTCACTGTCACAGTAGATCTCGATCGACTGTTCGGAACCGTATCCCTCGCTTACCAAAATCAATTCCCCGCCGTCCTCGATACTCTCCTGCGTGTAACCCGCAATCGCTTCCTCGTCATCCGGGTCCGCACCCGCAGTCCCGACAAAAGCTGTAATACTCATCTTGTCGCAGGTCGCGCGTATCTCCGAATAAAGCGCACCCACGGTCTGACCCGCATTCACATCAATCGCGCAGCCATTAATATTGATCGTCCCTGAAACCTCGATAATCTCATCCTTGCTCGAGCCTAGCTGGATACCGGCAACAACCGCCTGCCTTGCATCCTGTGTCACAGTGAGTGCATAGTCCCCCTTATCCACAGTATCGGCAAGCGACATCAGCGATACCGTATCCACATTGGAGTAGGACTGGCAGTTTAAATTGCCGTCAAGAAGCGGCATTGTATTATATTCGGTCACAACGGAGATTCGGTCAATCTCCTCATTTAACTGGTTGATCTCCTGCTGGATTGCCTCGCGGTCGGAATCCGTGTTCGTGCCGTTCGCTGCCTGCACCGAAAGCTCGCGCATGCGCTGTACCATGGACTCAACCTCCTGGAGTGCACCCTCCGCAATCTGGATAACCGAGATGCCGTCCGCCGCGTTGCGGCTCGCCTGGTCAAGCCCCTTAATCTGCGTCTTCATCTTCTGTGAAATCGCCATCCCCGCCGCATCGTCCGCCGCGCGGTTAATCCGGTAGCCGGAAGAAAGGCGCTCCAAGCTCTTGTCGAGCGCGCTTGTCGTCCTCCCCAGAGAATTGTTAGCCTTTAATGCCGGAATATTATGATTGATCCTCATTGCTTATACCTGTCCTTTCTGCTGCCCGCAGCACTATTTAAGCCACCGCTATCTTAATCACTGTTCTCGCTGCCAGGTACAAGTTATCCGTCCGTGTCATACCCGTCCCCGCACTGTCAGAAGGCGTATGTACATTCAGTGCCTCCTGCACAATATCCGGTTCCGCCGACCTGGTCTTAAACCCGTAATTCCACCGGGTCACTTCAAATCCCTGCTCCGTCAGGGACTGTCTTATCTGTTCTTCCTTCTTCTGCATTAATTCGAGTGTCTGCCTGGAGGCGGTTGAAACATAGCCATTTAAGCTCTGCCCTTCCACTTTCAACGTGATTTCCACATCCTCCATAACCTTCCCGTCAGGAATCAACCCGTCCGCCTCGACAACACTTTCCGCCTTAAAACGGATGGACACACTGCCGTTAGTTCCGCCCGAGTGCACAACGGTCAGGTTCATCTTTACAAAACCGCTCTCGCCCGATACCGGGATCTCATAAAACTCCTGTTTTGAAAGGTTCCTTGTCAGACTTACCGCGCCCTGCAAACTAAGCAAAAGCATACTGTCCGTACCGCTTAAAGAGAGATTGCCGAATACGCGGTCAATCACTTTATCGGCAGAATCCGCCCATTCCTCAACCATATTTTGAAGATTTTCGGAATTCAGGGCTTTATCCATATCAATTTCCGATAACTGCGCCCTCTCCCCATATTTGGCGGCAAGCTCCTTAATGCGCCCCTGGACGCTCGCACCTCCTAAGATATGGCGCGCCGCGCGGATGGTGCGCACACTCTTTTCCTGTGAAAAGCGGGAGAGGAATGCCTGTTCCGCACTGCTCTCTGCAACCGCCCCCACAATCTCCTGCGCCCTCTGTGCTGAAAACTGCTCTGCCTCAAGGGAATTATCCGCATTCTTCAAGGCGCGGGAAAGCTCCTCCGTGGTCATATCCATCGCCGCACCCGCACCGCCGATCCCTTCAAGTTTCCCCGGCGTTAATTCCTCCTCCGCCGTCGCCGCCATCATCTGCCCGTAGGCGAATGCCGCCCCGATCTGCTCGGAAATGCTCTTTCCCTGCACGGTTGCCGAAACACCGCCAAAAGCATCATCCACCGATGCGTCCACACCGCCCTTCCTCCTGGTACGTACAGCCGAAAGAAGGTTTGAAAGTGTAATTTCGCGCCCGGATGCTGCTAACACACCAACCGCCGCGCCATCCGACTTTGTAACCTGGTTTAGCAGGCGGTAGATACCGATGTAGGATTGCCTCTCCTCATCCGTAAGCTCCTTCTTCTGTTCAAGCATCACAAGGTAATTGCTGTATTTTTCCTGGGTTGTGGCACCCTCCTCCTCGCGGAGTTTTGTCAGCGTGGCATTCAGTTCGTCAACCGGCATATCAAGCGGGTTAATCCCCTTCTTAATCAGGCTCGCGCACGCTGCGGGATTCAAATTGCCAAGAAGCTCCTGCACTTTCGCATCATAGAGTTTCATCTCGTCAAGATTCTCCTGCGTCAGCTCGATATTGCTGTACGCCATAATCCGCACCGCCCTGCCATTCTCCGGTGTCGCCTCAAGCCCCATGCCATTAAGCACCTCATCCACATTCCGAAACGCCGTGCGGATGGAATCACCCATATCCGCGCGCGGTTTGGTCATCAGCGCCTCATATCGCTCCATCGCGCCCTCAAACTGCGCGGAAAGCTGCCCGCCCACCTCGGACATACCTGAAACACTTATAGTAGTGCGCTGTGCAAAGGTCACACCCAGCACATAGACCGGAGCTGTCCTCAACTGTGAAACCGCAGCGTCCGCAGCGCGCAAAAGCTCAATGCTTCCTGTATCCGCAGCGTCCCCGCCCACCTCGCGGTAGAGATTCCGATAGTACTCATTCTCAACATCGCGCAGTGCATTTACAATTTTTTCCAATCCATACGTATCAAGGCGGATACCCTGCCCCAAAAGTTTCGCGCCAACCTGTGCGGTCAACTTAAAACGGATCTCCTCAAGCTGTCTGCGCGCCGTGATATCCGCGATCGGGATATCCTTTCCACCGCCCTCGCCAAGCATCTGCTGCACCTGCTTTAAAAACGAGAGTGAGAGTTCTTCCCCTAAGTCCCTGCCTTCCGCTTTCAGTCTTGCAGCGCAGGCATCCACCGTCTCCGGCAAAATCTGTGCAAATTCCTCAGAGAAGCGCTCCCCCTGCACTTCTCTGTAAAGCTGCTCCGGGTCCGTCCCAAGAGCCGCTTCTGCCGCGTTCTCCCCCGCTGCAACAGCATCCACTGCTTCTTTTAGTATCTGCTCCGGGGATAGATCCGCTGAAAGCCCGTCAAGTTCCTGCTTGTATATAAGATTTTCAGCCGTCAGCGGCAGGTCATGCTCCATCAGCCAGCGCGCGTTAGAGAGCCCCTGTTCGTCCACGGCAAGCCCCGCTTCTGAAAGCACTTTCCCCGCCGCGCCAGAAAGCTCGTCCCATACCTCCTGCGGCAGCGCCTGCGCCCTTCCGGCCCCGCTGTGTGCCGCCTTATAAAGATTGGTGATATCCGGTTTAATACCGCCGCCAATCAGGTATGCCTTCGCCCCGTCATTCAGCCCGGATACCGCCTCAACACCCTTTGTAAGCGCATCCGCGATCTCATCAATCTTTGCCTGTGTCACCGGGATGTCCGCATTGGCTAAAAGATTTGTCAGATAATCCGCCAAAGGATGGTTTTTTAAAGCATGTTCCGCCATCTCCCTGACATCGTCCTTCCACTGCTTTTTCTTCTCCTGCTGCGAGGATACATCCTCCTGTCTTGTAAGGCGGTTCGTCTTAACGCGCTCGATTGCGCGCGCAAGCCTCGTCAAGTTAAAACCCTCAAGCGTATATTTCTCCTTGCAAAGCTCCTCGTAGTCCTCCCCTGTCAGACGTTCTGCGCCATCCGCCTCCTCTTCCTCCTCGGCATTCTCCCTCTCCTCATAAGCCGTAAGGATGCGCATGTTATCCACTCGGATCACCGAGGTACCACTGCCTAGGTTCCCGGCTGCCTGCGTGCTGATCTCCTTTAATGTAATCCCGTTCTTTCCCGCGCCAACCACCTTAAAGCGGCGCACCTGCCCCTTTGCAGCCCCCGGCACGGACTCCTTTGGAAAACTTAATTTTTTCCCCGAAAAATCAATGGAAACCTTGTCATCCACATCTGTGACGGTTCCCTCAATAATCTGCCCCTCGCGAAAAGCAGGCTTTTCTGTCCGCCCGTTTTTGCCTGCCACATTAACGGCAACATCCGCCTTTGCCGCCGCATTGGCATTTTCCGGCGTGGCACCAATCCTCATGTCAATTCCTCCGTTTTCCCGTTCTGTTCTTTGTGTCTTTTGCTTTTATCGGCAAATTTTAAAAAAAACTTAAGCCCTGCGCGCACACCCATCCATTATTTTAGATTGTAAAACAGGATACTTTCTGGTAATATGGTAGAGTAATTATATAGATTTTCGCATAGAATGAACCAATTCAAGAAATGAGGCAAAAGCATGAACCAACCAATCAAAAGGCGGGTGCTCCCGCTAGTGCTGTCTTTCTGCATGTTCCTTACCTGTGCCTGCGGAAAAGGGGAGCCAAAACAGCAGACCACACCGGACGCTTCCTTCGGGGAATACGTAACAGAACTTTATAACAACGAAGTCGTAGCGGATACCCTGACCCTGCACTACAGTCTTGCACATCCGGAAAATTACGGGATAACAATGGGGGAAGTCACATATGGAAATTATTCCCAAAAAGAAGTAACGGACAGCATGCCCGAAATCGAGGCATCCCGCGAAAAACTGCTTACTTTCGACTATGATACACTCTGCGAGGAAGACCAGGTACTATATGACTGCATCCTGTTTACAATCGATGCCAATCTTGCACTGGGTAAATATGAGTATTATTCCGAACCCTTAGGTCCGACTACCGGGTTGCAGGCACAGCTTCCAGTACTGCTTGCGGAATACCATTTCTATACAAAGGAAGATATTGAAACTTACCTTAAACTGATATCCTGCACCAAGGATTATTTCAGCCAGATTGCACAGTACGAGCGCGAAAAATCTGCCGCCGGAACCTTTATGAGCGAATCCGTTGCCGAGGAAATTATCAAACAGTGCAAAAATTATATTGAAAACCCTAAAGAGAACCTTTTAATCGAATGCTTCAACGATAAAGTTGAGAATTTCGGTGGGCTTAGCCGGGATGAAATCATTTTATATGAGGAACAAAACCGCGACGCGGTATTAAACAGTGTAATCCCCGCCTATGAACTTCTGATTGACACCCTGACCGAGCTGAAAGGTACAGCACTTTACAATGGCAGTGTCTGCTCCCTGCCGGACGGGGCAGAATACTTTGAGGAACTTGTGCGCTACCAGACAGGTTCATCCAAAACAATCAAGCAGATGCAAAAACGCCTTGCCACCGCAGTGCAGAGTTCCTTAGTTTCCATGAGTGCGGCCCAGTTCTCCGACACGGAACTTTTTGACCGTTACGGGGCGCTTACCTACCCGGAAAATGATCCGGCAAAGGGGCTCGAATTTTTAAAAAACGCAATCAAAGAGGATTTCCCCGCAATGGACGATGTGGATTATTCCGTTAAATATGTCCATAAATCATTGCAGGAATACCTAAGCCCTGCCATGTACTTAGTTCCGCCGTTTGACGACCGGGACAATAATAATATTTACATCAACCAAAATCCGGACTACAGCTCCGATGATCTTTTCACCACACTTGCCCACGAAGGCTACCCCGGACATCTCTACCAGAATGTTTATTACCTTGGCACCGACCCGCAGCCATTGCAGCAGTTATTGCGCACAAGCGGCTACACTGAGGGGTGGGGAACCTACGCGGAACTCTACAGCTATGCACTGGCAGGTTTTGACGAAACACTTGCCAAGTTTTGCCAGGACAATATGACCGCCATACTCTCTCTGTACGGTCTTACGGAAATCGGCATCCACTACACCGGCTGGGATGAAAAAAACACAACCAAATTCTGGGGAGATTACGGTATTGATGAGAAAACCGCAAAAGAAATTTATCAGGCAATCCTGGCAGAACCCTGCTCATACCTTCCATACTGCATCGGCTACCTGGAGTTCCTGGACTTGAAAAAACAGGCGCAGGAAGAGCTTGGAGAGGATTTTACACCGCTCGCCTTCCACACCTTCCTGTTAGAATTAGGTCCCGCACCATTTGCCACAATAAAAACCCAGATGGAGCGCTGGATCAAACGCATGAAATAAACAGCCACCCCGCCCCGGGCATTTTGTTTACTGCAAGATGCCCGGGGCACTCTGTCAATCTCTCCTGACAATAACATGACACAAAAAACTGGTTGAAATATGCAATTTTTTTTGCTATACTCCAGAAATACCGGGTATAATACCCAAAAGCACCTGAACAAACGAAAGGATCGCTTCCATTGCCATGACATACAATTCATTACAATTTTTCCCATTTTTTGCTATATTCCTGATTCTTTACCTCCTGATGCCGCGCGTAAGGCTGCGCCAGATTATTATTTTAATCGGGAATATTGTTTTTTACATGCTGGCTGCCGGAAGGGGCATGCTTTTTGTGCTCGCTGCCACTTCGCTTGTTGTATATGCTGCGGGGCGCACGATCGACCATATATATTCCGGCTATGAACGGGAAAAGGAGGGGCTGACCCCAAAGGAGGGGGCGGCACTTTTTGCAGGCTACAAAAAAAGGGCGAAGAAATACCTTCTCGCCGCATTTTTTCTTATCCTCGGCTTTTTGTTCTATGCAAAAATCGGGAAGTTATTCGGTTTTAAGGAAACAGATACCATTATGGGACTTTTTTCCGGCGGTACCATCCTTGTTCCGCTGGGGCTGTCCTACTACACATTTTCAAGTGTCGGTTACCTCCTCGATCTTTACTGGAAAAAGGCAAAATGCGAGCGCGATTATTTCCGCCTGATTGTCTGTATGACCTATTTCCCCCATATCGTACAAGGGCCCATCGGGCGCTATGACAAGCTGTTAAAACAGTTTGCCGCGCTTCCAGGTTTTTCCTATGAACGCGTCTGCGCAGGGCTTATCCGCATGCTCTGGGGCTTTATAAAAAAGATGGTTATCGCAGACCGCCTCGCCCTTTTTACCAGGACGGTCTTTGCCTCCCCCGGGGAATTTGCCGGATTTGAAATCTTTTTGGCTGTCAGCCTGTGTGCCGTGGAACTGTATGCGGATTTCTCCGGCTGCATGGACATTGTAATCGGGGCGGCTGAAACAATGGGAATCACCTTGGATGAAAATTTCAAGCGCCCATTCTTTTCTAAAAGCGCCGCGGAATTCTGGAGGCGCTGGCATATCACCCTCGGGGCATGGTTTAAGGACTATGTATATATGCCGGTGGCAATGAGTCCGCGTTTTATGAAAACCTGTGTTAATTTCCGCAAAAAACATGGCAACAGGGCGGGACAGATTTTCTCCTCCGCAATCCCGCTCGCCATCGTCTGGCTCCTTACAGGGCTGTGGCATGGTAGGGGCGCGGACTATGTTGTCTGGGGCGTTTACTGGGGAGCCGTAATTATCCTGGGAACCGTCCTTACACCCGAATTTAAGAAACTGACCGCAAAACTTGCCATCAATACAGAAAGTTTTGGCTATCAATTTTTCCAGATGGCGCGCACTTATTTTTTGTTTGTTATCGGGCGCATGTTCACTGTAACAGGTTCTCTGGAAGGATTTGGAAAACTCGTTGCCGGGCTCTTTAAGGAACACCGCCTCTGGACTATTTTTGACGGCAGCCTGTACCAGCACGGTCTTGACTACAAGAATTTCTGCGTCGCGATAATCGGCATTGCCGCCATCTGGATATCGGACATACTGGGCGAGCGCATTAACATCCGCGAAGCACTCTCTAAGCAGCCGCTTGTACTGCGCTGGTTCGTCTACTACAGCGGTATTGTTATCCTGCTGATTTTCGGTATGTATGGTGAAGCCTTTGATGCCAGCAATTTTGTTTATGGTGGTTTTTAAAATGAAAGCAGGCTTTTGTGCCGAGAACGTCACAAATAAGTCCTGATCCGGCAAGGAAACTACATTCGCAGATTCCCTTGCACTGCCTTAAACGCAAACGTTCTCAGAATGGAGGATTATTATGAGAAACAAAGTAAAACAGGTACTTGCTGACAATTATCCGGAGATTGATTTCGAAGCTTCAAACGAGCTTGTGGATGACGGGATACTCGATTCCCTCACAATGGTGGGGATTATCTCCGCGCTCTCGATGGAATTCGGTGTCGTGCTTCCATATGAAGACATCCTGCCGGAAAATTTTAACTCCATCGACGCGATGGTGGAACTGCTTGAAAAATATATCTGATGGCAGGAGGCTCTATGTTTGACACTTTAATCCGCCGCATTTTTGAACTCTCGGACTCCCAGCCGGACAAAACTGCGGTCGCATTCAAAAAAGAAACCGTCACATACCGGATGCTCGCGCAAAAAATCCGCAATATCGGCGCAAACCTTGCCCATATGGGCATCAAACGCGGTGAGCGCGTGCTCTTTACTGCCCTGTCAAAGCCTGAGATGGTCGCTTGCTACCTGGGTATCCAGTACTGCGGCGCAGTCGCCGTTTTTATGGACAAGAACGGCACGGCAGAAAATTCTGTTGCAGTGTATGAGGATGCACAGGCTGCACTCTTCCTTACGGACAAGCCCATGAAGGGGCTTCCCGACCACATCAGGCTCTTTTCACTCAAGCAGCTTTACGCCACTGATGCTCTGTGCGAAATCCCGGAATATATTATGCCGGATGAACATGATATGGCTGAACTTTTATTTACAACCGGCACAACAGGCAAACCAAAGGGTGTTATCCTGTCATACAAATCCGTCTACCATATTCTTTCCAACACAATTGAAGGGATTGGTATAACGCAGGAAGAGCGCCTGCTTCTCCCCCTGCCGCTCAACCATTCCTTCGCCCTGCGCGTGCTGCGCGCAACGCTGTATAAAGGTGCTACCGCCATTCTGCAAAACGGTTTCGCCTTCGCAAAGGAAATCGAGCTGAACCTGGATGCTTTTGACTGTACCGCCCTCGTTGCCGTACCTGCTTCCATGGAGATTCTGCGCTCCCAGATGCAGGATGCATTCCCCCGGATTATGGGAAAATTCCGGTATATTGAAATCGGGGCAGGTTCCCTTACAATCGAGCAGAAAAAGCGCCTTACCGGACAGCTTCCGGACACCAGGATTTTTAATACCTGGGGTTCCTCCGAATCGGGCGGTGCACTCTTCCTTCCGGTGAACGATGTGGTAAAAAACGATGCCCATATAGGTGCAGTCGGCAGACCTCTCCCGCAGGTAACGGTACAGGTTCTTGACGAAAACGGTAACCCGATGGATAAAAGTGATGCCGACCACCCGGGACGCATGGCATTAAAGGGCGATATGATTATGGCTGGATACTGGCACCGCGACGAACTGACCGCCCAGACCTTAAAGGATGGCTGGCTTATCACCAGCGACATGGTTTTCACAGACGCGGATGGCTATGTCCATATGCTCGGGCGCGCGGACGATATCATCAATGTCGGCGGGGAAAAAGTTTCCCCTGTTGAAGTGGAAAATATTGCCAGCGAGTATCCGCCAATCCGCGAATGTGCCTGCATCGGTGTGGATGACCCAAATGGAGTGCTTGGCCAGGTTCCCGCGCTGTTTGTCGTAACACAGAATATACTCGGAACCGACAAAGTAAGCTCCTCCGGTAATGAAATTAACCTGCCGGAAAAATTTTCCGAGGCGGGTATCCAGACTTTCTTTGCCTCCCGCATGGAGCGCTACAAATTTCCACAGCATTATGTAATGCTTACGGAGCTGCCGCGCAACCGCATGGGTAAGATTGACCGCAGACAACTGCGCGCGATATGGGAAACAAAAGGTGAAAAAGATCTGATGAACCCAGTACTCTCGGCAATCCTCGCGCGCCGCAGCATCCGCAAATTCACGGACAAACCAGTTCCAAGGGAGCTCCTTGACATGCTCCTGCTCGCGGCCTGCCATGCGCCGAGCGGGCATAATATGCAAACCTGGCGTTTTACTGTATTGCAGAACCCTGCAAAGATCTCGCAGCTAAAGGCAACCATCACGGAAGTAGCAAAGGCAAAAAAAGTAAATTTTTATGGATTTGAACAGCCTCCGTGCCTGATTTTAATTTCCAATGACGTGCGCAATGCGGACGGCTGCCAGGACGCTTCCTGCGCCGCACAGAACATTTTCCTTGCCGCGCACTCCTACGGGCTTGGCTCCGTCTGGCTCAACGCCCTGATGACCCTGTGCGACGAGCCGGAAATCCGCTCTCTCCTAAGCTCCTATGGCATACCTCAAAACCACAGGGTATGGTGTATGGCGGCAGTAGGTTACCCGGCAGCACCCGGCACAGCCCTCGCAAAGAAAAAGGACGTGGTATTCTATGTGGACTAAAGAAAGGCGCGAAAAACTTTGGAAAGCTGCGAAAGCCATTATCTTTACGGCGGGCTTTGTCTGTATCTTCCTCTCCCTTACAAAGCTGATGCAGTACAAGGCAGCCGTCACCCGCATGGAGCCGTTTTTTGAGATGGAGGAACAAATCGATGTCATGCTGTTTGGAACCAGCCATGTAACCGACGGTCTGCTCCCCCTGGAACTCTGGGGAAATTATGGGATTTCCTCCTACAATTTCGGCAACAATGCCGCGCGCATCCCGCTTACCTACTGGAAGGTCGAAAACGTTTTCGATTACCAGGTTCCAAGACTGGTTGTCGTGGACTGCTCCTATCTGTCGAGTGATAACAAGACCAGCACCGTCCTCCAGCAATCCCACAATGTACTTGACCCCTTCCCCCTTACCAAGACCAAGCAGGCTGCAATTAACGACCTGATGCAGGGGGAGGAGAACAAGCTGGAATTTTTCTGGCCCTTCAGTATCTATCACAACCGATGGGACGAACTGACCAAAAAAGATTTTGTTGTGGAGTATAATATCGAACTTGGCGCGGAACCAAAATACCAGGTTGCCACCCCGGCAGACTATGAAAAAATCGGGGCGGACGAGAAAATTGCCAGGGAAACTGTCGCGATGGAATATATTGGAAAGCTTATTTTATTCTGCCGCGAGCGCGGTGTCCCGGTGCTTTTAACCTATCTTCCCTGCCCTGCGAATTCCACGCGCCAGAAGGAGGCAAACACTGCATATGACCTGGCCGAG
>ERZ808051.1985-NODE-1985-length-11588-cov-3.410998_pt1 | contig 11588 bp, 7 predicted proteins | sample MGYA00380199_ERZ808051 | MGnify/ENA primary metagenome ERZ808051 (study PRJEB31490, sample SAMN06133391) | mouse gut metagenome | isolation source: J11 | host: mice | place: China: Chengdu | collected 2015-05 ...
TGGAACAGCCTGCGGACCCGGTCCAGATAATGCAGCCTCCAGGAAGGGTCGCTGCTGATGCGGCTGTAATTGGGAGGCAGCCGGTGGGACCAGCTTCCATGAGTCTCCAGGTCAGCCTCGTCCACCACATAGATCCCCCGTTCGTCACAGAGTTCCAGCAGGTAGGGATCCGGGGGATAGTGAGCGGTACGGATGGTGTCGATATTGTACTCCTTACACAGGGATATGTCCTTCTCAATCTCCTCCGGCGTCATGGCATAGCCTCCCACAGGACTGGTGTCGTGGTGGTTGACGCCGTGCAGCTTCACCGGCCGGCCGTTTATACGGAACACCCTGTTGCCGGTGCTCACCCGCTTAAAGCCCACCCGCTCCCGGACGCAGCAGTCCTCCGTCTCGATATACAGGTCGTACAGCAGCGGCTCCTCTGCGTTCCACTCTCTGACGGGCAGGCCGGAAAAGCACACCTGGGCCACATGCTCCCGGGATTGCCCCGTAAGGCTCTGGCTGATGCCATGTCCCTCCAGCGTGAACCGCACCGGGCCGTCCTGATACAGGGTGGCAGTGACGGTGGCGTCATATACCGCCTCCGGCTCCCGGGATTCCTCCCTGTACCTGGTCTCCCAGGCCAAATCCCACAGATCCTTCTCCCCGCAGACCCGCAGCAGAACGTCCCGGAATATCCCATTGTTGCGGAACATATCCTGACATTCCAGATAAGTGCCGTTGCACCATCTATGTACCACCGCCAGCAGTTCATTTTGTCCCTGGCTCAAAAACTCTGTCACGTCAAACTCCGCCATATTGTGGGAGCCTTCTGAATAGCCCACAAAGCAGCCGTTCACATACAGATCAATACAGCTGGCCACTCCCAGAAAAGAGATCTCATGCCTTTTTTCCGGGCTTTCCACCCGGAATAAATGTCGGTATACGCCCACAAAATTGTATTCCTCCCCGGGGTCTTTGCGCCGGGGCACATTGCCCTGGTCCGTCCCCGCCCAGGTAAAGACCGGTCCCACCTTGCCCGTGGTGGGGATCCTGGGAGGCTGAAAAGGGAACTGATAGCGGGTATTCACATAGAAAGGCCTGTCATATCCCTGGAACTGCCAGCACCCCGGCACGGAAACCTGCTCCCATTCCACCTCCTCCGTATCCAGAATGGCGGGCATCCGGGAGGGATTCGCATAGAAATGAAAGTCCCACCGGCCGTTAAGGCAGCTCACCTTGGGAGAGGCATAGCGCTTCTCCCGCAGACTGACCCGCTGCGCCTGCTCCCGGTCCGGGTAAGGGATAAAATAGCTTCTGGGGGCCAGGCGGTTCACCGCCAGCGTCTCAAAATTGTGGTAATTGTCCTGATTGATAATATATTTCATGGCGCCGCCCTTTCTATTTTAGTTTCGCTGCTGTCATCTCATCATGAAATAGGTTTCTCCGCCCAGCAGGCGTATGAAAAAGTATGTTCCACACCAGAGTTGATACAGCAGTACCAATCCTGCCAGCACATAGGCGGCCCGCACCAGAATCAGCCGGAGGCGCCCCCAGGGACTCCCTTCGGGCGAGAGCAGCATAATATCCACATTCCGCAGGGAGAGCCATTTCATCAGGCTCATCACATACAGCCAGAAAACGGCGAACAGATATCCCCACAGGAAATTGCCGTCCCTGGATCGGCTGCCTGTCTCCACCAGGCACAGGGCTTCCGCAAAACCTGCCAGCGCCATCAGCCAGCTAAACAGATAGCACCGCCCCAAGCGAAGCTGATAGACGCCGCCGGGCCAGACATCCTCCCGGGCTGCCCCCCGAAGACGCCACTGCTGCCCGGTGACGGCCAGCAGGCTGGCCCCCAGCACCACCAGCGGAAAGGCCAGAGAACACAGCACCGCCAGCTTGGGCCTGTCAGCGTGCAGGGAAAAGGTATACCAGGGGTCATATGTCATACCATTGCCCGTATCCTCCCCAAACAATACCATATTTTGCCACAGCACCACGCCGCAGGCGGGCAGCACCGCCGATCCCAGCAGAAATACCTGTTTAAAACGTACCTTATGACATAGATCCCATAGAAGTTTCAGAGCCAGTGCTGGAGCAAATACTGTCAAAAAGCTGGGTTTTACCCCGGTGCACACCACCAGAAGCAGGGCAAAGGCCAGCCACTGCCTCCCGGTGATTTTATCCCGATAATCCTCCTCCAGCTTCTGGTAATACAACAGAACCAAAAGGCCCAGCAGCCGCATACAGAGATAGGTGGAATTATGCCAGAGGTTGCCGGACTGATAACTCACGTAACGATAACTGCCTGCCCAGACCAGGTAAAAGGGCATCACCAGGTTCAGCACCAGCGCCGCGGCCATCGTGGCCCAATTCCTTTCCTGCATACCCGCCATTCGGCGCAGCACAAGTTCCGTGGCCAGCAGGGAGGCCACCGTCACCGCCGCCAGAAACAGGGCGATGCCCAGCGTCGTCTTTCCGCACAGGTAATACAGCGCCTGATAGACATAAGCGGTAAAGCTGTAATACCAGCCATCCTCCACAATCATACTGATGTGATAGGGCAGATCCGACTGGAAATAGCGGTTGTCATAATCCAGTGGCTGAATGGACTGCATATAATAGAGATACAGGCAGGCCAGACCATACAGCGCCGTCAAGGTCCCTGTCAGCCACAGACCGCCGCTGATCCGCCGATTCGCCTTTTCCCTCCCTGCCTGCTTTCTTTTTTCCTTCCACTTTGTCTGATCCACCTGTCTGCTCTCCTTATATGAAATACATAACGCCCTCTGTCCCCGTCTGGCCATTACTTATTAACAGTATATCCGTTTCTCCTCTGAAAATCAACGAAAAAAGGGTTGACTCTCCCCTCTGCTGGAATGCTATATTTAAAAGTACAAAGTGCTTTGTGAAATGGAACTGGAACACCGGCAATGTAATCTGTCTCCCCCAATCCACCGTGAGCATGTATCACTTTATCGAATACCGGGAGGCGAAATATCTGCTGATTCAGTGGAAAAGCGGTGATTACATCTACGGAGGTGAGGAACACTACTGGTATGTGTTCCGGAAAGAAGATGAATAAGCGAAGATAATAGAAAGATTCAGATGAGTTACCATTAGCGAGCAACCCATCTGAATCTTTCTCATTAGCAACAAAATCTGTTCGGGAATTTCTTTAATTGCCACTTTTGAAATATTGCGATTTATTCAATACAGTTTTTAAGTGTATCCTTGAAATATTCCGCTTGTTTTTCAAAAAAGCTATAATAGAGGCCTTTTTGTTCCATTAGTTCATCAAATGTTCCATACTCCACTATTTCACCTTTGTCAAAAACAGCAATACTATCACAAAATCTAGTACTGTATATCCTGTGTGAAACCAAGACTGTCGTTTTTCCCTCTGACATTTCAGCAAACTTCTGAAAGATTTCATGTTCAGCAACAGGATCTAACGCTGAAGTAGGCTCATCCAATATGAGTAATGGGGCATCCTTATACAGTGCACGAACAACAGCAATTTTTTGGCTTTCTCCCCCCGATAAATCTACCCCTGAAGCAAACAGCGTTTTCGTAACAGGCGTATCCAATCCACGATACATTTTTTTAAGTCTTTCACTTAGACCATTTTCGTTTAAAAGTTCTGTGATCCTTTTTCTTTCTTCCGATCCTGCAGCCTCTGTAATCGCTATATTTTCCACAAGTGAAAAAGCCAGAAGTGAGAAATCCTGATTCACTGACGAAATAATTTTCTGATACTCCTTATATTCAATATTTCGAATATCTATTCCATTTAAAAAAATAGCACCTTCTGTGGGATCATACATACGCATTAATAAAAGAGCAAATGATGTTTTACCCGCACCGTTGTATCCTACGATTCCAAGCCGTTCCGTATCTTTGATTGTCAGATTTATATTTTTCAATACATATGAAGTACTATTGGGATACCGAAACCAGACATTGCGAAACTCTATTTCAATATGGCTAACATCAATATTGTCTAATGTAACAGATTCGGACGTCCTATCAAACTTAGTTCTTAATTTAAGAAAAGATTTAAATTGTCTGATATAAAAGAAATTATCATTAAAGCTTATAATGTTCGTGGTAACAAAAGAAGAGGCAGACATAAAATTAATTAGCGAAGCAATTCCCATTGTAAATTCACCGATGGTTATCTCGCCATGGAATGCTTTTTGCCCAATCAGTAGGTATGCCAGTATCTGAAAGGCAACGCTTAATGTATATGTCGCCATTTCAATAAAGCCACCTTCTTTTATTCTTCGTTTATCAATAGCCAACATGGAACTCTGAAAAGATTCCAGCTTCTTTAAAATGTAGCTGCTCATTCCGAAAGTGACAATATCTTTTTTATTCGATATATTTTTTGCCAGCTGTGAAGCATATGATACTTTTCTATTATCCTCGATTGTATCCTGCGTATATTTTCTGTCATGTCTTAGCCGTATATAATGCAATACAGCTTGCAATGTAATAACAATTAATGCAATCCCTAATAGCCATCCGTTTAATATGGTCATCACACATATTATACCGATTAGGGTTATAATATGCGAAATGGTATTAAAGAAAATGGTAAGGCTGGTAAAAAAGTTCTTTCCTCGCACAGCTTGATTAACCATTAATATACGTTCTTGAACAGACGAATCATTAAATTTTTCATAGTCCATACTCATGCATTTACTGTTTACATCATTATCCAGCTTATTAATCATTTTGGTAAACAGGTAATCCCTTGATTTGCCCAAAAATGTAATGATAGCAGTTAAAGTATAATCCATTCCATACATTATGGCTGCATAAGTAACTACTTGCATGAAATTTTTGCCTTCTGTAATGCAATCTACAATTCGTCCGGCCAGTATGATGTTGGGGAAAGGACGTATGGCACTGACAAAAACATCGGCAAGCAAAAGGAAGATTAACCTTTTATCAAACTGCCATATTTCTTTAAAGGACAATGACAGATTATCAAACTGCCTGCTTTTCATTCTGCCCATATGTATTGGCCCTTTCACTCATTCCATATTTAGTGCTACATACATGTCATGGAATAATGCATCCATACTCGCCGGTGAAGCATAACATTTATATGCTCCGCAATCTATGTACTCGTCAAATACTTCCTCTTCATTGTCCAGCATATTAAAAATAACAAATATTATTGATTGAGAGCTCAGTTTCCTTATTTCTTTTACCAGTCGCAAACCATTCTTTAGGTTTCCATCCTCTGCAACGGATAATACTAATACGATTTCGGGGTGAAATTCGGCTACTTTTTTTAAAGAATCCTTCTCACCTACCCCGTACAATAAATCATACATATCAGGGGCATACCTTTCCACCGTTTTAGACCAACCGACTAAATTCTTAGGCTTCTTTTTGCCTATTGACATAAGTTTTATTTTTTCTCTCATTTTATTTCTCTCCTATTCTGCCATACGCTCTATATATTAAACCTTAAAAATATTCTTAATCCCGCCATTTTTGCTTCTTATGTCTAACTATTTGTAGGATCTATGCCATGCAAAAAACACACTTAATCTATACTTTGAGAATTTACCATGTTTTTAACACAGCCTTATGCAGATAAGTATCTATATAAAGTCATGTGAAATGACAACACTCTATGTATTTATTTTTTATTATATTATACTATATTTTATCTTTAGTCAATGTATTTTAGCATATTTAAATTTATATCTCCAAATACTAAAAACACAAGTAGCTGTTAGACAAACTCTTGTTTCTCGGACGATACCACATACCTGATGATATCCCAACATATGCTTACCACAAATTGGGAATTCAATAAAAACAAAGCATTTGGGATATTCTGCACTTTATATGAAGAATGTGAATATGAGATAGACTAATTTTTCCCTGTGAGTAAAATAAAGACAGAACGCAGGCTTGATTTGATTGTTTAATCAGCCATTACGATCTTAGAGACAAATATGTGGGAACTATAGATCATATAGTAAACTATTTGATACGCAGCAGAGCTGGCAGAGCCATCCAAAATATCTTGTCCAGAGGGGGAGCAGGCATGCCGCCCCCTCTTCAACTCTCCCAGTTCAAGGCCCCATACACTGTCTCCAGCAAAATCTGGGGCATAAAGGGCTTGGTTATATAATCCTCAACCCCCAACTTCCTGGCTTTCTCCATAGCCGCCAACTCCTTTGTGGCGGTTATGAACACCACAGGAACGGCACTGCATTCCCTGATGCGCCTGAAAGTCTCATATCCGTCCATGCCGGACATCTCCAGGTCCAACAGCACCAGATCCGCGGAACAGGTTTTCAGCAGTTCCAGGGCTTCTCCGCCGCTGCCTGCCGTGACCAGATTGTACAACGGCTGCATCTCAAATATGGTCCTGACCAATTCCAGGCTGAAGGGATCATCATCCACCGCAAGGATGGTTTTCTTTGAGTCGGCAGACTGCCGCATACGATAATCTCCGTCCTCATCTATCATACGGATCATAACCTCCACGATCCGGGGATCAAACTGGGTTCCCTTGCCCGCCAGCAATTCGCTGCGAATCACATCCTGGGGAAGCGCGTCCCGGTAACTCCGGTTGGAAGCCATGGCGTCATACGCATCCGCCACGCCGATGATTCTGGCATGTTCCGGTGTATTTTCCCCCACCAGCCCGCTGGGATAACCCTTGCCGTCGTAACGCTCATGATGGAATTTTGCCCCGGTGGCAATCAACTGGTCTGCGGAAAAAGATTTTAAAATATGAAATCCCGAAACCGGATGCAGCTTTATAAAGGCATACTCTTCATCGGTGAGTTTGCCGGGCTTGTTGATAATTCCGTCCGGTATGCGGATCTTGCCCACATCATGGAGCAGAGCCGCCCTGTAGATCTTTTCCTGTTCCCTGTCGCTCTTTCCCATCCTCCGGGCAATCTCGCGGCTGTAGTTGGCAACCCGCACGGAATGGCCCCTGGTATATTTGTCCTTGGCGTCTATGGTTTTGGCCAGAATCTGCATAATATTATCGTTAAGCAGTTCCAGTTCCCTGCGGCTATCCTGCAGTTTGATCATATAGCGGTTGGTCCTGTTCATCTCCACAAAGCAGAACAGCACGACAACGCCGAATACCACCAGGCCCATACAAACACTCTGTACCATGATCCAGATCAAATCGGCGTACAGCCCCTTATTGTCCACCACCATAACCACATACCAGCCATTCAATATGGTATCCGAGAACACGGTAATTTTCTCCCCGCCCATCTCCATATCAAAACTTGCGCCGCCGGATGCAGCCACCCTGTCGATCAGTTCCCTCTTCTCCCCATCCTCACCGTACTCCTTTCCCTTCTCGGCGGAATCGGAATGGGCCACCACAAAACCCTCCCTGTCTGTAATAAAACCATATCCATGCCCATTGAGATTGATACTCTCCATAAGTTTCTGAAGCGTTTCCAAAGACATGTCCAGAGAGATAACGCTTTCGTTGTCATACAACATCCGGCTTATGGAAATCATGACGGTGCCTGTCTGGGCGTCCAAATAAGGGGAAATCAGGGCAGGCTCCCCATCCGCTTTGACTGCCTCCGTGTACCATACCCTGTCTGTGGGCACATAATCAGCCGACGGCGTCCAGCCGATCCCGTCCAGGTATTCGCCCTTGATCCAGCCGTACACCCCGGTAAAATCCTTGTCCACGGAGTGCATGTAGTAGTCCGACTCGTATTCCAGAAAATCCAGTATCACATCCGAATCCGCTTCCTGCCGCAGTAGGTATTCAATCTCCATGGAAGTGATCTGAACAATATCCAGCGCCCTGCTGAGATAGCGTTCCGCCTGCTCTCTCTCCTGTCCCATGGTACTCACTCCCAGTGCCAGAGCGTCTTTCCTTGCGTTTTGGTAGAACGTGACCATCATGTATGTCGACAAAAACACAAGCGCCGCCATTGTCACCGCTATGGTGATATAAAAATGTTTCCTGCCTGCTCTCATCTTTCCATCCCCTGCTTCCATGCTTTATCGTATGACCCCCACATCAGCTGACTCCATTATACAAGGTTTTTACCGCTCTTTTCAATAGCAAAAAACAACCGGCGGATTCCCAAAGAGAAACCAACCGGTTGTAATGAAAGCAAATTGGCTACGGACCTGATACGGTCTGTAAAACCGCCTTACCGCCGTATAAGTTTAAAGGAGTTCATCAGGTTTCTAAGCAGCCCGGCCTGGGAAGAAAGTTCCTCGCTGGCGGCGGCACACTGCTCGCTGGTAGCGGAGTTGGTCTGCACCACAATGGAGATCTGCTCCACTCCCTCGGTGACTTGAGCCATCGCCACATGCTGTCTCTCCACGGCTTCCACCACAAAAGACATCTTGGTGGTCACATTGCCCGCCAACTGGCCGGTCAGATCCAGGGATTCCGTTACTTTATCCACCACCCGGCCGCCTTCCGTGATAGCGGCGATGGAATCCACAATCAGTTTCTTGGTGGCCTTGGCTGCCTCGTCGGACTTGGAAGCCAGGCTTCTCACCTCTCCGGCTACCACGGCAAAGCCCTTGCCGGCCTCCCCTGCTCTGGCTGCTTCCACAGCCGCGTTCAGAGCCAGGATATTGATCTGGAATGCAATACTCTCAATGGTGGCGATAATGGTGCTGATCTCCTTGGAAGAACCGGAGATATTTTTCATCGCCTCGTTCAACTCCTTGACATAATCCACGCTGATCCCCAGCTGCGCGCCCGCCTGTTCCACAAAATTGCCCACTTCTGCCACAGCTTCGGAAGTCTGTCTGGCACCCTCGGATATATCGGCGATGGTGGCAGAAATCTCCTGTACGGCGCTGGCCTGTTCGGTAGCGCCCTGGGCCAGTGCCTGCGCACTGCTGGCCACCTGGCTGGAGCCAGTGGATACCTGCCCTGCGCTGGTGACAATCTGCCCCATGGTACTGTTCAGCGCCTTCAATATGCTGTCCAGAGACTTCTTGATGGACTGGAAATCCCCCATATAATCCTGAACCGTCCCCTGGGTCAGGTCACTGTCCGCAATGGAGCCCAGCACACTGCTGATCTCGCCTATGTATCCCTTCAGGCGCCGGATGGTGCCTTCAAATATCCGGCCCAGTTCACCGATCTCATCGTTGGAATGAGTACTGGCCTTAACCTCTCTGCCGCTGGCCAGGCCCAGATCACCTTCCTCCAGACGCTCGGCTACATCGGTGATCTTGCCCAGGGGCACCACCACCCTGATTCTCAGATAGATGGCCAAAAGCAGGATGCTTACCGTGATGATGACGGTATTCACAATAATGGCGTACTGCACCACATGGGCACTCTCCTGCTCGGCGTCAACCCTGGATATCCCCGAAAAGATCAAACCGTTGATCTGCCCGTCACTCCCCCTTGTAGGCACATAGGAGCAAAGATAATGCATCCCGTTGAGACTGGCCTCACCCACATAGGATTGCCCCTGCTCCAGGATCCGTTCCACCAGTTCCGGAGCCAGCTTGGTTCCCACCACACGCTGCCCGTTCTGTTCCACGGTGCTGTAAACCCGGGTGTCCCCTTCAAAGATTGTAAACTCGCAGCCCATATGGGCTTTCAGGTCATCCAGCAGGGCGTTCATATCCTGCTCCGTGTCCCCGGACATCTGTTCCAGTTCCCGGGCCAGCATGTTGGTGCCATTGGTGCAGCGCACGGTCTGCATCCTGGTAATCAGAGCATTAAACATATTTACACAGATCACCACTGCCACCGTGACCGAGACAGCCTCCAGGATCGCCACAATAAAGCCTACCTTCAGGCCGATACTCCAGTACCTCTTTTTCTTTACGCCGTTTTGCGTTTGGACTTTTCCCATCTTATATATTCTCCCGTTTGTTAAAATGATGTCCGTGACACGGAATGTATCACATGGCTCATTATACCATATACCGGGGATTTTGGGAATCCCAATTTTCGGTTTTCGTGGCTGTTTTGCCCCTCTTCCCGGCACATGCCTGTCCCAACACCAGGGCCTCCCTCTCCCCGTCCGGACCCACATAGAAGAATTTGACCTTTGCATCCTTGCAGGCCCGGAAAAAGACTTCCCCACAGACTATGGAATACCCCGCCTCGCCGCCTGCGGCAACCGCCGGCACGATGCTGCGGAAGCAGGCTTTCCGATCCATTTCCAACTCTTTCAACTGATCCCTGCAGATCCGATGCAGTTCCCGGCGGGTGATGGGGTCCTGGGGAATTCTTTTGTACTGAAAGCAAGGCGCCGCATGGCGGTTGGTATTAATCACTTTTTCCAGATACGCCTCCAGCTCTCCAGGCATCAGATCTCTCACGGCCATTGTGAATTCTCTCCCTGAAAGTCCGTGAATCCGTACAATCAGGGTGGAGAGCATCCGGGGCGTAACAATCAAAAATTCCTCTCTGTCGTGGATTTTCAGTCTCAATTCCCGTTCCGCCCCTTTTCCGCCGTCACTGCCTCCCGGGTCGCCTCTATCCATTCTCCTGCCCCCTGAGCCGCTCCACCAGAGTAGCTTTGGAGAAGTGGCGCATAACCCCCAGGGTGATAAACACGGGAACCAGTGTCAGCACGCCGCCATAGGACAGAGCAAGGCCCACAGGAAAGCGGAAAGCCATATAGAAAGCCCCGTTTTGGTACAGCATCCGGCTCAGGGAATACCCACAGAAAGTGCCCGCCGTCAGGGTAACGCCCACGGCCGTCAGCACCAGCAGCAGACTCTCTCCCAGCAGCATCCTGCGGATCTGCGCTCTGTCCATGCCGATGGATTCCAACATGGCCAGTTCCTGCCGGCGGGTAACAATATTGGTGATCAGTGTGTTCATCATACTGAGAATGCTGAACATCATAATGAATATGGCCAGGCCGCAGATGGCGCCGAAGGTCTGGTCCGCCTGGCGGGCATAAATCACCCGGCGCTCCGCCAAAGTTTCCAGGCCCATCTGGGGCTTCTCTGCCACCAGTTCCTCCAATGCCTCTCCCACCGCAGCTTCCCGCTCCGGATCCACGGACACCAGCAGGTCGGCAGTCATATCATACCCCGCCATTTCCAGGGCCGCCTGCTCGGGCATTAAAAACCAGCCTTCCAGACCGTTGTGGTCCAGCACATACTGATTGTTCAGGATGCCGAGGATTGTCACTTCCTTCTCTCCAATCCCGGTTCCGTCATAATAGTGAAACGTGATGCAGTCTCCCGGCCGGAACTGCCATCCATAGATTTCCTCCGCAATGTTGTTGCCTGCGGCCAGGATATAGTCACCGCTTGCCAGCTTGTCATAGTCCGCGCTTCCCTGTTCCAGATACTGCCCGATTCCCTTTACCTCTTCTTCGGACAACAGATAGACACCGTCCTGCTTATCATATTCATCCCGCAGAGGAAAATCAAACTTCACACCAAAGTTCTTGATCTGCCGCACCTTTTCCACTCCTTCCAGAGCGCGAATGGCCTCCGCCATCTCCCCGCCCAGAGGCGCCCGGGCCTGAAGGCCGCTCCTACCGTATTCATCCAGAGCTGCCGCCGATGAAGTATAGTAAATATGGAATTCCGCGTCGGCAAAGAAGCCCTGCCGGGCATAATTATCCCTGCGGAAA
>ERZ808051.1986-NODE-1986-length-11581-cov-4.263213_pt1 | contig 11581 bp, 8 predicted proteins | sample MGYA00380199_ERZ808051 | MGnify/ENA primary metagenome ERZ808051 (study PRJEB31490, sample SAMN06133391) | mouse gut metagenome | isolation source: J11 | host: mice | place: China: Chengdu | collected 2015-05 ...
ACTGATGCATACAGAGCATTTGCTCCAGCTTGATCCCAATATTTTTGTATCTGATGATATCTTCCCTCCTGGGCAGACTTTCAAAAATAAATTTTACAGGATATGGTAAATTCTCCAATATTCCAGCTCGATATCCCTGGGCGGTATCGACTCCTCCAAATACAAATCCTGCCAACAAGGAAAATATGTAAACCGACATATTCTCTTTCCTCAACCCTCTCCTGATTTTATGCTTTTCTTGCTATTAAATTCATCCACTTTTTTTGAATCATTTCTGAGAAAAACCCTTGTGCAATTTTATAGGAACATTGATGAAACTTTTCCAAACGTTCTTTATCCGAAAATATGTCTACTATTTTTTTAGCCATCTCAGTAATCAGCTTCTCTTCATCATTTAAGCAACTCACATCAAAATCCACCAAAGCACCATTCACATCGGGCTGAATAAACAGACGGTTGCCATATTTTACATCCAGCCCAATCATCGCCATTCCTGACGCAACGGCTTCCATCATAGAAAGACCCAGAGTCTCCCATAGTGACGCAGTTATAAAGACCTCATAATTTTTATATATCTCCGCGACATCTACCTGCCCCATGAATCTGATATATGACTGTGCTTGATTCGAGGATACGATATTCTGCAAATATTGCGTATGCTCTCCATTGCCGCGGCCATAAATATCAAGAGAAATCTCCGGATTCATCTGATGCGCTTTTATAACACTCCTTATAATCCAGTCAATTTTCTTTCGCTTATCAAGGCGGGAAACCGATATAAGCGAATATGGCCGCCTGTCTGTTTCAGGGTATCTCAAGCAATCGATACCCCCTGCCGGTATCACTTCAATTTCAGGGATACTAAATCCGTACTCTTGAAGCTTTTCTATCAACTCTATCTTCTGCTCCTGGGTGGAAACCACCATGGCATCAATATGATTGGTATATTTGAACCAATAATAATACTCATAATTCAAGTATAAGCGATTTGTATCTTCTCCTTTTTCAAAATAATGTCCGGAATGAAAAACGGAAATAAACCTAGCTTTATTTCCAAACTGAAAGAGCGGCTGAACAAAATCAAACTGTGCAGAACGATCTAAGAGAACCGTATCTTGTTGTGTCAAATTTAGTTTCCTGACAAATTCTGCAAGCAGCTGCGATTTTGTCAATATTCTGCCGTCCGGAAACAGATACCATTCCTTTTTTCCCTCGAATATCTGATTATATGCAACAGCGCCTTCACAATTACAAAATGTACGTCTCACCAACTTAGCATAGGATTTTACACCTGATTTTGCAGTAATGTAGTATTCTATATAACAGGCACCTTCCATATATTTTTCTGTTCGAATTAATTTCCCAGTGCTGAAATATTGGGTTCCACAACAATAGTCTTTTTCATTTTCATCCAGCATAATCGTTGCCAAAACTGTTCCGTTTTTCAGCAGCCGGATCTCATTATCCAGATATTTCACGTCCGTATAGAGCAAACTTTTTTTCAATTCTTCCAGTTTGTCCCTCGTCTTCACAGTTGACCTCAAAGATCGGGCATCTGTAAAATATTGGTGGACACTGAGCATTTCTTCCGCATGAATTCCAACCCTGCTATAATAGTCAATATCTTGCTTTCTCGGTAAATCTGTAAATACATACTTGATGGAACCAGGAAAATCTTTCAGAATTTGAGCTCGGTATCCCTGAGCATTATCTACTCCATGAGGCAGATATCCAACTACCAGACTAAATACATAAACCGCCACTTCTACTCCTCCGTCAGTCCCACTGCTTCCATGAATTCTTTCCAGCTTTGCCGCTTCTTACATTGCTGCTTTTCCAATAGCCTCTTCATCAAATCAGGATTCTGCATGACCGTTTTTATAAAAGAAGTGAACTTGTTGAAATCCTGACTGGGAAATACACATTCTTCGGTTATTAACTTCTTATTATGTATGATATTTTCAAATCCCATGATCAGCAAATTTTTCTGCTGTGCAGTATCAATTGCATTTTGCACTTCCTGAAAATAATTGATATCCAGATAAAAATCGCACTTATCCCACAATGCATTTAAATCCCCCTTGCTAATCTGGGGATATACTTTCACATTTTCGTGCTCTCCCAGCCTGCGGAGCTTGTCGGAAACCTGTGTGCTCGCAGCTATATGGAAATTGACTTCCGGCAATTCATGAATCAGTTCCTCAATCCTCTCCAGCCTGTCCGAAGCCGTTAAGACAAGCGCCTCCCCTTTTGCGCTGTTTGCCGGATATTCTTTCGGAATATTGCAAAAACAATATCCGTTCTTCCCACCCATATTGACATACTTATTCAGCAGTCCATCGCTGGGAAACCAGACATATTCCCACATGCTCCTGTCGCCCGATTTGTATTCCAGGCATTGGAATCCCTCGTCATTCTCTACAAACAGCACCCGCTTTTCCCCTGCCCCAATTTCCTCCATGTAATACGAAAGGAATTCGGCATAGGAAACAAAGAAAGCCCTCGTTTTGCCTCCCTCAAGCAGAGTGACTACGTCATTTTGAGGCTGCTCCACCACCATTTCCTGATTCCTGCCGGAATAAAAAACTTTAGACTCCACATTTCCATCTATGTCCAGAAATTCGCTTGCATATTTCAGGGCGTACTTGTTATAATGATCAATCTTGTATTTCCAGCCGTTTTCCATGCACCATTCAACGCGCTTCACATTTCTTTTTTCGATGGGATCCGTAAAATAAATATCCGCCTTTTTGCATCCCATATCATAAATTCCGCCATACAAGCCTACCGCCCGAATCTCCCAAAACTCCGGTACTTCAATAAAATCAAAGAACAGATCCTTTTCCTCCAGAATCTCTTCCTCTTTTCCATACGTATAGTAAGCATAAGGCGAGAGTATTCCTCTTGGCAGAAAACCATCGTCATTCAGCACTACAACCTTTACGTCAAGAGCCGCCGACTGCATCGTCTCCAATAATTTCCTTGTATTATCTGTATATTTATCAAAAACAACTATCATCCCGCACCCTCCCGCCATAACGCAGCCATGGGACTGCCCCACTTTCGTGAAAGCAGCCCCCCGCAAGTCACATGAAAATGTTTAAAAATCCCAGAACCACCCACACAACAGCGAGAACAATATTCACGATCCTCAAAACCTTATTCTTCACAGAAAATACAAGCGCCAGGCTGTACACCGCAAGTATAAACTCCAGAATAGTCACAACGGTAACCGCATCCAAATTTCCAAACATACTTTTCCCTCCTGAATTAAGTTAATATTTTATTTCAAAAGATCTGCGTATGCAGCTATTTCCTCTGACATAGCCGCTTTCTTCTGCAAATCAATTTGACCCTTTATGATCGCTTTCTGTCCCATGACTTTATTTAAGAAAGCAATCATTTCTTCCTGATTCTCAAACACATGCTCCGGGGCCACATATGCTTTGTTGTGCAGTGTCTGCCGAAATCCTAAAATCAGTTGATTGTGCAAGAACGCCTGCTTCACCGCGGACATGATCTCCGCTTCATGGTTAATATCCAAATAGTAATCGCAGCTTCGAAACAATTCCTCTATCATTTCACTGCGCGCTCCCGGATACAGAATTACATTCTGGTACCGGGAAAGGCTCATCAGTTTGGAAGACATCTCTGTAAGCGCAGCGATATGAAACTGCATCTCCGGAAGCGCCTTTATCAATTCCTCACCCTTTTCCAACCTGTCGGAATTGGTGCAAATCAATGCTTTATTCTTGAAAGCATTCTGTCTGCTGTATGCATACGAAAATCCAAGAGGGGCCAGCACTTCCTTTGACGCGCCCAGTTCTATCAGCTTTTCATAGCTGTCCTTTTTCTGCACATAGATTGTTTTTGTGCGTTTCGCCCCGCCATTCAGGATCAGCTGCATATTGCCGGGTATGTCGTTTCTGGCTCCCTCCTGCCAGAACAATACATCCTGCTGTCTTTCCGCCGGCATTCTCTCTGACACGAACAAGGGCGTGGACAGGGAATTGAAGAAAATTCTGCTCCCCATAGCGTTCAGTTCTTCTAAAAGCTTTAAGATCAGGTCCACCTTACTTTTATATACATAAACCCTGCCGTCTCTGTTCAGGATAATGTCATGGGTGACGAAATTCTCCAGAATCGTCTCTCTGCCTTCCGCATCAAAGTACGCCTTACAGAAACGCTTTGCATTCTTGCTGAAAAAAGTCCTGGCATACAGGGCTCCGTATCTGTTGTAATGGTCGCTTACCCTGACATTCCCTTTTTCATCCATCCAGTCTACCACGCGCACCAATCTTTTGTGCTTTGGTTCCGCATAAAAGATATGTCCCCTCTCATGGTGCAGATCCCTGACTTTTCCGTTTGTGTTGTTCCCGCTGATCTCCCAGTAGTCAGGGACATTGATCTGGTTAAAGTACCGCGCTTTCCCGGGCGCCTTGCCGCTTGCTTTGAAATCACCGCTGAAATACTGGTAGACAGAGAGTACGTCCTCCGGGAAAAAACCATCGTCTTCTATAACGATCACCGGCCCCGTAAAACCGGCTCTCCGAAACGACTGGTGGAGCATTTCACTGTCTTCCTTATAGTTTTCCAGCAAGAGAACTGTATCTGTCAACCCACTATCTTTTTCCATTTCAGCTCTACCCCTTTCGTCAGAAATTCTTCCGCTTTTCTGTAGGAATGCTCATGAAAGCTTTCCAAATCCGCCTCTGTAAACAAACGTATCACACGGTTCGTCAATGCCTCAATCTTCTGCTTCGCCGTCATATGCTCGTCCACCGGAATCAGATAGCCGTTTTTCCCCTCCTCAATAAAAGTCGGATTTCCATACCTTACATCAAAGCCTATGATCGGAAGCCCTGCTCCCACGGCTTCCATCAGCGTCAGTCCGAACCCCTCGCTCATGGAACCGGACAGATACAATTCGTAATCCTGATATACCTCTTTCAGATTCTGCTGGCCCCGGAGAATGATGTAATTTTCCGCCCCAAGCTTCTTTATCAGTTCTTTCAGCTTCTGTTCTTCGCTGCCTTTCCCATAGATATCCAACGTCAGCTGAGGGACTGTCCTGCGCGCCTTTGCAACAGCCTCTATGATCCAGTCAATATGCTTTTCTGTGGCCAGTCTGGAGGCTGTCAGGATCGAATAGGGCTTACGGTTGACCGTGGGGTATTTCAGTTCGTCCAGACTGCCCACGGGGATTGTGTAGACATTTGGCTCCACCCCCTTATACTTCAGGAACTGCTCTTTCAGTAAGCGGTTCTGTTCCTCCGTAGCCGTGACAAAAAAGTCAATATGCCGATACATGGCAAATGCATATTCATAATAGTTGTTCCACAGAATGTAATCCTGATCCGTGCTTCCCTCGCTGAAATGATCCGCATGTATCACAATTCCCACTTTGGCATCGCCTGCATTCTGCAGAATCGTCTGGCCGATTCCCGTGGTGCGGTCGATCAGCACCACATCCTCTTTCGTAAGCTTCAGGCCTGATACCATATGACCTACCAGTTCCTCTTTCGAACAGAGAAGTTTGTCCGGAAACTGATACATCACATTCCCGTCATCATTGATTTCCTCATATGCCACCGTGCCATCTTCATTGAAAAACCGCCGCAGATACATATGGGCTTTCTTATCCAAAGGCGCATAATACTCGGAAAATACTCTGCCATAAGTATAGAAATCTTTTCGGATCAGACATCCGCCCGAGACAATCTCTACCCGGTGAACGCGTTCCGACTTTTCATCCACAAAATAGACCGCATAGTAGCTGTTGCTGCCCTGAAACACCAGCTTTCCGGTTTTTCCGTCTCTGCTGTATGTATATTCTTCTGTCGGAAGCGTCTTTTTCAAGTCATCCAGCATAAAGGAAACCGGAGCGATCTTATAATCCGTAAAAAATGTATACAGCCAGATAATTTCCGAGTCCAGAAATCCGATGTTCTTCGTCAGATGCTCAATGTTCTCCGTTGAGATCATATCCGTAAATACAAACCTTGCGCCAGCCCCGATATTCCTGAGCATGACCGCCCGGTAACTCTGGGCGTACTCCACTCCGCTGGATGCCCAGCCTATGCCGAGATTAAAATTATATATCATCTTAAGGCTCCTATCCTTTCCTTTTCATTATCAATGGACATCAGGGGAATAAGACATACATCTGTCCTGTCTTGTCGTATGCTTTTTCACCCAGAAAGATGTTGCGCACGATTTCTTTTTTAATGGTATTTTCCATACGGAGAAAGGAGTCATACGCTTCCCCATGGTATTCAAACACAGGATTCCTCTGGGCGGTAGCCCGGCCGCTGACCACATACTGCAGCTGCTGCAGATAATCCACCTGCTCCACCCAGGCATTGTCAATCGCATTTAAGGAACACAAGCGGATGTACTCCTTTAGTTCTTCCTCTGAAGAGAACGACCTCATTTTATTCTTCCATACAGTGTTTACATAGGCCTGCAGCACCCTCTCCAGATCCTTTTTCTTTACATGCATGATATGCATAAACCTGTCATCCAGGTTATAAGAGATATTGTTCAGCACATACCTGGTAATATCTCCTGCTTCAGGATGCCGCTTCTCCTGCAAAAACAGATGCACGCTCTCATTTGCCAGCTTCTGTACTTTCTCAAACTCCAGACTCCCTCCGTCCAACAGCCTGTTCCTGACGTCGTACATCATCACTCTCTGGCGCTTCATAACCTTGTCATAATCAACCGATCTCTTTCTTCGGGCTACAGCCTGCTCCTCCTGCAGCTTCTGCGTGCCGTTGATCAGCTTCTTTAGCTTTCTTTTTGAAATTCCATGATCCCTGTCAACATACTTTTCCAGAATCTTTTCCCCTATTGCAGAAACGGAGTCATCCTCCAGAGAGACAAAAAACTGGCTGCTGCCCGGATCCCCCTGGCGTCCTGCCCGGCCTCTCGCCTGCCGTTCCAGACGTATGTTCGCCATACGCCCAATCCCGATGACCGCAAGTCCGCCCAGTTCCTTTACTCCCGGCCCCAGACGGATATCTGTCCCCCGTCCCGCCATGCCGGTGGACACGGTGACGGTGCCCTTTTGTCCTGCCTCACTGATAATCTGAGCCTCCCAGTATGCATTATTTGCGTTCAGCACGCTGTGAGCCACTTTTTTCTCGATCAGCACCCGGGATACCAGCTCCGTATCCGCAATGGTAGAGGTTACGACCAGAACCGGCTGGCCGGTCTCATGGCGTTCCAGCACCTCTTTAACGGCCTCCTCATACTGCAACTGCGCATTTTTAAAAAATAAGTCTTTCTTATCTATTCTCTGCAGCGGTCTGTTTGGCGGGATGACTACCACTCTCTTTTTATATACCTGGCGCAGTTCCTTTTTTGCATCGGCAATGGTTCCGCTCATGCCCGAAAAGCGCGGAAACAGCAGAAAGAGATTCTGAAAGGTAACAGACGCAATCGCCCTGGTCTCCTGGGTGATTTTCACCCCTTCTTTTTCTTCAATTGCCTGATGGATACCGCCCCGCAGCTTCATACCGGAAAGGACGCGTCCTGTGCCATTGTCTAACAGTGACACCTCCCCTTTTTCCGTGACCACATAATCCTTGTCTCTCTCCATCGTGATCCGGGCTTTCATCGCAAGGGTCACATGTCTGTTCAGCTCAAAGTTCTCTTCGGCATAGAATTTCTTAATGCCAAAATACTGTTCCGCATAGTCCACCCCTTCGTCCGTAAGCCATACGCTTTGTTCTTCCTCTGTGTAATCGCGTTCAGGCTGCAGAGTGGTCACGAAGAAGTCCGTCAGCTTGTACAAATTAGACTGAACCCGGGGCACGCCGGATATGACAAGAGGCATGGTAGCCGCGTCCATCAGGACCATATCCGCCTCATCGATGATGACATAATGAAACTCTCTCAAAAAACGTTCTTCCGCGCTGGACACCAGATTGTTTAACAGATAATCAAACCCAAGCACCGCATGTGTCGTGTAGACGATATCCGCATTATATATCTTGCGCTTCCCGGCGTTTTTCAGGTTCTCCTCCTGATTCACTTTCACGCCCGAGCATGCATGCAGCCCCAGGAATTCATATACCGGTCCCATTTCTTCGGCATCCCGGTCTGCCAGGTAGTCGTTCGCCGTAACCAGCATGGTGCTCTTTCCGGTCAGGGCATTCAGATAAAGGGGCATGGTAGCCGTCAGCGTCTTGCCCTCTCCGGTGTTCATCTCCGCAAGATAGCAGTAATGCAGCGCGATTCCTCCCAGGATCTGGCAGTCATAAGGCTCTTTCCCCAGGATCCTCTTATCCGCCTCGCACACCACCGCATACGCTTCCGGAAGAAGGCTGTTCGTGGACGCGCCTGCCGCAAGGCGTCTCTTGAATTCACCTGTTTTTTTCTTCAGCTCATCATCGCTTAAACTGCTTACACGCAGCTTTTCTTTTTTTACTTTTTTTAATATATGATAAAGTTTTCTATTCGCCATCTGTTATTTCCGTTATTATAATAGAGTGAAAGTGAAACTGTTTTGCTCCCGCATTAACCAATTGCACCTCGTAGCTGAACGTCTTCAAAGGGCACTGGAAATCCGCTTCGCCGTCTCTGATGATCTGACTTCCCGCTTCCGCGTCGTAGCGGTCATAAAAAATCAGCTTCAGAATCAGCTCATTGGCAGACTCCGTTGAAACATCCAGACTGATATGGTATCTGCCTTCTCCGTCTATCATAGGAAGGGCAGGCTCAATTCGCATTGCCTGATAGTTCACCTTGGAAAGCCATCGCTTTATGACCGCTCCGGGCGGCATCAGTTCATTTTTAAATTCCACGTCATCTTTTGCATGAAACTGTATTTCAGATCCGTACACATAAGCATTTTTCACATATTCATTCCAATAAATCTTCCATACTTCGCCAGCCATCTTCCTCGCCTGTCCATCCTCTGTCATGTTCTGTCAAAGTCATTTCGTATAATTCCCCGATACTGGTTTACAAACCAGCCCACAATGCCAGATGTATTGTCATTATGTCGTCCATGAATGCCTTTTCCGTAAATCTGAGTATTAGCGTTCTTTAAATGAGACTGCAACTTCTCATACGCCGTTCCATCGTAATCATCTTCTATCATATATGCCACCGCAAACCTGGTGCCGCTCCAGTCTGTCTGGTCAAAGGCATTCCAGAACCTGTCGTTTAACTTACTGACTGCATCCTGACTCAGGCTTCCACATACTTTGTGGAGCACATCCAATGATGTGGGAAAACCGCCGGGACGTCGGATTCTTTCATTCGCAGCCACATCTCCGATACTGGCCAAAGGCTTGCCAATCAATATGGTATGAGGATGAATCCTGCATCCGTAATACAATGCTCCAAATGTTCCCATGGAAAGACCAGATAAAATCACTTCGGAATTCTGAAATCCGAGTTTCTTCATATGCTCCCTGATAATCTGCTCAATACTATCCTCATACTTCTCCGACCCTAAATAAAAACCTCCGCCCTCCAACCTGGATTCTGAGATTAAGAGGAAAGGATGCCCCATTCTCCGCATCATATAATATCCTTCAAAGCCCTCCTGGGTTTTATATCCGGAGAAATAAACATTTAACGGCGGCATAACATTACCGGGATCAAAATAATAAAAAACCTCTTCCCGTTCTGATGTCACACTTCTCTTTCCGCCAGGCATAAAAACCCCTTTTCCCTTTCTTGAGTGGCGGTCATGCAGCGCTGTCACCGTCAGATGCCCTGTCCCTTTTGCACGAAGAGAAGCAAATATATGTCCCACCTTTTCACTTCTATTCTCAATATAAATAACGTCTCTCAGCTCGCTCTCAGAATAAGTATGGACACTTTGTACTACAGGATCCGTGCCATAACCAAACTGAAGAATTACTATTTCCAACGATATCTCAACCGTCTCATCCTTTGCATATTCCAGCCAGAATTCGATTGTCTGACCAATTTCAATCGGAATGTTGTTCCGCCAGAAAACTATCTGCGTCAATTCATTTCCGTACTCTCCAGCCAGGTCAATTCCCTCATATCCTTTCCAGGAAACCTTTCCGGAAAATCCCTGGGCTATGGACATGTTTTCAGGTTTATACTTCTCTCCATAAGAACCCGCAAAGTAATCTGGCAGCTCCTCTTTCAGTAAATGCGCCAGCCTTTCCGCAGAAATCTTTTTTCCCATTTTCCTGATAGAAAACCGCCGTGTCATACTGCCTTTTTTCAAGGAAACTTTTTCTGTCACAAAGACACAGTATGCCCTGGAAAACTGCATCAGACAGTCAAATTCATCCGCCGTGATCTCACGGTCCAACAACACTACATCAAAATCCTTTTCCGGCGTTTCCGAAAGGTCCGGCTCGTAATACCATTCTGCGCAGTCTGATATCTGCATCGTTTTGCTAAAGTCTTCCGTTCCCAACTGTAGTACTCGTACTGTTTTCAATGTTGGCAATAACCTCTTTCCATCTCTCAATCAGATACTGCGTTGTATGAGTCTTTCCCAGTTCAAATGACTGAATCATTGCTTGATTCCAGTTGCTCAGGCTTTCCAGATAGTATTTTAAGTCTTCATCCAGCCTGGACAGGTCTTCGTTTATTCTCCCATTTTCCCCGGGGCGCATATACTGAGTAGCCGTCCTTACTATCTGCGGAACTCCCATTCCCACACAGGATATCTGTAAAAACAAATCCGGTATGTCGGCCAGATCCACCAAAAGCCTCTGCTCTCGTACACATTTATTTACCGACAATTCATCGACACACTGCTCTACTACAAACAATATAGGAATCTGGTCTTCCTTATCTAACAAAAATTCAAATTTATTCTTGTTTTCTTTTCTGGCCCACTCCGGCGGATATCCATTGCGTCCCAGTATCTCGCTTACCTGCCTCAGCAATACATCTTCCCGGTTAAAATCCGCCTTTCTGGTAAACAGGTGCACCCTGGCTTCGTGGTTGCTTTCCAGGTACGCAGCGAAAGATTTCACGCCGGCCTCCAGCATCTCCGATGTCAGAGAATCTACCGGAAACAGCACTTTCTGCACGCTCAGCTGCAGACTGATTCCCGGTTCCAGACGAGTGTCATAGGGCGGAATGTTTACTTTGGCTATCTTTTTTAAGTCAGCCTGCTTCAAAAGATTCTGAAGATTATCTTCGGAATCCGTCACGATATACCTGCCCTGTGAAAAGGATTGCACTACTGCCTTGTCGTTCATTGAAACTCTATTCCCAAAAACGGAAAAAATTGTTTTCCTGCCGGCCAGCAGTCTGTCAATCATAGCCAGGTGCTGATTATGCGCCGCGATACAAAAAATATCTGTGTTCCGGGTAGTCCGAAGCCAGGATGCGAACACCTCCTGAATAACCTCCTCCATTGACCCGTAAGAAGTCTTCAAAAAAGCGATCCTGTCTTCTCCTCCTGATGTATGTATTGTATACTGATTGCTGCGAGGATTCACAGTTACATGCCCGTCCGCAAAATGGCAGAGCTTCCAAGTACCCTTTTCTGTCAAATACTGTTCATACGCTTTTTCTCCGTTTTCATACACAGAAGTACATGACACAAATCCTCTGTCATCATATATGT
>ERZ808051.1987-NODE-1987-length-11565-cov-3.403726_pt1 | contig 11565 bp, 10 predicted proteins | sample MGYA00380199_ERZ808051 | MGnify/ENA primary metagenome ERZ808051 (study PRJEB31490, sample SAMN06133391) | mouse gut metagenome | isolation source: J11 | host: mice | place: China: Chengdu | collected 2015-05 ...
AAACTCCGTTCTGAGGAGGAGAAAATTGCAGATTATGTCGTTTCTGATAAAATGAAGAAAATATGGGAAGTGGAACTTTCTATGTTGGATTTGGTAGATTCTATTTGTAAAAAGCATCATATTTCTTATTTTATTAGTAATGGTACTTTATTAGGGGCAGTTCGCCATAAAGGGTTTATCCCATGGGATGATGATCTGGATATAGGAATGTTGCGGGAAGAATATGATCGGTTTATAACTGTAGCAAAAGAGGAAATTAGGGCTCCATATTTGTTACAAAATATGTGGACGGAGACAGATAGTTTTTTTGGGTCTTTTTCTAGAATCCGCCATTCTGGCACAACTGGGATCCAGGAAAAGGATATTGGGCATAAGGGGAACCATGGGATATGGATTGATATTTTGCCATATGATAATTGTACAATGGATGAAAAGAAACTTAAGAAAAAGGAAGATGCTATAGACTGGGCGTGTGCATTATTATATGCAAAATGCTATGGCGAGAAGATGGAAGTTTATTATGGCATGAAGACATGGCTATGGTGGATTTGCAAAGCCCAGGCTGCGTTGTATCCATACCAGGCACTTTGTAAGAAATTAGAACAGGCAGTCCGAATGTATACAAATGAGGAAACAACAGATGTAGCAGTGTTTTCAAATGGAGGGAAACACAGGATTTTAAATAAAAAGGATTTTGTAGGGACAACGGAATTAGAATTTGCTGGAAGGAAAGTGCCGGCGCCAATAGGGTACCAAAATTATTTATTTATGTCATTGGGAAAGGATTATTTAAAATATCCGCCAGAAAGTGAGAGGAAGCCAAAGCATTTGGGTATTTTTGATCCAGAAAGGCCGTATTCTTTTTATATGGAAAAGTTGTCTGGCATGTTTGAGGATATAAAAGGAAAACAGATTATTTTATTTGGGGCAGGCTTAATGTTTGAGGATTATATGAAAAAATGGGGCAGGCGTTATAAGCCAGATTTTTTGGTGGATAATGATGAGTCAAAATGGGGCAGGATGCGCCAAGGCATTGAAATAAAATCTCCACAAGAGATAACAAAGATACCAGAAAAGAAACGAAGGCTGATTATTTGTAGTTTTTATTATAAAGAAATCGAGAAGCAGCTTAAGGAAATGGGAATTACCGATTACCATATTTACGTCCAACATGCGGAATGGATTGTGAAAGCGGAGGAATAAAGGATGGAGCAATTAGAAGCAAAAGTAGGGGTACGGCTGTCAATCTATACAGGTATGCTGGAATATGGGCACAAAGATCGGATGTCGACATGCCATTTTTACCATGCCTATCCAAATGGAAGATTAAAACTTTTAGATTGGGAGTATGAATATGCAGTAGCATTATATTCTATGGAAAGGGAAGAACAGTATCTGTATACCTATGCCTATCAAGAGAATGAATGTTGGGCTTTGTTTCGGAAAGACAGTGCAGTAAGTAGATACCAGCAAGAAGAATTTTTATTTCAGGAGGAGGGGTATTTCCGGGTAAATGTAAGAAGGAAAGATGGAAAAGAACTGGATCAGTCTGAAGCAGGGCATATTAACCAGATTCTTTCTTATTGCCCAGGGAACCAGATACCAGAAGGAAGTCCAAAAGAAGTGAAAGAATGGCTAAAAGAAGAAATCCAAGATACCGTAGAAAAAATAAGGAAGGGAACAGAAGAAGGGGCAGAAGCGTTTCTTCTTTTGACAGATAGCCATTATACGGTAAATGGGACATGGGAAGATACCATATCTGCGATAAGGAAAGTAATAGGGCAAAGTAATCTTTCTGGGATTGTCCATCTTGGGGATTTAACAGATGGAATGGTGAGCCGCCAAGTGACACAGGATTATGTCTGTAAAGTAAAACAAGATTTGATGTCCTTTCAGTTGCCTTTTTATCTGGTAATGGGGAACCATGATACCAATTATTTTGCAAATAACCCAGATCGGTTTTCAAAAGAAGAACAATACTGGCTGTACCAGAGTGATTGTTGTGAGGGCGTAATAAGGGAAGGCCATGCTTTGTATTATTATAAGGACATGCCTAGCCTTGCAATCCGTGTTATTTTTTTACATTCTTTTGATGAAGTACAAGAAATGCGGTATGGATTTTCAGAGGAAGAAGTCCTTTGGTTTAAGAAAGTATTAGAAGAGCTGCCATTTGGATATCGGGTACTTGTATTTTCCCATGTCCCACCATTGCCAGAGATTCATTTTTGGAATAAGAATATTAGGAATGGGCTGTGTATGGTAGAAATATTGGAAGGGTTTCTGGAAAAGAGGGAAGGAAGCGTGCTTGGTTGGATTCATGGGCATAACCATGCAGACCAAGTGTATTTGGGCAGGAAGTTCCCCATTATATCCCTTGGCTGCACAAAGTTAGAAGATTTTAAGGATAAAAAGCCAGAGGGGGCTATTACCCCGGACCGAAGGCCAGAGACAATATCGCAGGAATTGTGGAATGTTTTACTTTTACAAAAGGATAGTAACTGTTTAAGGTTTATTCGTTTTGGGGCAGGGGAAGATATAAAAGTGGAAAAATAAAATAGAAAGGGAAATAATATGGAAACAGAAGGAAAAAAATATGGAATTGGGTATGTGCCTGGAGTGTATGATTTATTCCATATTGGGCATTTGAATTTAATACGCCGTGCAAAAGAGAAAAGTGATTATTTAATAGCGGGAGTCCTTTCAGATGAACTGGTAATGCACTTTAAAGGAAGAAAACCATATATCCCTTTAAAGGAACGGATGGAAATTGTAGGGGCAATACAATATGTAGATAAAGTAGTAGAAGTGAATTTTGAGAATACAGTAAAAATGGATGCATGGAAGCTGTATCATTATGATGCTTATTTTTCTGGTGACGACCATGGAGAGGAATGGAATGAGGAAAAAAAGGCATTACAAGAAGTAGGGTCGGATTTGGTCTTTTTTCCATATACAAAAGAAACAAGTTCTACAAAGATAAAGAAACAATTAAAAGAAGAGGAGATACCAAGAAGATATTTATTTGGGGCAGGAAGCCGGGGGCTTCAAAAACTAGAGGAGATAAGAAAAGGAGAAAGAGAAGGAAAATGGAAGATTGCAGGTTTTTTAGATAATGCGCCAGAAAAACATTTAACACGGGTTGCAGGGGTTCCAGTGTATTTTCCTTCCGATTTAAAAACATTAGAACAAGAAGAAGGATATGAAGTAATAATTACAATGAAAGAACAAGAGGCAGCAAAAAAACAGTTAAAAGAACTGGGGATTAACTATGAATTAGGTTAGACAAACAAGAACCTTGATAGAATAAAAATAATACAATTTATAAGGAGGCTTTTAAAAATGAGTGATGCACTACAAAGTGTTATTGAAAATTTGCAGGTTATGAGGCAGTTATATAATAGAAAGGTATACCTTGTTGTATTAGATGCTAGTGGGGTGGTACAAGGGTATTCCATTCCTGAAGGCGAAAGGCCAATGCTTGAGGTAGGGGCAGTATTTGAAGATCCAAGTGGGGCTTTTGATGAGGTGATTCGTACAGGGCATAAAAAACATAATATTCTTCCAAAAGAAGTAATGGGGCAGGCATTTGAAGGCAATTTAGTCCCTATTAAGGAAAATGGGCATGTGGTTGGTTGTGTGGTCTGTACATATTCAATTGAATCAGATACTAAGATAAAGAAAGTAACAAATCAGTTCCAAAAATCGGTACAGGACATTGATACTTCTATTCAAGATGTAGTAGGGGGCATGGAACAGTTATTTAGTATGCTGACAGAAATGAACCAAATGACTTTTGGGGTAGAAGAAGATATTAATGGGGCAGCAGATGTCGTAAACCGGATTAGTAATAATGCTTCCCATTCGAATATTTTGGCATTAAATGCTTCTATTGAGGCAGCAAGGAGTGGAGAAGCAGGGAGAGGGTTTGCTGTAGTGGCTACAGAAATGGGGAAGCTTGCAAAAGATAGTGGCACTTCTGCTGGAGAAATTAAGAAAACATTAGAAGGGATTATTAAAAACCTTGGTAAAATTATATCTTCTATTAAAGATGCCAATGAAGTAGCAAAACACCATATGGATAATATTAATTCAATTAAAGCTATATTGGCACAGACCATTACTTTAGCGGAGCAGATAGAAGACGATATAGAAAAATAAAACGTGAAAATAAATGAAATGTAGGAAAGCATAATAGAAAAAGGGCTGCTGCAAAATAAAATTTTGGTACAATATACAGTAAATATTTGATATTGTATTGATTTACTATTTTGCGACAGCTCTTTTTTAGGTGCAGCCTATATAAAATTTTAACTAATTAAAAAATTAAGGGAGCCAACAGGATTTCCAGTTCCTTTTTCTAATAAGGAAATTAAACCACGGATGGTATCATCGATTTCTTCTTGGGTAGAAGGAATTAAGGAATTATCCATTTTTATGGCTAATATAATTAATACAATTTCAGCAAGTGCAGCCGGGTGGCTAAAGGAAATTTCGCCTTGTTCAATGCCTTGTTCAATAATTAAAGTTAATTCTGGCTTCATTTCTGTAATTAGGTGGTTTAAATATTTTTGATGTAAAAGCAGGCTGTCCTTATCATTAATGCCAGTTGCTTTTGTATTGTCCCTAACAAATTCAGAAGAAGAATTTTTACATGCCTGAAAAATCATTGCCATACGGGTAAAAGGAGAAATAGAAGTTTGTTTGGCAAGGTTTTTGGCAGTTTTTAAAGGTTTTTCATAATTTCGTTCAATCAGTGCTTCCATAATAGCTTCTTTAGAAGGAAAATAATAGTAAATACTTCCTTTTCCAATGCCAGCGGTATGAGCAATCTCGCTGACTGAAATTTTTTGTATGTCTTTGCTTTCCAAAAGCTTTTGGAGGGCATCCAATATCTGATTGCTTTTCATATAGTTCAAACTATGTTCACCAGCTTTCTAAAATTTTATCTGTATGCAGTTGTAATAATCCAATGCTTTTTCAATTATATCATAGAAAATAAAAAAATTGCAAGAAAAATATTGACCGCTGGTCGAATAAGTGCTATTCTATGTGTGAAACATTTTCGACTAGCGGTCGATTTATAGGAATGGAGGAAGAGAGTATGACATATGCAGAGTTTTTTACAGAAATAAAAGGAAAATTTATGGAAGCAGATGTTAGCCATGTAAAAGAGCATTTGGCATTTCAATTTAACATTGTAGGCGAGGCAGAAGGAATTTTTTATGCAGAGGTAAAAGAAGGAAAATTGTATGTAGAGCCATATGAGTACTTTGACAGAGATGCTATGTTTATTTGTAGTGCAGAGAATTTAAGGAAAATTGCAGATGGGAAAATGGATCCAGTAAACGCGTTTTTTACAGGGAAATTAAAAGTGGAAGGAAATATAGAAAAGGCATTAAAGTTAAAGGATATGATTGACAGCAGGGAGGCTCTATGAAACGGGTAATTGCAGGGGTTAGTGCTATTGCAGGGGTGCTTGCTGTTTCCCAATTAGCGGAGGCAGGGTATTTTTACCAAAGGACTATGAAACGGAATAATGCCAAGGTAGAACGCACTATAAAAATGGCAGGTACAGACTGGAGCCAATATATGCCTCTTATCCAAAAACGGAAGGAAGCCATGATGGCAAGGGATCATAGGGATATTACTTGCCAATCAGAAGATGGGTTAAAATTACATGCTACTTACTTCCCAGGCACAGATAAGAAGAAATTGGTGATTTGTTTCCATGGGTATACCAGTGAAGGGACAAAGGATTTTATTGGGCTCTCTGATTATTATTTAAAGCGCGGGTATGGCATGCTGCTTCCAGATGCAAGGGCACATGGGAGAAGTGAAGGGATTTATATTGGGTTTGGCTGCTTGGATAGGAAAGATGTATTGCAATGGTTAAAATGGGCAATTGAAGAATGTGGGGATCAAGTAGAGATTTTGCTTCATGGGACTTCTATGGGAGGTGCCACAGTATTAATGGCAAGCGGGTTAGAACTTCCTAAACAGGTAAAAGGGATTATATCAGATTGTGGCTTTACTTCACCAAAAGAGGTATTTACCCATGTATTACATTCTATGTACCATTTGCCAGCATTCCCAGTAATCCAAATTTCAGATTATATAAACCGGAAAAAGCTGGATATGGAATGGATGAATGTAATGCTGCACGTGAGGTAAGAAAAGCGAAAGTACCTATCCTTATGATTCATGGAGATGCAGATACATTTGTTCCAGTTACTATGTGTGAGGAAATTTATAATAACTGTAGCTCGCCAAAGAAGAAGTTAATTATAAAGGGAGCAGCACATGCAGAAAGTTATTATAAGGACACAAAATCCTATGAAAAGGCATTAAATAATTTTATATTGTCATTGGATAAGGAGAAGCTGTGTTGGTGGGAGGAAGAGTGAAATGATGAAAAAAAGAAAGGGATATCCAGTATATCCATTAACTGTGGCACAGAAGTTCCATTTGTTTTATTTAAAGTTCTGCCCTAAAAAACAAGTAGTAAATATAGGGACGAGCCTTACAATAGAAACAGAATTAAATTGGGATGAACTGAAAAAAGCAATTTATAAGGCATATGAGCGTTGTGATTCTATGCGTTTACGGTTTGCAGAGGATAAAGAAGGAAATTGGTATCAATATGTAGTGGATAAAGAAGAACGTGATATTGAATTTGTGGATTTTTCTGGGAAAACCATGGAAGAAGCAGAACATGAAATGCAAAAATGGACAGAAGTTCCATTTAAGAGAGAAGATTCTCCAATGAACCGGATTGTAATGATCCATATGCCGGACGGATATAATGGAATCTATCTTTTAGTGGATCATTTAACAATGGATGCCCAGTCTATTATTTGCTTTATGAAAGATATTATTGAGCTATATTGTAGTGCAAATTACGAAGGGGTAGCATATCCAAAAGATATGGCTTCTTATATTGAACAGCTTCAAAAGGACTTGGCTTATGAAGCTGGCTGTAAAGCAAAAGATAGAGACGAAGAATATTTCCATCAATTAATTGAAAGCTCTGAGCCAATTTATAATGGCATAGAAGGCGGGGATAAATTAGAGGAAGAAAGAAAACGTACAAAAAATAAGGAGCTTAGGGCTGCTATTAATGTTTCTGATTCTGTAGACTCTGCATTAGATATTTTTCATTTAGAGGGAGAGCCAACCAGACGGTTAATGGATTTTTGCGAGGAATATCATGTGTCTTTAGTATGCCTGCTTTTAATGGGGCTGCGTACTTATTTCCAAAAAATGAATGGAAATGATGATGTGTCTATTAATACGGCAATTGCCAGAAGGGCTACTCTTTTAGAGAAAAAATCAGGAGGCACAAGGATTCATTCTTTCCCATTTAGGACTATATTACCAGAGACAAAAACATTTTTAGAAGGGATTTATGAAATCCGCGATAAACAAAATGAATTGTTCCGCCATGCAAATTATAACCCTGTTTCTTATTTTGCATATCGTACCCAAGTATACCATAATGAGAATGGAAGGACATATGAGCCAATGTCTTTAACTTACCAGCCAATGACTTTGCGGGAAAAAGGATTGGATAAATTAGGGGATATTCATTATAAAACAAAGTGGTATCCAAATGGGGCAACCACACAGGGAATGTATCTTACTGTGATGCACCGCCCAGAAGATAATGGGCTAGATTTTAATTTTGAGCACCAGATTAAAGCCGTTACAAAAAAACAATTAGAATATTTATATTATTACGTATGCAAAATTATGTTTAAAGGAATTGAAAATCCGAATTTAACAATAGGGGATATTATAAAATTGGTATAACAGAAGAAAGGGGCTAGAAATATGTTTGAAAAAATGGTAGCAATTATTTGTAATTATGTAGAAGTAGAGCCAGAAAAGATTACACTAAATTCTCGGTTTATGGAGGATTTGGGGTTTACGTCATTTGATTTTATGAGTATGTTAGGTGAATTAGAAGATGAGTTTGATGTAGAAATTGACCAGCAGAAAGCGGCAAATATCCGTACCATACAAGAAGCAATTACATATTTAGAAGAGTTGCAATAATAAAAATTGAGGGGGAGAAAAAATGATATATAGTACAATCCGGGATATTTTAGTACAGGCAGAAAAGCAGTTTGGCCCAGAAGATGCTATCCGTTATAAAACAGGCAAAGATATAATAGAAACAAAGTCTTATACACAATTAAAAGGAGATAGTGAACGTTTTTCTAGCGTGCTTAAGGAACTTGGGGAACAAGGGAACCATATTGCTATTACAGGCATGACTTCTTATTTATGGCTGGTGGCATATCTTGGTACAGTAAATAGCGGAAGCGTGGCAGTCCCTCTGGATGTGTCGCTTCCAGCAGAGGAGTTATGTGAGTTAATCGACCGTGCAGATGCTACTGTATTAGTATTAGATGAAATACGCCAAGATGTAGCAGCAATGGTAAGGGAACGCTGCCCTAAATTAAAATATGTATTTTCTATGCAAAAGGAAAATAATACAAAAGAAATGCTTTCCTTGCGCCAGTCACTTGCTGCACAGCAGGAAGGTTTTGGTTATCAGCCAGAGCCAGGGCAGTTATGTACCATTATGTTTACTTCAGGGACAACAGGCAAAAGCAAAGGGGTTATGCTAACACATCGGAATATGGCAGAAAATGCAACTTGCCTGGATATGAAGATTCCTTCTAGGACAGTAATTTTATCAGTATTGCCAATCCATCATGCCTATTGTTTAAGCATGGATATTTTAAAAGGGATTTCTTTAGGAAGTGTTATTTGTATCAATGATTCTTTAATGCGTGTTGCAAAGAATATTAAATTATTCCAGCCAAATATGATTCTAATGGTGCCACTTATGATTGAAAGCCTGGCTAAAAAGCTGGAAGAGGCAGCAGGGCTGCCGCCAGAAATTGTAAAAAAAGAAGTGTTTGGGGAACAATTCCATACTATTTGCAGCGGAGGCGCTTATTTAAACCCAGCATATATTGATTTATTCCAAAAGTATGGGATTACTATTTTACAAGGGTATGGCATGACAGAATGTGCCCCGGTTATTAGTACAAGTGTAAGCTGGAATATAAAAAAAGAAGCAGTTGGGCAGTTAATCCCAAATTGTGAGGCGAAGGTAGTAGGGGAAGAATTATGGGTACGTGGAAGCTCTGTAATGCTAGGATATTATAAAATGCCAGAAGAAACAAAGGAAGTCCTTTATGAGGGATGGCTTAAAACTGGGGATTTAGGCTATGTGGATCAAGATGGTTTTGTATATTTAACTGGACGGAAAAAGAACCTAATTATTACTAAAAATGGGGAAAATGTATCACCAGAAGAGCTGGAAAATAAGATTGCAGAGAACCGTTTGGTACAAGAAATTTTGGTAAGGGAAAAAGATGGAGTAATAGAGGCTGAAATATTCCCAGATTATGAATATGCAGGAAAAAAAGAAATTACCGATATAGAGGGAGCTTTACAAAAAATAATTGATGGATATAATCAAAATGCCCCTGTGTATAAAAGAATTTATAGTATAAAAGTAAGAGAAACAGAATTTGAAAAAACTCCGTCTAAAAAAATTAAAAGGTATTAAAACTTTTTATATGTACATGGGCGTCCAAATAAAATATGCCATTAACTTGGCAGACGCCCAGTGCGTATTACTTAATTCCAAATAAATTATTTGTTTCAATCCACTTGAGGCAGTTATAAGCCAATTATGTAGATTGCCTTATGGCAGCAGGGTATACCACTTTCGCTCCCCAGTTGCTGCCATTATAATTATTTTGGGCCATTCTTCCTTTACCTAAGAGGAAGAATGGCTGTTGATTGTTAAACGTTAAAACGGAACAAAATAACATCCCCGTCTTTTACTATATAATCTTTTCCTTCTAACCCAACCAGCCCTTTTTCTTTGGCAGCCGAGTAAGAACCACAGTCAAGTAAATCTTGGTAATTCACAACTTCTGCACGGATAAACCCACGTTCAAAATCACTGTGTATTTTTCCAGCGGCCTGTGGTGCTTTTGTCCCTTTGGTAATAGTCCATGCCCGTGTTTCCTGTTTCCCGGCTGTAAGATAACTAATCAAGCCAAGCAAACGGTAGCTTGCAGAGATTAATTTATCAAGCCCTGACTCAGATAAGCCCAAATCTTCTAAAAACATTGCTTTTTCTTCTTCATCTAGTTCAGCAATTTCCTGTTCAATCTGGGCACAAATAATAAATACTTCACTATTTTCCTTTTTGGCAAATTCCCTTACATTTTGGACATAGATATTAGAATCCCCATTGTCTGCAAGGTCTTCTTCTTTTACATTGGCAGCAAAAATAACTGGCTTATAAGTAAGCAAATTATAACCTTCCAACCAAGAAAGCTCGTCCTCATCTTCTGTTACAAAACTCTTTGCTAAATTTCCGTTTTCTAAATGTGCTATAATACGGTTTAATAAGTCTAATTCCTTAGCAATTGTTTTATCATTCCTAGCGCCTTTTGAAGTTTTAGCAATACGGCGTTCTAAAATTTCCATATCTGAAAAAATAAGTTCCAGATTAATTGTTTCAATATCCCTAAGAGGATTTATGCTGCCATCTACATGGACTACATTAGAATCTTCAAAGCACCGTACTACATGTACGATTGCGTCCACTTCACGGATATTAGATAAAAATTGGTTGCCAAGCCCTTCCCCTTTAGAAGCACCTTTTACAAGCCCGGCAATATCTACAAATTCAATAGAAGCAGGGGTGATTTTATCCGAGTCATATAAATCAGCCAAAAGCTGTAAGCGGCGGTCAGGGACGGCAACCACCCCAATATTTGGGTCTATGGTACAAAAAGGATAATTAGCCGATTCTGCGCCAGCCTTTGTTAAAGAATTAAACAATGTACTTTTACCTACATTTGGTAAACCTACGATTCCTAATTTCATATTCATCATACCTTTCTTAAATAATAAATAAAACAAACTTTTTGTAGTGTACCATATTTTCATAAAACTGTCCATTGATTTTCAAAACAAGCCATACTATAATAGTGTTCAGCTAACAATAAATACCATAATAAATAGAGGAGGAAAAAATGCTTTTAGGATATAGTATTGCATTTCCACATTTAGGGATTGTAATTGAACATTTAAACAAAACATTTTCCATTTTCCATTTTTCCATTGCCTATTATGGGCTAATTATTGGGATAGGAATAGCTGCTGGAGTATATATGGCAGTAAGAGAGGCAAAAATAACAGGCCAAAATGTGGACAACTATTATGATTTTGCTTTATATGCGGTTATTTTTTCTATTATAGGCGCAAGGATCTATTATGTAATCTTTGAATGGGATATGTATAAAAATAATCTTCTTTCCATCTTTAACTTAAGGGCAGGCGGGCTTGCCATATATGGCGCAGTAATAGCAGCCGTTATAACGCTGGTAGTCTATGCCAAGAAAAAAAATATGTCTATTGGCTTAATGATGGATACTGGATGCTTAGGGTTAATCCTTGGCCAGATTATTGGAAGGTGGGGGAATTTTGTAAATAGGGAGGCATTTGGCGGGTATACAGATGGGCTAT
>ERZ808051.1988-NODE-1988-length-11563-cov-4.258053_pt1 | contig 11563 bp, 10 predicted proteins | sample MGYA00380199_ERZ808051 | MGnify/ENA primary metagenome ERZ808051 (study PRJEB31490, sample SAMN06133391) | mouse gut metagenome | isolation source: J11 | host: mice | place: China: Chengdu | collected 2015-05 ...
GGAGTGATTCGTTTTAGCGTAGTAACTCTGGAGGAATACTTTTTGACCAGATTTTCCACTGCCCGGACAGTTATTCTGCGGTTTTGCAGAGACAAAAACAATGCGTTTTCATGCCCCTCAGACGGAATAGTATGTTCTCTTTCCTCCATGTAATCGAGCAGTGCGGTTTCCACCTCGTCCCCAAAATAGACAACTGCCTCGTATCCGCCCTTACGTCGTATTTTAATTCCGCAGACTTCAAAATTTACATCCTTGATATCCAGGCCCACACACTCGGATACACGAATTCCCGTGCCAAGCAGCAAAGTCAGAAGCGCCACGTCCCTGACCTTGGTCTTTTTATGATATTCCAGTTCTTTTTTGGTCAGTTTTGTACCGTCCTCCACCTGGTCTAGAAGAATTGCCACTTCATTGGGTTCAAGCCGGATAATTTCTTTTTCATGCAGCTTTGGCATCGGCACCATGGATGCCGGATTGCTCTTTATCATTTCGCACTGATAAAAATAATTGTAAAAGCTGCGCAGCGCAGCCAGCTTCCTTGATTTTCCGCGCTCCGCATTTGAAATATCCTTACCGTCCTTATGATAGAGCGACATATACTCCAGATATTCCTCAATGTCCTGTCTTGTGAGTTTTTCCAACAAAGTAATCGGAAAATCCTTTATATCCATTTTAGCGCACACGGCGTTTTTTTCATGGAGATATTCAAAAAACAGCCTTAAATCATAAGCATAGGCAAGTCTTGTGCGCGCGGAGGTATATTCCTCGATTCCTCTGAAAAAGGTCCTGCAGAAGGAAGGGAGAGTTTCAAGCACCGCACGCATCTTCAATATATTTTGTTTGGTTTGCTCATCATGATAATTGTTTTGATTCATTATTGCCATAGCTTAAGACCATCCTTTCAAGCCGCCGGTTTGAATTGCAGTAAACATTCTTTCTTTTACGCCCGGATTTTCAAGGTTGAGCTGCCTCAATAAATTCTTTATGTATTCCCTTTTGGTATGCCCGTCGGCGGGACAGGGGCTTTTGACAACTGGGACATTGAATTTATTGACGAAACCCACGATATCTGCTTCATTCATATACATCAGCGGTCTGATTACGGACAGCTGCGTGCGGTCTAAATAGGTAACTGGAGCAAAGGTATGAAAACGTCCTTCATAGATAAGGGACATCAGCATGGTTTCCACTACATCATCCTTGTGATGGGCATAGGCGACCTTATTACAACCGTTTTCTCTAACTGCCTGGTTTAATGCGCCCTTACGCATTTTTGCGCAAAGAGAGCAGGGATTTGTTTCTTTTCGTTCCTCAAAGATAATCTGCGAAATGTCCGTTTTGATAATGTTATACATAACTCCCAAATCACTGCAGAGCGCTTTTATTTTTTCCAGATTGAGGTTGTCAAAGCCAAGATCGACGGTCACCGCCTGAATCTCAAAATGCTTCGGATAAAAGCGCTGCAGGGAATGCAGGGCATACAGGAGAGTAAGGCTGTCCTTGCCTCCGGAGATGCCGACGGCAATTTTATCTCCCTCGTCTATCATTTGGTAATCGTCAACCGCTTTTCTTACATAACTCAGTACTTGCTGAAGCTTCATGGCTTCCCGTTTCCTTTCTATGAAAACATTTTTCTCGAAAATTATTCTCCGTTTATGATATTTTTCGTTAAAAAGTTTTTCTTTATTAATATATTTTTACAGTATTAATATATTTTTGCAGTGAAACTTGTTATTCTACAAAGGGTGAAAAATGAAGAAAAGATTTTCATTGAAAAAAGGTTTTCTCATTTTTTGATGCCTTTACATACTCTGTATTGAAATTATTTCTTCTATAAAGGTTATTTCTTCCATGAAGGGCTTTTTCATTAATTATAGGCCGTACATCATGGTAAACAACAATATTGATTCTATTTTATAATTTTTACGGGATAAAAACAATATCATTTTTCCTTTTGAAAAAATTATTTTATCTTTAGAATTTATTATGGTTATATTTTCGGAAAATTTTTCAGAAAATTCTGTTTATAGCACTTGTTATGTTTCCGGTTTAATAGTATGATAAATATAGGCAAAATTCACATAGCTGAATAAATTTTGATGACAGAAGGGGCAAAATAATTTCATGAAGCTTAAATTCAACAACAAATATCTCAAATGGGGGCTGACCGCATTTCTTGTGCTTGCGGCGGCAATTATATTTTACTATTTTATGTTTCATAATTCCAATATACGCGCCAGTTTTCGCATGATAATCAACATTCTGATGCCGATCGTATGGGGACTGGCTATTGCATACCTGCTTTCCCCCATACTGAATTTTGTGGAAAATAAACTGCTTTTACCTGTCTGCAAAAAATTAAAAATCAAAGAATCGCCCAAAAGAAATTCTGTTGTCCGGGGAATCGGCATCCTTGCCACTGCCTTTTTGTTTGTAGAATTGATTTACGGCTTGTTTTATATGTTGATTTCAGAGATTGTTCCCAGTGTCGAGAGCATTATTTCCAACTTTGACTCTTATACAAACAACTTTATCCAATGGATCAATAAGACCTTAGAGGATAATCCCGAATTCAGCGCCTATGTAATCAAAACGGTAAACAACTATTCCGACGAATTGGAAAAATGGCTGGAAGCGCTTGTGCCAAACACGGTGGGCTTGATTAAGACCGTATCCATCAGCGTACTCAATATACTGGGAGTGCTTTGGGATTTTGTGATTGGATTTATTATTTCCATCTACGTGCTTGCAAGTAAGGAGAAATTTGCCGGGTACGCAAAAAAAATTGCCTATGCGCTGTTTGAGAGAGGTACAGCAAATACCATAATCAAAAATTTCCGCTTTACGCACAAGACCTTCAGCGGTTTTCTGGGCGGCAAAATTATTGACTCCATCATTATCGGAATCCTTTGTCTGATCTGCACAAGCATTATGAAGCTGCCTTATGCGGTGCTGGTCAGCGTTATTATCGGCGTTACTAATGTTATACCCTTTTTTGGGCCTTTTCTCGGAGCAATTCCCTGTACCATATTGATTTTTATAGTAGATCCGATGCATCCGTTAAATTGCGTATACTTTGTAATTTTCATATTAATCCTGCAGCAGTTTGACGGCAATATTTTAGGACCTAAAATTTTGGGGAATTCAACCGGTCTGGCAGGCTTCTGGGTTATATTTGCAATCACGCTTTTTGGCGGACTATGGGGCGTATTCGGAATGATTGTTGGCGTGCCCATATGGGCAATTATATTTGCCGGCATTAAATCCTTTATCAACAGCAGGCTGGAGAAAAAGCAGCTTCCCTATGAGATAGAAAAATATGAAAATCTTGACTATGTTGATGAAGATGGGCTCCATGATTGTGAGCTTCCCGAAAAAAAGCAACGTAAAAATCCCCTTTCCTGTATAATGAAGAAAAGCAGTTCAATGAAGAAAAGATTTTCAGAGAAGAAAGACGTTTTGATGAAGAAAAGCAGTTCGGAAGATAACAACCCTTCAAAGAAAAATTAATCCATTCCACACCGAAAATTGGCGACTTTCATTGGAGAAATACCTTTATTGAACAAGTCTTTCTATGAAACCTTTCTATGAAAGAAACTGTATTCTATGAAAGAAACTGTATTATCAAGAAGATATTTTCATGGAAGAAATATTTTCCTATGAAAAAAGGCTTTCGAGAAGATAGGTTATCTAATGAAGAAAAGACTTTTAATAATGAAGAAAAGATTTTCATGAAAGAAAGCCTTTCCAATGAAGAAGATTTTCAATGAAGGGAAACATTTTATGGAAGAAAGAATTTCAAAAGAAGCTGTTATAGAAAAAATATTACTTGGAGAAATAATATGAAGTTTTTGATACAGAGAGTAAATGAAGCAAGCGTTACCGTAGAAGGCAAGATAATTGGGCAAATAGACAGAGGCTTTTTGGTATTGGTGGGAGTCAGCGCAGATGACAACAAAACAATTGCGGATAAAATGCTGAAAAAAATGATTGGACTTCGTATTTTTGAAGATGAAAACGGCAAGACAAACCTTGATCTGAAAACAGTGGGAGGACAGCTGCTCATCATTTCTCAGTTTACCCTCTATGCGGACTGCCGCAAGGGAAACAGACCTTCTTTTACCGGCGCGGGATCGCCGCAGATGGCAAATGAACTTTACCAATATATTATCAGTGAATGCCGTAAAGAGATAGATGTAGTGGAAGAAGGAAGTTTTGGCGCGGATATGAAGGTTTCCCTGCTCAATGACGGTCCCTTTACAGTACTTTTGGACTCGGCAGAAATATGTCATAATTAATGACCTTTTTCAAAGAAGGAGTGCGGGCATAAAAATAGTCTGAATACTTTTTGCAAATATAAAACAGATTCACGCCAATGTTGAATAATGTTGTATTAAAGGCGGCAGCACTTTCAAATAGTGACGTGATTACTAGGCATATGAGTATAAAGTTAAAAATATCAAAAAATAACATTTAACATATATTTAATAAGTGATATAATATAAAAAAGCATTTATATGATATGATTAATTCCATGGAATAAACACTTTCCAAGAAAATCTTTTCTTTATTAAAAGAAAAGTATATCAGCGGAAAATCATGTAAAGAATTAAAAGCTTTATATAAAAATATACAAATGGAGGAACGCTTATGTTAATTGGTATTATTGTGGCTTCTGTGGCAGTTCTGTTTCTGGTGATTTTCCTTACAGGCTATGTAAAGGCGTCACCTGATACGGCAATTATTATTTCGGGTTTAAGAAGAAATCCAAAGGTATTAATCGGTAAGGCAGGTATTAAGATACCCTTCCTTGAGAGAAAGGATGAGCTGAACCTGCAGCTGATTCCCATTGATGTAAAGACATCCAATGCAGTTCCCACCGCAGACTATATAAACATTAACGTGGATGCCACAGTGAATGTTAAAATCAGCGACAACGAAGAACGCTTGAAGCTTGCCGCACAAAATTTTCTGAACAAGAATGCAGAGTACATCGGACGTGTGGCACGTGAGGTCCTGGAAGGCAATGTGCGTGAGATTGTAGGAAAAATGGCACTGGAGGAGATGGTTTCCGACAGACAGAAGTTTGCCATGCTGGTAAAAGAAAATGCTGAACCCGATTTAGCCGCAATGGGTCTTGATATTATCAGCTTTAACGTGCAGAATTTTGTGGACGGTAACGGCGTTATTGAAAACCTTGGTGTAGATAATATTGTAAAAATTCAGAAAAATGCAGCGATTTCACGGGCAGAAAGTGAAAAAGAAATTGCAAAGGCTCAGGCAAACGCAAAGCGCGAAGCAAATGAGGCGGAGGTCAATGCAGAATCCGAAATTGCGAAGAAGCAAAACGAATTAGCTATCCAGATGGCTGAGTTAAAGCGTGAAGCAGATATTAAAAAGGCAGAGGCGGATGCGGCATACAAGATTCAGGAGGAGGAACAGCGTAAAACCGTAGAAATTACCACCGCAAATGCAAATATTGCAAAGCAGGAAAAGGAGATTCTTTTAAAACAGCGTGAGGCGGAGGTAATGGAACAGGCTTTGGACGCCCAGGTTAAGAAAAAGGCAGAGGCACAAAGATTCGCGACCCAACAGCAGGCGGATGCACAGCTTTATGAACGCCAGCGCGAAGCCGAGGCAAAGAAGTTTGAAACGGAGAAGGAAGCCGAAGCAATGAAGGCTCAGGCGGAAGCCAGAAAATTCACCATGGAACAGGAGGCGGAGGGTATCCGCACGAAAGGTCTTGCAGAGGCGGAGGCTATACGCGCCAAGGCTGTTGCGGAGGCAGAAGGAATTGAGAAAAAGGCGGAAGCAATGGCCAAGATGGGAGAGGCTGCCGTACTCGAAATGTACTTTAAGGCATTGCCCGAAGTAGTTAAGAATGCAGCTGAACCCCTTACAAATGTAGATAAAATCACCATGTACGGCGATGGAAATTCCTCAAAGCTGATGAAGGATGTCATGGGCACCGTTGTCCAGATCACCGACGGCTTAAAGGAATCCACCGGTGTGGACCTTCAAGCCGTGTTATCAGGCTTTCTTGCGGGAAAAACAGCTGTCAGTGGCAGCAAAAGATCGGATGAGGAGAAATAAGTATTCAAAGGATTTCTTAATGAAGAAAAGATTTTCAATGAAGAAGAAATTTTCATAGAAGAAAGACTTTTCATGAAAAGCTTTTCGCTGATATACTTTTCTTTATTTGAAAAGTCTTTCTTCCTCAAAATTTATATCAACCCGTACAACAGCATGGCAAAACTTGTCTTTTGTGCGGGTTAATTATTTGTGATAATAAACGGATTCATCTACCAATGTGCATAAAATATGCTAAGGATACAGGGGGATTACATTTATGAACTGGATAATACTGCTGATATTAGCCATTATAGTCAGCATAATAGCTTATTACGTAATGAATCACGGCGACAAGAGTAATTCTTCAGAACAAAACAATAAAAGTATTAATCAGTTGACTTATTATCCATATGAAAAAAAGATGCTTCTAACTAAAACCGAATATGCTTTCTATATGGTATTAAAAAGAAAATGTGATGAAAATAATCTGCTTATATGCCCAAAAGTTAGGATGGAAGACTTTCTTAATGTGACCGACCGAAACAATATTTTAAAATTTCGAGGTTATATTAAGTCACGTCACATAGATTTTATGATTTGTGATGATAAGCTTCGTTTACTGGCCGGGCTTGAATTGGATGACAGATCACATCAAAATAATAAAGGTTTGACTGCAGAATGTAGATAAACAATGAAGGGAAACGTTTCAATGAAGAAAAGATTTTCATGGAAGGTAACTTTGCCAGACCCCTCCAACTATTCGTTAAAGTATGCTTTTGCGAATAGTTATGGAGTCTGCAAAACACTCTCACAGCCGAATCTGTTCCGCAAAGAAATATGCCGCAAGCTGGGCCCTGGAGCTGAAGGGTTCCGTTTCCAATAATTTTTTTACTTCGTTACGAGTATAAAAACCGGCTTCAATCTGTTCGTTGTCAGAAGAATGATCTTCAAAAGCTTCATTAACCTCCACAAAAGCAATATAGGTTGTAGTATCCGAAATTGCCACAGCCGCATAGGAAGGAGGCAGAATTTTTTTAATGTTCTTAACCGTTAGGCCGGTTTCCTCATACAGCTCCCGCGAAATGCAGTCTTCGACGCTTTCATCCTGCTCGATCATTCCGGCACACAGATTATAAATGGTTTGGTTAATTCCCATCCGGAATTCATGTAACAAAAGCAGCTTATCCCCGCAGGTTGCCACAATGGACACGCCGCTGGGTTTTCCGCCTAGGTCGTCTGCGCTTGCAAGCTCCCTGCGGCTGACAATTTCATATTTTTTCTCCTTACCGGCTTTGTTAAGGTAAGTGAGCGCATAGTTTTTGAGATATTTTCCGTCCTTAACTTTTTTAAAATCCAACAATTTTATGATTTTCCCCGCCATAAACGACCTCCCGTGATTCTAATACAGCATTCTTATGATATGTTTAATTTCAATGAAGAAAAGATTTTCATGGAAGAAAAACATTCTTGATTCTAACGCTTAACCTGTTTTTAATATTCGATCTTGGAATGACAATCCGCCCATTGCTCAGCCAAAGGCTTATTTATTTTTTTTCTGGTAATTTCAACTAATCCCAGCGCCGTCATATCAATAATTGTAGTTTTTACCTTGTAATGCGTGACCTTATTGTGATGGTCGGCCAATTCTCTCAAACGCCTTAAAAGAGCCCTTCTCTCATCTTCTGCCTTCATATTAATAAAATCTACAATAATAATTCCTGACAGATTTCTCAGGCGAAGCTGCAGCATAATTTCCTCTGCAGCCTCCAAATTGATTTTCAGGTAAGTTTCATCTACATTTTTTTTAGCCTCGTATTTACCCGAATTTACATCGATTACTGTCAATGCTTCCGTAGGCTCAATAATCAAATATCCGCCGGATTTGAGCCATACACGGCGTTCCAGCGCCATCTCCATTTTACTCTCAATGGAATATAGCTTGGAAAGGGGTAAAAGGCTGTCCTGATAAAAGCGAACCCTCCAAGGATTTTCTTTTAAAGCAATATCATCTTTGTTGAAAACATCTTCTTTCCTCTCTGCATTGTTTGCAGTTGCGGTGATAATTTCTATGTTGGAAATACTTTCTTCCATGAAAATCTTTTCTTCATTGGAAAGACTTTCTTCCATGGAAATCTTTTCTTCATTGGAAAGCCCTTGTTCCCTTTTGTGCTGTCCTTCCTCTGAAAGAATTTTTTTCATAGGAAATTCTTTCTTCCATGTAAATCTTTTCTTCATTATTTTCTGCAGCTCTGCGAATACGGCTTCGTTGTCTGTGACAATCTCCTGATATTCCTCCTCACCCGCAAGTTGGCCCAAAATATTTTCTATGACCGAGGGTGCTTTTTTTACACAGGAAAAACAGCTTCTGTGCAGTGCCACACGCAAAAGCTCTGCATATTGTGCGGTGAGCGCAAAAAAGCTTTGTAATAAAACGCCCGCGTCGGCAGCTTCCGCAGCTTTTGTTCTGACAATACATCCTGTGGAAGGAAGCTTCGGCTTGTACTCCGCTCCGGTCTGTGGATCGTGGAACGCCTGCACGTTCAACAGATTACCCCAATCCTGAATCAGGCATCCACTCTTAAATATTGCCATTTCCGTAAACAGAAAATTTATTTTATTTTTTGTCTTTACGTCTATATTTACGGAATATCCTACTCTTGGCTCGCCTATAGAAATAACAAAATAGTCGTTTGAAAGTGAAATATGCGCCGTCGCGGAAGCCTGCTTGGTCTTCTGCGCCTCTCGTTCCACCTGTACCAGCAGCTCGTCTCCCTCCAGGAGCCTGCCGTCATAGACTCTGTTTACCAGATAAGGTGCGGAAGCGTTTTTCATGGGCAGAAAACAGATTTCCCCACCTGCAATCTCCACAAAACAGGCGTTAATGTTTTTGACCACGTTCTTAATTTTTCCGATGTAGATGGAGCCTATAGCGGCAGGAGCTTTTCCACGATCTCCATCCCGTGAAATATATTCCGTGCCATGAAAAAAAGTCGCAGCCCGCAGCCGGTCATTATGTATAAGCAGCGCACAGTCATGCCCTTTATACTTTGTAAAAATCAGCTTTCCCTGTTCCGTTTTCCGCTCTGCCGTTTCTTCTGCCGTGATTGTGACAGACGCCTTGGTGCTGATGTTTCTGCTCACTGTCCGTGCTCTCCTTCTATGAAAAGAATTTTTTGATTGGAAAGTCTTTTCTATAAAAAAGCCTTTCTTCTATAAAAATAACATCTTCATTCAAATACTTTTTTTACGTGGAATATCTTTTATCCATAAAAATATCTTCTTCATTACATATATCACTCAATGCCACAAGCCTGGGTTCTTCTTCCGTTCCGATATTAGTGTACAGTTCTTCCCTGGTGATCAAAAGTGCGTTCTCCTGCAAAACCTCTCCATTTTCGGACAGAAAAGCCTCTATAACCTGTCCCGGCTTGATATTGCCCGCGCTGGAAGCATCCAGGAGCATATGGAAGAAGGACTTTTCATGGAAGAAAGGCTTTCCAGCCAAAAAAGACATCCCTGTTTTGTCATTTTCCGCTTCCGAATAGGTAAGCTCATAAATTCCCGGCTTTAGGTCAAGCTCCCTGCACCCCTTTTTCGTTTCTTTCGTATACGGTATCTTTTCCTTTGCCAGAAAGCCCGGAAGCGCCCTGGCAATATCCGTCCGCGGTTCCCTTCCCTGCCGGAAGGCCACTGTATAGGCGGCTGCCGCAACGCTTGCCATGGCGTTTCCTGCGGTGTCGGGAAGCACCTTTACGGAGACGACCTCTATGCCAGGTACGCTTGCGCCGTTTAACCTATCCAAAATATCCTGGCAGGATGTAAGGGAGCATACCTCTATATCCATATATTCCCCGTTGCTCTCCAACCCTACTCCCAGAGGAGCCGCAAAGGTCATGACTTGATGAGGGCTGAAGCCCCCCGTGTATGCCACATCTATTTCCGCCCTACGAATTGCCTTCTGAAAAAAACGCATCACATCCAGATGCCCAATAAACCGGAGAGGACCAAATTTTCTAAATTTTATGCGAAGCTTGATATTCTTTTCTTTCATGAAAATACCTTCTTTGTTAAAAAATCTTCTTTATTGGAAATACCTTCTTCATTGGAAATACTTTTCTTCATAAATACTATCCCTCCATGAAAGTCCATTCTTCCTTTCTACAAAAGAAAGCCTTTGTTCCATAAAACACTTTTCTTCATTAAATCTTTCTTTCATAAGCGATTTTCTTCATTGAAAAGTCCGTATTCCATATGAAACATTTCCCCTCATTAAAAAAGTCCTTGTTCCATAAAACATTTCCCTTCATTAATAAAGTCCTTGTTCCATGAAACGTTTCCCTTCATTAATAAAGTCCTTGTTCTATGAAACGTTTCCCTTCATTAAAAAGTCCTTGTTCCATAAAACATTTCCCTTCATTAAAAAGTCCGTGTTCCATAAAACAATTTCCTTCAATAATTCTTTATTCCATGAAAATCTTTTCTTCATTTATTACTGTCCAGTGAAATCTTTTGCTCTCTGCTCATGCGTTTGTCGATGCCTTGCAGATTCCACAGCCAAATTTCGCAGCGCCGCAGCCCTGGCATTTCAGACTGCAGTTTTCCGAAACCTCCTCCCGCTTCGCCTTCTCCCACTCCCGCTTCAGAAATTCCTTGCTTACGCCGCAGTCTATAAAATCCCATGGCAGCTTTTCGTCCAACAAACGCTCCCTGTGGGAATAGAAATTCACAGACAGCCCGCATTCCTCAAGGGTCTCCAGCCATCTATCGTTATTATAGTACTCGCCCCATGCGTCGTAAAAGCTGCCCTTCTCGTAGACCCTGCGGATGACCTGGCAGAGCCTTCTGTCTCCCCGGGCGAGCACGCCCTCAAGGACGCTGGCGTCCGCCTCATGCCAGTTGTACGTGATGCTTTTGCGGTTAAGCTGCTCTGAAATAGCGCCGCGGGTCTGATATGCCTTTTCGATAAATTGGTCCTTGGTGCATTGTGCCGCCCATTGAAACGGTGTGAAGGGCTTGGGCACAAAGAACGAGGTGCTTGCCACGATCTGAACCTTGCCGTTTGTACGCCTGTCCTTGGGCACCGTGTCAAAGAATAACGCCGCAATCTTGTTGGAAAGCTCTGCAATTCCCCGGATATCCTCCTCCGTCTCCGTGGGCAGACCCAGCATAAAATACAGCTTCACCCTGGTCCAGCCCCCCTCGAAGGCCAGCCCTGCTCCCTTAAGAATGACCTCCTCGGTCAATCCCTTGTTGATAACGTTTCTAAGGCGCTGGCTGCCCGCCTCCGGCGCAAAGGTCAGGCTTGACTTCCTGACATCCTGTACCTTGCTCATCACATCCAGCGAAAAGGCGTCAATGCGCAGGGAAGGCAGGGAAATATTTGTATGGTTCCGCCCGCATTCATCGATCAGAAAATCTATCAGCTCCGGCAGTTTTGAATAATCGCTGGAGCTTAAGGAGCTTAAGGATATCTCCTCATGCCCCGTATTTT
>ERZ808051.1990-NODE-1990-length-11544-cov-7.780239_pt1 | contig 11544 bp, 16 predicted proteins | sample MGYA00380199_ERZ808051 | MGnify/ENA primary metagenome ERZ808051 (study PRJEB31490, sample SAMN06133391) | mouse gut metagenome | isolation source: J11 | host: mice | place: China: Chengdu | collected 2015-05 ...
TTCCGGTTCACCATGATGCCAATTGAGGAAACCAAAACGCCAATATTTACACTCAAAATAAAAGTACGGATATCCGCCTGGATATCCGTACTTTTACCTATTTAAGCAGTTTGGGATAGTCCGTCTTCCCGTTTACCACACGGTAGACGGCCACGGTATCATCAATGACCCGATAGACCGCAACATAGGTCTTTGTCAGTACCAGTTTCCGATAGCCCAAGGCGGCAAGCTCCGGGTCAGGATGGGGCGGCCCCAGCAGCGGAAAGTCCTGAAGACGCACAATTTGTTCCCGGATAGAATGATAGATCTCCCTGGCGGACGCCGGACCAACCTGACCAGCATGGAACTCTACAATTCCAAGAATGTCCGCTTCCGCCAGGGGAAGGTATGCCAGCTTATGCTTTGCCATTCAGCAGCGCCTCCACCTTGGCGTCCAGCGCCTCCTGGGTGACAGCCGGCGCTCCAGCCAGCCGCGCCGCCTCCGCCGCCAGGATGCTCGCCCGGTGAGCCAGCATCTTCTCCCGCTCCTCATACGCCTCAATGCTCATATAAACGCCGTCGGCCTCGCCCTTGTTGGTGATGAAAATAGGTTCGCCGGACTCACGGGCCAAATGCGAAATTTGCAGATACTCGTTGCGCAGCGCAGTAGATGGCCTGATTGTCATGCCTATCCCCTCCCTGTAATTGTTCTACCCTTAGTATATCATCTTTCTGATAGATGTGCAAGTCCATAACGGGATGATCCAAAACCAGAGAGACTCCTATCGCGCTGTGAGCTTCAGCCGCCGCAAAGAGTCTTTCAGTGCAAGAACCGTGTCGGTGATCAGCTTGACCTCCTCGCCGCTGCAATCGGCCACCAGCTCTCCCAGCCAGTTGTCCCGCACAGACCGGGCCTGCTCCACATCCATGCACAGCAGCTCGTCCATGGAACAGCCCAGGGCGTTGACAATATCCACGGTGACTTGAAGGCTGGGAATACTGTTGCCGGTTTCGATGTGGCTGATATGCGTGACCCCCACGCCGGCGGCCTCCGCCAGCTTCTCCTGCGTCAGCTTCTTTTGCAAGCGAACTGCCCGAATGCGCTGCCCGACTGTTTTATAGTCAATCATGCCGCAAGTATCCTCCAGAATTTTGATACTTGTATTGTAAGTGCAATCTGGCTATGTTATAATACCCTTAAAGCGCAGTAGACTTTTAAGGCATACATAAGCAGAGAAGAAATTTGCTTCTGCTCGGAGCATGGAGGAGAATTATGAGTACCTGCTTTTTTATCGGACACCGGGATGCTCCGGACAGCCTGCTCCCCGCTCTGTCCGACGCGGTGGAGAAGTGTATCACCGAGCATGGTGTGGATCAGTTTGTAGTTGGAGCTTATGGGCGGTTTGACTCGCTGGCGGCCCAGGCCGTCCGGAGAGCAAAGAAACAGCACCCTGATATTCTGCTCTTCTACCTGCGGCCTTATCATCCATCGGAGCGGCCCCACACCCCCTCCGGTTTCGACGGCTCCTTTTACCCGCCGGGGATGGAGACCGTTCCCCGCAAGGCGGCAATCGTCCGGGCCAACCGATACATGGTGGACAGCAGCCAGTTTCTGATTGCCTATGCCCGGTACTCAGTCAGCAATGCGTGGGAGTTGACGGAGTACGCCCGGAAAAGAGAGCGGCGTGGGCTGATTCATGTTGAAAATCTGGCACAGGGGTCTGAACTTGCTGTTACATTTTGCGTCTGATATATAGTAGAGTCATTAAAAAATCATCGAAAAAATAAAATACCAATTTTTCAAAAAAATTTGTAGGGTTTCGCTCCGTTTCCTGTCTTATAGAATGAAGGGACCTTCAAAACAGAGAGAGGTGGTATTCCATGGAAGATAGCCAGATCATAGAACTGTACTGGCAGAAGAACGCGGACGCCATATCGGAAACATCCAGCAAATACGGCGCCTACTGCTACACGATAGCGGATAACATTCTGCACAGCATCGAGGATTCTGAAGAGTGCGTCAATGACACCTGGCTCCATGCCTGGAACGCGATGCCGCCTCAAAAGCCCAATGTGCTTCGGATGTTCCTGGCGAAGATCACCCGCAGCCTGTCCCTTAACCGCTTCAAGGCACGCAGCGCGGAAAAGCGCGGCGGCGGTGAGATCAACCTTGTCCTGGACGAATTGGCAGACTGTCTGGCCGGTGGGACGAACGTGGAGGCGGAGTACGAGGTCAAGGAACTGGAGCAGTGCATCCGGCGCTTTGTCAGAGGGCTCCCAGAGCGGGACGGGAATGTATTCGTGCGCCGGTATTTCTTCACGGAGCCGGTGGCCGTGATCGCGAAGCGGTACGGCCTGACCGAAAGCAATGTTACTGTGATCCTCAGCCGGACACGGAAGAAACTCAGGCTCAAACTTGCGAAAGAGGGGTATTTATGAGAAGCATAGAGCTATACGCTGCGTTCCATGCGATTGATGATGATATTCTGGAACGCAGCGAAACCGCCACTGGTGGACGGAAAAAAAGCGGCTGGCTGAAATGGGGGGTGATGGCGGCGTGTCTTTCTCTTGCTGTGATCCATTTTGTTTTGCCTTTATGGAATCGTACCCCCAGTTCTTCAGCGAATAGACCAGTTACCGCCTATATTCAAGAAGATGTAAGCAGTGTAACCGTCATTTACACATCAGAAGGCCGAACAGTTATACGGTTGATTGAGGGGACAGAGCTTGACCAGCTTCGCACATGGACGAATGACGATTTGCTCTATCGCTATATTTTGATAGGTGATAGCGGAAAAGAGCCGCCATATAACAAAGAAATCAAAGAAATGTATGAATTTATTATTACCGAAGGCGACTATCCGGGCTATTCTTATATTGTCACAGATTCTGGCGATAGTTACCTTTTAATTGAGGGATACTGGTATTTTGACCCCAACCCATCCAAGCCGCCTATTGCTATTCCATCGGCAGAGGCAGGAAACCAACCTCCCAATATGAGTGCCACTAATAATATCTCAGGAACCATAAAGTTCTACTATGAGCCAGCAAAAGAGTTTACTGAACCTGTTGGTGGAGGTCAATTGAGCCTAAATAACCATGGTAAATCGCAAGAAATCATTAAGGAATTAAAAGCCATTATTACCAATGTTGATGAATGGGTTGATGACGATACCGCTGATAGGGACACTTTCTATTTTAATGGGGAAATCGAATTTTCCGATAGTGATACTGTGTACTATTTCTCTTATGAACACAGAATCATTTATTACGACCATTACTATGGTGAAATTTCCGAAGAAGAAATGCAGTATATTAAGCACATCGTTTAGTTCATATAGTAGGTACGCATAACTGCCCCTATTCCCCGTTAATCTTAACTTTTCGCGTCGTTTGTCGATATAGATAAGAAAATGTATACCTAACACTGAACCCCATGACTGGGAGCGGGAGGTACAGCCGATGCTTGTCTATTATCTGCAAATGCTCGACACGCCGGAGGAAAAAATGCGGTTTGAGCAGATCTATCTGAAATACCGCAGCCTCATGTATCGTGTGGCGGACAGCATCCTGCGCAACCGCCAGGATGCTGAGGATGCTGTCCATAACGCCTTTTTGCGGATCATCAAGCATTTCAAGAAGTTCCAAACCACTCCCGTTGAGGACCTGGCCCCGCAGTTCGTGGTTATCGCCAGGAACGAGGCCATCTCCCTGCTGCGGAAACGGAAGGGCGACGCCCCGCTGGAGGATTGGGACGGCCTTGCCGCGTCATCGGAATCGGTCAGTGACTACCACGCCCTGGTGGACAGCTTCACCCGCCTGCCCCAGACGTACCGGGCCGCCATGGAGATGAAGCTACTGCTGGGCTGCTCCGATGGGGAGATCGCCGCCAAGCTGGGCCTGTCCAAAACGGCGGTGAGCACCCGGATCAGCCGGGGCCGCCAGCTCCTGCGAGACATTGTGGAGCGGGAGGGCTTCTTGTTGGAGGCGTAGGAAGTCCCCCGCTGTAAAAATTTTTCGGAAATTTCGGTTTGTTCTGTGAGAATCCGCCTCCTCGCCGCGTCAGTCATGGTGAGGGGCGGATTTTTGCTTTTGAGAGGAGCGTGCCCATGAAAAAGAAAGCCATTTTATGCTGTATCGCTGCCTTGCTGCTGATTATTGCAGCGGTCATATATAAGCAGACGGCAGGCGCTACAGTGATTGGGACAATCAGCGGACCTGAACGGGAGCATTTGACCGTGGAAGGGACGGAGTATGAAATTGACCATGCCGCTCCCGTAAATGGGACGGATAAAGGCTCCTTTTTAGGGATTGCAATAAGCGGTGATTTGAGGTTTCGCATTTATTCCATCAAAGGAAGCGACGAATATCTATACTGTCAGTGGGAATGGGAGGGCAGCATCTATAAGCGAACGCAATAAATTCTGCGCTGTCAAAAACCCAGAAAAATTTTTTCAAAAAATTTTTGAAAATCCTGTGAGAATCCGGCCACTCGCTGCGTTAAGCATGATAGGAGAGTTTTTCAAAGCTGCCCCAGGCCCGTCCCTGAACGCTGACGCAGTACGAGAGGAGTGATTTCTTTGACAGATCAGGCATTGGATAACCTGGCCCGCCGGCTTCTGCTGGATGCGGCCCGTTTGGAGTATGGCGATCTTATGGAGGAACTGCCGGAGCAGGATTTTTCCCCACAGTTTGAAAAGAAAATGCGCAAGCTGGTCCGCCGGGGCAACCATCCTATACGGTATCGGGTAGCGCAGATTGCGGCCTGCCTTCTGCTGGCGGCGCTGTTGAGCGGCTGTACCGTCCTGGCAATCAGTCCGGAGGCGCGGGAGGCTTTTCTGGGCTGGGTGCGGACATTCAACACGCCAAAGGAGTTTCCTCCCTACTATAGCTACACCTACTCCGGGGATGGGGAGGCGCAGTTGCCGGAGGGTGTTGCCTACCGCCCCACTTGGGTCCCAGAAGGGTGTCAGTTGTTTGACGAGCATTCTTACTACGTCAGGCCCAATTATGTGGAGGACAAGTGCTCTGAAATTCAAGAAGCTGTGACCTGCTGGAACAGCAGAACAGCGACTCTGCCGCCAACCAGCGGATCGCCGGCGCAATGGAGATCCTGAGCGCCGGTTCCGCCGATATCCAATGGGATGAGAGCACCATCCGCCAGTTAGTGGATACCGTCAAGGTTCTGTCCGCAAATCGAATCAGGATCTACCTCCAGGGCGGAATTGAGATCGAGCAGGAGCTGGTGGACTAAAGGAGGCGTGTACTATGATCTATATCACCGGAGATACCCACGGCGGCTTCCAGCGGTTCTCCACCGGCAATTTCCCGCAACAGAAACAAATGGGCCGGGATGACTACACAATCGTTACGGGCGATTTCGGGGGTGTGTGGGACGATTCCCCCAGAGAGACATACTGGCTCGACTGGCTGGAGGAAAAGCCGTTTACCACCCTTTTTGTGGACGGTAACCACGAAAACTTCGACAGGCTCGGTGAGCTTCCCGTCCATCAGTGGCAGGGTGGGAAGGCCCGCTATATCCGGCCCCACGTCCTCCACCTGATGCGGGGGCAGGTCTTCGAGATCGGCGGGGTGACCTTCTTCACCATGGGCGGCGCTGCCTCCCACGATATCCAAGACGGAATCCTCGATCCGGCGTCCCCAGACTTTGAGCGGGAATACTGGTTCAAGCGCCGGACACGGCAGATGTTTCGGGTGAAGGGTGTTTCCTGGTGGCCCCAGGAACTGCCCTCGGAGGAGGAATACGAGGAGGCTGTCAGGAACCTGGAAGGGGTTAACTGGATGGTGGACTGCATCCTGACCCACTGCGCCCCCACCAGTATTCAGCAGAAGTTGGATCGAAACTACACCCCGGACCGGCTGACGGATTTCCTCCAAATGATCAAGCGGCGATGCCAATTCAATTACTGGTTCCTGGGCCACTACCATCGGAACTGCGTGGTGGATGACCGCTTCATCATTCAATGGAAACAGATGGTGGAGCTGCAACGGGAATAACAGCGGCATCACCGCCCGATATCGCTAAGGCGCAAGCCCTCAGATGACCGAGGGCTTGCGCGTTGGCGATTTCAAATGCAGAGAATAAAAAAACAGGCGCACCCACGCCGGAAAGATTAACTATTAAATGTCAACCCCAAAATGAAGGATGGTGGAAAAAGTTAGACGGTTCAAAAAGGGTATAGCAAAGCAGAGGTCCAGAGGGACCCCGGATAGCTATCGAGGGGAATTAAATTGCTGGGGAGTAAGATTGCCCGGATTTTTCCAGAGCGAAGATAAGCCGCACCAGTTTCTTGGCGGCGTGGGATAAGGCGACGTTGTAATGCTTACCCTCAGCCCGTTTTTTGGCAAGGTAGGCAGCAAAGGCAGGATCCCAGAGGCAAACGTACTTGGCAGCATTGTAGAGGGCGTAGCGCAGATACCTGGAACCGCGTTTCTCCATGTGCGGATAGCAATTTTTAAGCTGTCCGGACTGGTAGGTAGAGGGAGACATCCCCGCGTAGGCCAGTAGCTTGTCGGGGGAATCGAACCGGGAGAAGTCACCAACCTCGGCCAGGATCATGGCGCCCATGCGACATCCAATCCCCGGAATGGTGGTAATGGGAGAATGCAGCTCATCCATAATGGCCTGGATTGCGGTTTCAATTTCTTCAATCTCAATGTCCAACTCCCGAATGAGTCGAATGGTGTGCTGTAATTCCAGGGACTTGGCGGGCATTCTGGAGCCAACGGAGCATCTGGCGGCATTGCGGATCTCCACCGCCATATCCCGTCCGCAGCGGCCCCTGGAGGCTTCCGCCAGCAGGGTCTTCAACCTGGTCAGATGCGCGGCGGCGATCTGCCTGGCATCCGGAAACTCCTCCAGCAGGGCGTACACAGAGGCTGTATGGAGGGAGGATACCAGCTTCTCCAACTCAGGAAACAGGATGCACACCAGCCTGGAGACGGACTGTTTCAACTGTGCCCGTTCGTTCACCTTGTCAAAACGGTATCTGGTGAGTGACTTTAACTCCTCGTTGTGGTATGCTGTATCCGTGTAGGGCTTGAGGCCCGCATCGGACAGAAGCATCGCCGCAATCGTTCGCGCATCCACCCGGTCCGTCTTCGTCTTCCTGAGACTGAGACTTTTCCGGTAAAGATTGGTGCGCAGAGGGTTCAAGACATAGGTGGCCAGACCGTTGTCAAGAAGAAACCCGAGAATGTTGTAGCTGTAATGCCCGGTCGCCTCAAGTCCTACTTTTATGCTGTCCTGGGGCGTAGAGCAATCCCGGAGCTTGTCCAGCAAAGTCTGGAAGCCTTTCAGATTGTTGGGGATGGTGAACGCATCCGCCAGAATCACGCCTTCTGAATTGAGGATAAAGCAGTCGTGCTTATCCTTGGCCACATCAATTCCAACACAAATCATAGGAAAACCTCCAACGGTAAAATTGTGATGCTGCATCCACAGAACACTTTGCTTTTGTAGCCTTGTTCCACATAAACCGTCTGGCGGTATTTAACTGATTAACAAAACTGCAAAGGGCTGTGGTTGGAACCTTTCCGGAACCATCTTGTGGTAGGAGAAACCAACCAATCCACAGCATCCCTTACAGTGTAGCACAGCCCTTGGAGAGGGGCTTTAATAACTACTACTCTATAATACAAGGAGAAGCTGAATGAACGTCAGAAAGCCTGTAGACTACAGCGCCATGTTCGGGGCGCTGGATACCCTGATGGCGGCAGATTTGCCGCAGATGGAACTGTACTGTGAGATTGGCCGGCTGGTCAGCGGCAGGCCAGAGAAAGGCGCCGCTGTCGCTGCGGCCGAGTATCTGTGCGCCGCGTACCCTGACGCCTCTGGCTTCTCCCCTCGGAACCTGCGCCGGATGCGGGAGTTTTACCGCACCTATGAGAATGCACCGGAGGTACTGGCTGATGCTATGACCATCGGCTGGACACAGAACGTGGTCGTTCTGGAGGCGGAGCTGACTCCCCAGGAGCGGGCATGGTACATCAAAGCGGCTGGGCAGTTCGGCTGGTCGAAACTGGAACTCCAGCAGAGAATTGCGGATAATGCTCATCTGGAAATCGTCCTCGACTTTACGGATGATGTGTGCTATACTGAAGAAAACACTGCCAACATGGAGTGTGCCGCCAATGACGAAAATCTTATTTGTGTGTCACGGCAACATCTGCCGCAGCCCGATGGCCGAGTTTGTGATGAAGGATCTGGTCAAAAAGGCGAAGATGGAGAGCCAATTCCACATCGAATCCGCCGCCACCAGTACCGAGGAGATTGGCAATCCGGTCTATCCTCCTGCCCGCCGCAAACTGGCCGAGCATGGGATCGGCTCCGACGGCCACGCCGCCCGGCAGTTGAGGAACGAGGACTACGACCGCTTCGACCTCCTGATTGGGATAGACAAGGCCAACCTGCGGAATATGTATCGGATCTGCGGCGGCGATTTCGATGGCAAGATACATCTGTTGATGGAATACGCCGGCAATCCCGAAGCCGAGGTAGCCGATCCGTGGTACACGGATGACTTTGAAGCCACTTGGCAGGATGTGCTGGCCGGATGCCAAGGACTGTTAGATACCCTGCGTTCCAGGGGGAGCTGATCATATTTGGAAGAAAAAACGGCAAACCGTCATTCCCTATGACAAAACGTGAATCCAACATCCAGTAGGAGTGGTGAGGCAAAATGTCTCGAAAGATCGTGTGTTTCGGTGACTCCAATACTTATGGATATGACCCTCGTTCCTATCTGGGCGGACGCTATCCGGAGTTCATCCGCTGGACAGGACTGCTGAAAGCTGCTGGCTGGGAGGTCTGGAATAAGGGCGAAAATGGCCTCTCCATCCCCAGACTGGATGGAGAGATTCAGGCAGTAGCTCAGGTGGCCTGCCGTATAGAGGCACAGGTGATGACGGTCATGTTGGGGAGCAATGATCTCCTCCAGCGGCCCAGCCTCCAGGCTGAGGTCGTGGAAGATCGGATGGAACGGTTCCTGACTGCCCTCTTTACAGATATTCCACCGAGTCTTAAGGTTCTCCTGATTGCCCCTCCTCCTATGAGTCCAGGGGTATGGGTGCCTGATGAGCGGTTGATAGAAGAATCCCGGAAACTGGCAGACTGTTATAAAACTCTGGCGCAGAGGCTTGGCATCCATTTTGCGGACGCTGGAGCCTGGGGCGTAGATCTCACCTTTGACGGCGTTCACTTCTCTGAGCTGGGACACAGGGCCTTTGCTGAGGAGCTGCAAAAAACGCTGGAACAAATAATTCCTCTAAAATAAATGCTGCGATGGGTTATAACGAAAACTATATTGAACCGTGGTGTCAATATTTTGTGGAGTGCCATCTACCTGCCTTGATAGACCAGGGTTCGAAAGTGGGCACGTGCTCCAAAAGAACCGAACAGTTTAGATGCCGCAGGCTGAACGCCTACGGCATCAACTGTTTCCGGGATTTTCACCCTCTCGAATTTAACAAGCCGAACGACAGATGCCAACAAGCCATTTTGAGTGTCTGGCGGTATTTGAACCCGCACACCAAGGACACCAAAAAGGGCGCTGTACTCAATCGGACTGTAACTCAAATATCAGGCAAGGATTTATTTTCTTAAAAATGTATCGTTTTAGAGTAGCGCCCTTTTTGAGCGGGAAAAAGGGCGCTAAACTTTGCACCACAAATCAATAACTGAACCCCTCGCAAGGCCGTGATTTTTCACTGAAAGATCACGGCCTTTTTATTTTCTCGAAAAGGATGTGTCGAGCATGATTTTCAAGGCAATTATCAGCAACCAAGCCGAACCCGAATTGGGTCAGGCCACCATCCCCTTTCCCATCCCCGACAGCGAGTACGACCACACCATCGCTTTGCTGGAGGACATGGGCATCGGCTCCCCCACCGCCCAGGACTGCCGGGTGGACGAGGTGGACAGCACGTACCCCATCCTCAACCGGCTGGTGGCCCAGAGCGTCAATGCGGACGAGCTGGACTACCTGGCTAAGCGGCTGGACAGCTTTTCCAAAGGTGAGGATGAAAAGTTTGAAGCCCTGGCCTCCAAGCTGAGCCTGTCCGACATCAAGGACTTTATTAACCTGACGTTCTGTTGTCAGCAGGCCACAGTGATCACTGATTTCTCTAACCTGGAGCAGACGGGCAAAGGCCACGCTCTGACCGTCAATGGCGGTTCTATGCCGATGGAGGAGTTCGACAAAGTGGATGGCCAAGCGGTAGCCCTCGACCTGATCCAGAGCGGCGCCGGGGTGGTCACACCCTATGGCGTAGTGTATGACAACGGCATGAAGCTGGAGCAGCTTTACGATGGGCGGCACTTTCCGGCATACCTCTACCAAATGCCCGAGCTGATGATCGAGATCAAGTCCGGGGAGGATGGTGAGGCCATCGGGTATCTCTATCTTCCATCTTCGGATCGGCAAATCCAGAGGACTCTGATGCGGGCGGGGAGCGGTTCGGAGGGCTTTCGGATGGAGATTGCTATGGATGAGCTGCCCCCGCAGGTGTCCAACATGGTCAGCCCCACCCGCGACGGCCTGGATGACCTCAACGCGCTGTGCCGGGCTGTCGAACCGCTGAGTGCGGAGGAGCGGAAGAAGCTGGAGGCAGTGGTGCTTATGACCCAGGCAAAATACGCCAGCGAGGTGCGCCAGCTGGCGGAAAACCTGGAGCAGTTCGACTTCGTGCCGAAACCGGACAGGCCGGAAGCGGACAGTGCGCTCACTGAGCTGGGCTATGTGGCCTACCACGGCAGCCTGACGCTGGAGGAGCTGATGATGGATGGTTCCGCAGAGCAGCAACAACAGGAGATGCAGGAGATGGGAGGGATGGCGCAGTGATTTTTTATTTAGCGAAACCCGGCTCAACAGAGAAAGCGCGCGTTGCCTTTCCGGCCTCCTTCTCCGAAATCAAGCACGTGTTATACAAACTGGAACACTATGAGGGCGGCGCCAGTTCTGTGCGCATCCAGGACGCGGAAGGCCCTGCCAAAAAGCTGGTGAAGTACCTCCGCCATGCTGAACTGGAGTGGCAGACCGGCGTTGACAAGCTCAACCGGCTGGCGCGGCGTTTCGACAGCATGGACAGCGAAACACGGGAACTTTTCTTTGCGGTTTTGGACGCACGGATCACAAGCAGCATTTACGATGTGATGAACACGTTGGCCGATTTTGACCAATATGAGCTGGTTCACGGGGTATCAACGGACCAGGAACTGGGCAAGTGGCTGGTGGAACAGGGAATGGCAGGCGTATATTTCCCCAAGCCAGTGCTGCCCTATTTGGATTACGCCGCAATCGGCGCGGGATATTACGCCGATCACGATGGGGCGTACACGCCCAACGGCTATGTGAAACGCCGGAAAACAACTCAGACACAGAAAGAGGAGGAGAAAACCGCGTTCGTCCTCACCCTGGCCTCACCCGCCAGCACCCACCGCCTGAACCTGCCTGCCACAGATGACGGTCTGGAGCAGGCAAAAAGGGCGCTGCGGCTGGATGATCTGGACAGCGCCGCCATTAGGGATGTGGAAATCGACTATCC
>ERZ808051.1991-NODE-1991-length-11532-cov-8.318900_pt1 | contig 11532 bp, 21 predicted proteins | sample MGYA00380199_ERZ808051 | MGnify/ENA primary metagenome ERZ808051 (study PRJEB31490, sample SAMN06133391) | mouse gut metagenome | isolation source: J11 | host: mice | place: China: Chengdu | collected 2015-05 ...
ATTACCGCCCTATATCCGAGATTGTCGCACGAGGACACGCTTCAAGGCGAATCCAACTCCATAAGCAACCAGAAGCGAATCCTTGAAGCCTACGCAAAACAGAACGGCTTTTCCAACCTCAAATGGTACACGGATATGTAAAACCGCATTTTGATACAATCCATTCTCTCAAAAAGTGTGTGGAACGCTTGCAATAAAGGCTTTCGGCAGATTTGATAATTTGCTGGAAGCTTTTTATTTATGTACCATTAAACAGCAGTGAGTCTTTATAATGTATTTTGAACCCTCTAAAACTATTTGAACCCCATTTAAAGTCAAAATAAAAAAGTAGAAAATTCTGTATTTATTAGAGAATGCTAGAGCGTGTTTGAAAAATAAAAAGTATACAAAACGTTTGTTCATAACCCCTTTTTCATGGTAAAATAAAGAAAAAAGGGGGTTGATATTATGTTAAGGCGTTACGAACTTACCGATCAGAAATGGGAACAGGTTGTTTCTTTACTCCCTCCGGAAAAGACCGGAAAACCAGGACGACCTTCAAAAGATAACCGTACCATGCTTAATGGGATGGTCTGGATCGCACGCAGCGGCGCTCCGTGGCGTGACCTGCCGGAGCGTTATGGCCCCTGGAATTCGGTATACAGTCGCTTCCGCAAGTGGATTGATGACGGGATCCTTGATAATATCTTCCGGGTGCTCAGCCTTGAAGCCGAACTATATGAGCTTTCACTGGATGCTACAATTGTCCAGGCTCACCAGCACAGTGCCGGTGCAAAAAAAGGGGGCCTCCAAACGAAATCGGACACAGCCGCGGGGGAGCCAGTTCCAAAATCCATGCAGCCGTAGACGCTTATGGCTATCCTGTCTATCTGATGCTTAGTGAAGGACAGCGCAATGACATTAATTTTGCCATCCCTGTACTGGAGCATATCAATATAAAAGGAAGCAGTGTGCTTGCGGACCGTGGTTATGACAGCCAGAACCTGACCGACTATATCTATGAAAATGGCGGGGAGCCAACAATCCCTTCCAAAAAAGGAGCCAAATTTGAGCGCCGTTGTGACTGGTGGCTGTACAAAGAACGTCATTTGGTAGAGAAATACTTTCTCAAACTGAAGGGATTCCGCCGCATTGCAACCCGGTATGATAAGCTGGCTTTCACATATATGGGATTTGTATGCCTTGCTTCAATCCTGATTTGGATAAAATGACTAAAAACCGGTAATTTTCAAACACGCTCTAGTGGTTCTACATTAGGAGGAACACCAATGTATATCAACTATAAGCTTAAAGATGGCATTGAATACGCCATGGTAGTAACTTCCGTTAGGAAAGGAGCCTCCGTAACGAAAGAGAAGCCTTTATATCTCGGGCGGGTAATAGACAAAGAGCATGGTATCTTTAAAAACCGGGTACGCGGCATATATAAATATGACATAAAAACCAATACTTTCAGCAGCGTCCCTGCTGAGTACCAGGAACCGGCCATGAAACGGAAGACCAGGTACCCGGTAAGGCCAACACTGGTTGTTTCCTTTGGCGATGTCTTTCTGCTTGATGAATTCCTGAAAAGCAGCGGCTTCATCAAGGCAATCAATGCGGTCGGCTACCGGAATGGGGATACCCTGAAGGCACTCCTGGCCTATTACGTCCTAAGTCCCCTTGCAAATAGCCATGCCCTGGACTGGTGGGAACTGACCTATGCCAGGTACCTGTATCCAAAAGCCCAGATGGCATCGCAGCGGATCAGTGATGCCCTGGCTGACATTGGAAGCGAGGATGCAAAGCGTAGCTTCTTCAAAGAGTATTACCGTTTCCTTGAGAGGACGGACAGGAAAGCTGATGGCCCCGCGTGCGGCATCGGGGACGGCATCCTGATCGACAGTTCCGGGCTGCCCAATTCCATACGCTTCCCGCTCACGGCCGTCAACACCCATAACGGCGTTGTCAGCGAGGAGATCCGGCTTATTTATGTCGTACAGCAGCGGACAGGCATGCCATTGTTTTTCCGGTATGTTCCAGGAAACGTCATTGATGTCAGCACGCTGACGCGTACGGCTGCCGAACTGAAAGCCAATGGCATAAACACAAAGTTTGCGATACTTGATGCAGGCTATTATACCGGGACAAATGCAGATGTCCTTCTTGATGCAGGAATTTCATTCATTACCAGAATGAAAAGCAATTTCAAGATCTATAAGCAGGTTCTCAGGGAACACCTGGGCAGCCTGGAGGCAAGGGAAAACCTGGTCCGTTATAACAGCCGTCTTGTGTATGTCAAGTGCGTGCCCTGCCTGGTCGGCGAAAAGCAAGACCGTCCCGCTTATGCGTACCTGTGCCGGGATCTGTCCATCAGGCATGAACTGGAAAAACATCTGGTGGAACGTGCGAAAGACCAGAACCTGTCAGGGGAGGAAATCTTCGACACCATGCAGGGACAGGGGCTTTTTGTACTGGTCTCATCCAGACGCATATCGAAGGAGAACCTGTTGCCGCTTTATTACACCAGGGATCAGATAGAAAAAATCTTCGAACTGTGCAAGCAGGATGGCAAGATTCTTCCCTTGAATGTAGAGACAGAAGCAACCTTTCGTGGACACCTGATGATGACGTTTATGGGTGCAGTCATACTGAAACTGATAGAAGATTGGAATACGCGATAAGATTGGAGGAAAATATGTATAAAAAGAATAAGACAGTATCTTTGATGGGGTTGGTTAATAGAATGGCTATTTTTTATAGGTGCTTCTATAGTTATGGTCATTTGGGCAGTCAAATATTTGCATTGAAATCATCGTTTCAACATGTATATTGTATTGGTACAGAATATTGTACAATATATTGACAATACTATGAATATGGAATATACTATAGTCAAAGGAGTGTGATGGTATGATAGCAACTAATTTTTCCAATGTAAGAAATAATTTTAAAGAAGTTTGCGATCGAGTTGTACATGATTCTGATATTGCTATAATTACAAGAAAAAACGATGAAAATGTAGTGCTTATGTCACAGGCACAGTACGATAATCTGATGGAAAATCTTCATATAAGGGAAAGTAAAGCGAATTATGAGTGGTTGAAAGAGTCTATCAAGCAAGCTGAAGATGGAAAACTTGTAAATTTTGATGTGGAGGATTAGTTTATGAATGTGTCTTTCACAGAAAATGCTTGGGAAGATTATCTTTACTGGCAAAAGATGGATAAAAAGATTGTCAAGAGAATCAACGAATTGATCAAAGATATAAAGAGAAATCCTTTTGAAGGTGTGGGGAAACCAGAACCACTAAAATATGATTTGGCTAGAAAGTGGAGTAGAAGAATAACGGATGAACATAGGTTAGTATATCAAGTAGAAGGAAGCAATTTAATAGTGTTTACTTGTAGATATCATTATTGATAGTTGTAAGTTGATTAAGGGCATTGGCGTAAATCGTTAGTGCTTTTTTCTTTTTTAATGTAGAAATATAATGTAGAGGTAAAACTTTTAGAAAGGATGGATTTATTATGTGTTATAAAGATGAAGTTCAAAAGAAGAATTCAGAAAAGTTACAGAGAAAAATGAATGAAGATAATATACCAATGTTTATACAATTTTATCTTTTAAATAGGAAAAGTAAATTAGGTGCATTGAATTATTATTCTGTAATTAAGAATTTATTACAATGGCTGATTGATAAAAGGATAATTCAGAAAAATAGTATATCAGAGATTGTGCAGTCCGATATGACATATATAGAATCGGCTTATATAAATATGTATTTAGAAGAAAAACAAAGTGAAGGTATATCACCGACCACATTAAATACAAGGAAGAATATCTTTAGAAGTTTTTGGAGATCTATGGTTAATTCTCCCAGTGTCCCAGTAAATTGTAATATTGTTGAAGATGTAGCATATGAAGGTTTAGATTCTGGATATAATCGCTATGTTAAAATGCCATCAAAAGAAGATTTGGATGAAATGAGAAGAAATATTATTCAGAAAAAGAAGAATGATAGTTTTGTAAGGGAGAGGAATCTTCTTATTCTTACAATTCTGATGAATACAGGTTTGAGAGAATGTGAACTTGTAGAATTGGAATTTTCTTCTTTATTTTTAGATGGAAGTGAAATTGAAAAGTCTCCACATATCAGAGTGATGGGGAAAGGGGTGTATCACATTGAAAAAGGAAGAAATGTTTTGCTTAATAATACTACAAAAAACGCATTCTTGGAATGGTTTGAAGTCAGAAATACAATAAACATTGTAGACAATAAAGCAGTTTTTTTAAATAAGACAGGGAAAAGAATGCAAGAGTCCGATGTGAGAGCAATATTTAAGGTATATAGTTGCAAAAAACTTACACCGCATATGATTAGACATTGGTACGGAACTGTAACAACGGAAAAATATGGAGCAGCTTTTGCACAGCAACAATTAGGACATAAAAATGTTAATATTACGGTAAATACTTATGTAGATGGAGGATATGGTATTAGAGAAAAATTAACACTTGAGTAATAATATATGGTATAATATGGAAGGAAGATTATGACTCGTAAAGAGGCATATGATAAATTAAGAGAAGCTAAAGCGTGAAGCGTTAGCAGATAGTAGTAATATAAAAGTGGGAAGATGAGAATTGGAGAAAGCATTAGAGATATTAGTGTATAAATAAATCAGAAAATGAAAGATTGATTTTATGGATAAATGTGAGGTTATAGTATGGGAAAAATAACAAAATTTAAAAACATAAAACAATTTACAACAGATGGTAATTACAATGTATGTTACCCTCTTCCAAGTCTCGTGAAATATATTGCCGAAGAAATAGAAGAGATGGGATTGCAATTAGATCCAGAATTTCAGCGTGGACATGTATGGACTGAGCAACAACAGATAGCTTGGTTAGAATACCATCTTAGAGGAGGAAAATCAGGAAATACAATATATCTGAACAATCCATTTTGGCACAGTAGTAGACAGCTTAAAGATGGAGAATATAAGGATTATGTATGTGTAGATGGATTACAAAGGATTACGGCAGCACAGAGGTTCATAAACAACGAAATCAAGGTGTTTGGATCTTATTTCTCTGAATATGAAGATAGAATAAATATTACAGATGCGGCGATGTATTTAAATGTCAATGATTTGAAAACGGAGAGAGAGGTGTTGCAGTGGTATGTGGATATGAATGCTGGTGGAACACCACATACAAAAGAAGAAATACAAAAGGTTAAAGATATGATTTCTAAATTGTAATTGAAAACTTGATTTTATTGGAGGGTGAAGATGGAATTTGCAAAATATTATGATGTATCTAAAATGGTTGACGAAATGCAGGAAAAAGAAGAAATAGACTGTTATCCAACAGGGGACGATAAATTTAAAGGCGTTTATATTTGTATGGATACAAGCGACTTCTGGATCAGCCGTATTCTTAAAGGATATAATGAGGAATACGAGAAAGATGAGAATATGTATCTTGTAGAGAGAAATAGATTTAGTATTTATGATGTTATGGATAAGCTGCATGATCAGTTTGGAAAGAGATTTCCAGAGTTTAGGGAAAACGAACTGTCATATGTACAGAAAAATAAAGCACACGATTATTTTAGGAAATTTAAGACAAAAGATATTGTCAAGGCAGTAATTATTTTGGATGATGAAGATGGATTAACTAATTGGGATTGTTGTGAAGCTGAATCCTTAGAAGAAGCTGTAAAGGTTATTGATGGTGGCTATGGTATTTTAAAGAATGTTGTATGATGGGAGGAGTATATGGAATTACCTAAATATATTCAAGATAAAATAAAACAGCAAAATGAGGCTTGTTTTAAAGCTGATAAATTGGAGAGAGAAATAGATAATTGGTGTGATAAATCTGGAATTGATATTTGGAGCAAAGAGTATAAAGAAACAAAAGGGATTCTTGATGATGCTGTTGCACCAGTAAACGGAAATAAAATAAAGATGTTAGCCGAAAAGGTTTGACGAGCGATGAATGTCTGATTTCAAGGACAGATTGGAGGAAATATATGAATACAGTTTGTTGTAATTATTGTACAAATAAAGAATCATGTAAAAGTTGTGATAAAGCATGGAAAGATATGTTTATCCCATCTGAAGAAGTAAAGGATTATTTTCAAAAAAGCTATAATGGTGTAAGAGGGATTAATGGATATGCATATCATTTTGATACAACCAACGATTCATTAGTCCCTACCCACCATATTATAATTAATGATGATTATTTTTGCCCATATTGCGGAGGTGAGATGTATTCAATACAAGATAAAGATACATTTGCTGTAATTGGGCACTGTTGTATATGTGCAGGTGCAAGGGCGGAGATTGAATATGAGAGAAAGAAAAAAGATTTAGAAAACGAATATAAGAATAAGATATTTAAACTACAATCAGAGTATAGTGATAAATTATCTTTTTGTTCAGAGAAATTATTTGAAATTAAACAGAAAAGAGAAAAAAGCAGATTTAATTTCTTTTCTCATGATTATAATCATTTTGGTACATTGAATGGAAAATCATATACTAAAATAGAACAAATTGTTGGATAAAATTCGATTTTTATTGGAAAATTGAGGTGATTATATGAATAACCCTTTTAGGAGTCAATTATGGCAGCAAACAATCAGGAATAAAAAGAAGTTATATCCAAGTGAATTTTGTATGAGTATGACTGATCCGAATGGAACGTTTGTAAAATTGGATGAAATAAATGAGATGATAAATGATGGGATTTTAACAGTTGATTTCGATAAGTTAGAGCAGAGAATATTTGATAAGACTGTTATAAAGTGTGGATGAAAGTGGAGGTAAGTATGGATAAGAAATTTAAGCATGGAGATAGAGTTTATCACAAAAATTTGAAGCAATACGGATTCTTTATTGGATATGCATGGGAATCTGAGGAAGAATGCGATGTTAACTTTGAGACAGAAGATGGCGAGATAGAACAAAAACATGTTAGCGTGAATTGGTTGGAACCAGCACAGAAAACATACAATAAAGAAGTTATGGAATCTCTTAGACAGCACAGAGGATTAGAACCTGGCGATGTGTCACAGGATTCAGATATTATGAGCATGGCGAAACAAGATGCATTCAATGAATATTGTGAGTGGGAAGGGTTGCTTGGTGGATACGGATATTCATTATTGAATGTTGTGGAAAATATTTATGATATAAATTTGCAACAATAAAAGAAGAGGGAATTTATTCGTGAATAAGTTGTTTAATTGGGAATTGTATGATAAAAGTAAAATTGATATGCATAGGATTATTGCAACAATAAATGTGGCATGGATAACATCTGGATATGTAATTGCTGAAAATATTGATGAAGCAAAAGAAAAATTGAGTAATAGTTTCGATTTTACAAGTGGAAAATATATACTAAATTTTGATCTTGGTGAATCATTTATGAACAAATCATATGTACAAGATAATAAAAATTCTGATGTCTTTATAGAGGATTTTTTATTAAATGTAGAAGAAGATATGAATAAGTCTTGAAATCCGGTTTTCAAGTGGAGGTTAAAGAATGAAATATATAAGTAATGATGGTATAGTGTTTAATTCTGAACAGAAATGTAGAAATCATGAAAGCAAAAATGAGTTCCTACAAAGAGAAAAGAATGGAGAAAAAATAAATGAATACATTTACATATTTGAAAGAGGAAAAGAAGAAATTATAAAACATGAAATAGGAATAAAAGAAGTTCATGACGATGGATTTGATCTTGAAAGTAATTATGGATACACATTGCCATTTAAAGATATTGGTGAATGGAGACAGACAAGTTGGAGTGCTGGCTGTAGCTATAGGTATACCATACTTTTAACTTGTGATGAAAGTATAGAAAAATATTTATCTGAAATTAAGCATCATATTGCCACCTGTATTCAGAATCAGATAGAAAGTCTGACAGGATATTTGAAAAACTTAGCATAGATTGTCAATAAAATGTTGCTTTCAAGTCATAAATTCTGTTGACTTACACATAATAGCAGCATATAATATAAGTACAATAAACAGTACGGTTTTTGGTACGGAAAGAGGTGCGTTATGATTGCAACAAAACAGATGGATGTAAGAGCGAATATAAAAAAGTATTTTGATATGGCATTTAATGGAGAACCAGTGATTGTATCACGAAAGGAAAATAAAAATGTTGTTATAATATCTGAGGCAGAATATAACGAATTGGCGAAGGCAAAACATAATGCCGAGTATTTAGCAAAATTGAATAGGGCAGATGAACAGATTAAAAACGGTCAGGTGGTAACAAAAACTATGGATGAGCTTCTGGCAATGGAGGAATAGTCTATGAAAATCACTTTTGCAGAAGATGGATGGAGAGAATATCTCTATTGGCAGACTCAGGATAAAAAGATAGTAAAGAAGATAAACCAATTATTACAAAGTATAGAACGAGATGGAGTATTACAAGGCATAGGTAAACCAGAACCATTAAAATATGGAAAATCAGGATCATTTAGTAGACGAATAGATGATGCAAATCGGTTGGTTTATGAGGTTTTAGATGGTCAAATTATTGTGAAATCTTGTAAAGGACATTATAATGACTGATAGTAGGAATCGAGATAGATCGATTCCTATAGTTACATTTGGAGAAGTAATTATTTGAAATATTGGAGGAAAAATCATGAGTGAATTTAAAGCATTAGATGGAGGAAAACCTTTTATACAGCCAGAGAGTCCGTTTTTCTTATTAACAGAAGATCCAGAAGGGAATGTATCTTATTGTTGGTGGGATAATGAAGAAGGACTTCAGGAAGATGCTGTTGAGAGAAGGGGATCGGGAGAACGGATTATTTGTGCAATTGAGATTTCTTCATGTAGAGATGTGGAAATTCCGTCTGAGTATACCGTTGATGATTTTATAGAGGAAGTTAATTCTGCATACGATGGTGCAAAAGAAATGGGATTTGATAGTATTGTTTTGGTTATAGAGACAGATACAGAAGAAATGTATTATATTAATGATACAGAAGATGGCTTCCAGTGTGATGAATTTGATTACTATTTTGAAGATCTGGATTCCATTGCAGAAGCATTATTTAATGAGAAAATTATTGGAAAACCTGTTGAGATTAGAATCGAATAGGCTTTGAAATGCTGTTTCTAAGTGGAGGTTTTGAATGTTTAATAAAAATGGGAAAAGAGTAATTCAAGTTGCGATTAAACATATTATTGAATTGCCAGGAAATATTTCAGATGATGAAATTGAGAAGTTTTAGAAGAAAAGTATAAGGGAAAAGAATATCAATGGTGTGACGGAGATCAAGATGTTTTTGGTGATTTTTAGCAATGAAAGGCTGGATTTATTGATTGGAGGAGATAAATGTGAATGTAAAAGATAAACCAAATAAAGTAAGGGCAAGATTGATTATAGACATTGAGGCAGAATTTTATGATAACGAATCCTCAGAAGAAACATTGAGGTATTGTGTTGAACAAGATATAGAGGATGCAGGATTTAATGTGATTGATGTTTCGGTAAAGAATGAATAAAATTCTAGTTTTAAATAATGGATGGGAGATGATGAAGTGGTAAAATTAAAAGTTGGAAGAAATATACTTGACATAGATGAGAATGATTTGATCTTAGATAACGGAGCTTGTTATCAGATTATAACTAAAAGAATTGGATTTGGCTTTAATGAACTAATTCCTGTAATGAGTAAAAAATTATTTGCAGATTTAAAGAAATGTGGATTGATTTTTACCAGTGAAGGACTAAGACAGGCTGCTGTTAAAAAATACGGAAATCATGTAGTGGCATTCTGGAAATTTGATGTAAATCAGATGCAGAAGATGGGATATTAGTAGATGAATGTGAAATTTTAATGATACTGAAGGAGAAAGTGAATGGGAAAAACTAACATCTTGGTTATAGGAAACGGGTTTGATTTATATCATGGATTAAAAACAAATTACATAGATTTTGTCAGATTTTCCGAAAAATTGTTAAAAGCAGAGAAAGGAACTAAAGGTAGAAATTGGATTATAAGTAATTCTTTTGTAAAATGTTTTATAAAAGTAGCTTCAGAAAATCAAAATTGGATTGATTGTGAAAGAGAAATAGAAAAAATTGTAAATATGTTTTTAAAAATAATGTATGATAGAAATGTTTTTGGTGTTAAATCAAATTATATAGAAAAGAATAATACTTCACTTGAATTATATGAGTTTGAGACATTAAAATTAATGAATAGGTTTTGTGAAAAATCAGATTCACAGGAAATTAAGATACGAGATAGTTATTTTAAAACTTATGAGGGAATTGATAAAGAACTATTGATGAGAAAATTAAAAGAAGATTTGAATGATTTAATAAAACTGTTTAAATATTATTTAGAGGAGAATGTAATAGATCAACCAGTTAGTAGATTTTCCAATCAAATACAAGAAATACACCCTGATTATGTTATCAATTTTAACTATACTAATACATGTGAACAGTACGGTATAAATGTGCAAGATATATGTTATATACATGGATCGGTGCAAGATAATAATATGGTGTTGGGGATAAGAGATATAGATGAAAAAGATATAAATTCCATATATTTTAAAAAATTTTTTCAAAGAATACAAAAACGTACAAATACAATTCAATGGGATAAGTTTATTGAAGACCATGGACTAGGTAGCAAATTTAGCATTGCACATACATATTTTTTTGGACATTCATTAAGTAATAATGATGGAGATTTAATAAGAAGTATTTATGAAAACTCATGTAAAATAATCATCTACTATTTAAATAGTCAAAAAGATTATGAGCAAAAGGTCATTAATCTTATTGATACATTGGGAAAGGAAAGTGTTATACAAGGGATGAATTCTAAGAAAATTGATTTTCAGATAATAAAATAACTATTTAATCAGGAGGTGTGTTATTTGAGAGATAAAGCCTATCTTAGAGATGTGAGGAAAAGAAAAATACAGAGAAAAAAACGTATTAACAAAGCAGTTTATGGCTTAGATTGGTATCCACATGAGGGACAGTATTCAAAGGGGAAAATTCATTGTGGATGTGGATTGTGTAAGTTTGGTAAAAAGTATGGATTGCCAACCATTAGAGATATGCGAGAAAAATCAAGAGAATATATTTTGTATGATGATTACAAAAAGGCACAATAAGAAAAGTTAATATCAGAAATTGAAGCGATACTGAAAATGTATCGCTTTTATTGATATAGAAACCATAATTTTATCTTTGATATTAGCCAGTATAGCATAGAAAAAGCCTTATTTCTATATTAAAAATATGGAAGATATGGATAAAACTGTAATATGATCAATCATCCATAAGTGAAAAAGCGTGTAAAATAGGCATTTTTGTATATGAAAACAAGATAAAATTATGGTTTCATTTGATTTAATAAACGTTGCATTTTAGGATCATCAGATATTAATATTTCAATGGGAGAACAATCAAGTTCTTTGCAGATTGATTCAAGTATCTCAAATTTTATAGATGTAGATGTCCCT
>ERZ808051.1994-NODE-1994-length-11512-cov-3.753564_pt1 | contig 11512 bp, 8 predicted proteins | sample MGYA00380199_ERZ808051 | MGnify/ENA primary metagenome ERZ808051 (study PRJEB31490, sample SAMN06133391) | mouse gut metagenome | isolation source: J11 | host: mice | place: China: Chengdu | collected 2015-05 ...
ACATTCTCAATGAACTGCTCTGTGGTAAGGGCCGTGGTGAAGCCTGGGAAGCTCTCCAGCTTGTCAATGGTTCCGCCTGTATGGCCCAGGCCCCGGCCGCTCATCTTCGCCACGGGAATGCCGCAGGCCGCCACCATGGGGGTCAGGGCCAAAGAGGTCTTGTCCCCCACGCCGCCGGTGCTGTGTTTGTCTACCTTGACGCCATGGATCCCGGATAAATCCAGGAAGTCGCCGCTGTGGGCCATGGCCATGGTCAGGGCCAGGGTCTCCGCCTCTGTCATCTTCCGGAAGTAGATTGCCATCATCAGGGCCGACACCTGATAGTCCGGGATTTCGCCTTTTGTGTAGCCCTCGATGAAGTAGTCGATCTCCTCCCTGGAAAGCTCGCCGCCGTTTCTTTTTTTCATAATGATGTCGTACATTCTCATAGCTTTCTGCCTCGTCTTTCCCTGAATTTAATTTGCAGTATTCTTTTCATACTATCCGTCATGCCGCCTGGGGCGTCAGTACTGTTCTCAGCGACATATACCAGAGAACTCAGTTCTTAGAAGTTCTTTACACATTTTCAAACATGCCGCTTTAGCGACACATACATCAAAAACAATTTCTAGTGTCAAGTACAATCGGTGCCGGTCAAAGCGCGAACGGCGCTTGAAGAATGCCCGCACAAAGCGAGCCTTGTTCGCTTTGTCATTCTTCTGTGTGCAATTTAGATTTTCTTAGCGGGCATGGGTCATGTCTCCTCTTGGCCGCTTGGAAAAGCCCTGCACACTTTTACAGGCCCCAGCAGCCCGCTGGGCCCAATCTGCATGTATTCCGAGAAGCGCTCTCTGATTCTGTGGACCAATGTATTGGCAACTTCCACCTCAATCAGGTTCTCGCCCTCTTTTGCTGCTTCGGAAATATCCCACAGATACGGCTGACAGATGCGCATACCCAGGTCCCGGCCGTTTACGCTGAGCTTCGCCGTGCCGCCCACCCGACCCAAATCCAGACCCATTTTCGCGGTTTTCTCCAGGGAAAGCGTGGTGTGATAGCGCATCCGTCCTGAGAAACGAGGCCATCCTACCTTGCCTGTAATGGAGAACAGTTCCGATGCCTCCCTGACGATACGGAATTCCTCTTCCTTTCCCTCTTCCAGCAGTGCAATTTCCCACAGCAGCTTAGGCCTATCCGCCTCCTCCCACTCTGTCTGGGGCTTTGCCCTGTCCAGAACGTCCTGGGAAAGTTCATCGAACAGCAGAATCTCCGACTGGTAGGGCACAAGGCGCACTCGTATCTTGCCATCCTCTGTGGTATCCCTGCTGATTGTTCCGCTTAACAGGTCAAGCCGCAGGAAATCACCCCGGCAGGGCAGTTCGATGGTTTCGTCCACATTACACTGCACATCCTCCCAGAACAGCATGAACCAGGATGCGCCTCCTCTGGTAAAATGGCCGATTCGCAGGTGGGGCGCTCCCTTAGTATACAAATGGACAAGATGACGGTCTCTGACTGCGGCAACAAGCTGCTCTGTCAAAAGATGCGCCTCTGTCCTCCGGGCTTCCCTCTCACATGCTTCCCCGTCCTCGGTAAGCCAGAACACCGGTAAACCCTCACGTAAGAAACGCTCCGCCAGGCAATGCAACGCCTCAGGATACCGCTCCCCATAGGGGATCACCAGGAAACGGTGAGCGTGGCCGTTGACTACAAGCTCCCCATTCTTTATCTGTGCCGTCTCCAGGGCATCCAGCGGCAGAAAATCAAAGTCCACATGGGCATCGTACAGCACCTTTGCCACTCTGTCCATGGTTCGGCGGGAGGGCGCACTCATCCACTCCGCCTCCGCCATATAGAAGACAGCCCCATCAGTCTGCAAATCCGCTCCCTCCAGCAGATGGCTCACCTGATTCACATACTTCATCAGCTGGCAGAAACCCTCGTACTGGGGATTGTTGCCCTGGGCATAAAAATGCGGCGGACAGTCAGGATCCGGATACTTGTCCGTAAAAGCATGGGGGACGAATCTGGTAATGCCCCGCACCAGCAGGAAATCCATCAACCATTTCATACAGGCCGTATCCTCCGCCCAGCCATACGCGCCGAACACCTCGCACATGGCCACCCCCTGCATCCTAGGCTCTATCCTGGCCAGGGAGGTTCCCAATCTGGGCAGCACATAGTGGAAAAATGCATGACCTGCCGTACCTGCCGAAATCCGCGCCGATACGTCCAAATCTCCAAAGCCCGGCATCACCTGGTGGAGCACGATATCGATGCCGCTCATGTCCTGTCCGGCCAATGCCCGGAAATAATGGCCGCCAGAACAGCCCAGACGCATATGTGCGTTCATGTCCTCGATGACATGACCGGTATACCGTACGCCGTGAACCCGGCACCACTCTCCCAGCTGCATGGAAAAATTCCGCTCCCAGAGTTTTGTAACCGCATTCATATAGGCAAGGCGAATCTTCGCTGACATATCCGCTTCCATAGGATACCAAAGACCTGGCAGTAATTTCAGCATTGACAGTTCTGCTACTTTCTCCGCCTCCGATGACTGCACCATGGTCTTTCCTGTCTCCGGCCACGGCGCTTCCGGTTCCCACAGTCCAGACATTTCATTCAAAATATCCCCGCTCCAGGGATAGGCCATCCCCGGCTGCCCTACGGTTCTGTAATAAAATCCCACATCCTGTCCATCCGGGCCTACATGGGGACTGCCCAGCCCCGGTTCGTCCGAGAAGAACCCGGCCAGCGTATTGCCGAAATATTCCGAAAAGTGCGCATAGTGGGGCTCATACACCGCCTCAATCAATGCCTGCACGGATTCCCTGTCAATACAGTTTATGTATTCCCGGCCGCCCTTACGGGTCTTGATCAGGAAGAAGATCCGGTAGAATCCCTCCGGCACATCCCAGAACAAAAGCCCCTCTGCCATATCCTCCAAAAGGATTCCCTCTCCGGCCAGCAATTCTCCTGCGTCTCCCCGCCTGTAGGCCACTGCGCCCAGCAGCTCCTCGTCGTCCTCTGCGTCCAGCTTCGGCACCAGCACCGCGCTCCCCTCCATGGGACCTGCCACATCCACATGCCGCTCCCTGACAAACCACTGCCGACGCTGTGGATACTTCTCTTTCAGGATTCCGTTGGCATAGCCTGTGGGGAAATGCTTGTCGTCCAGAATCCAGACTTTCATGTCCCGCTTCCTTGCTTCCTCCAGGATTACTGACATGTCGTCCCACCACTCCTGCCTGCCGAATTCCTCATGGGGCCTGGACTCCACGCAGAAAGCCCTGCAGCCGCTTTCCCAAATCACCCGGACGCGCTCCGCCAGCCCCTCTCTTCCTCCCTCGTGAACCCACATAAAAGGAAAGAGATAATTTTCGCCTTTCCCCTCCAGTACCTCTGTCAAACGCTTATCCATGATGTTCCTCCTCTATGTCCAGTTTTCCACCGCCAGCCCCTCAACCTGCCAAAACTCCTCTGTATGGTTCGTCACCAGTACAAGCCTTTCGGCCCTTGCATGTGCCGCTATCAGCAAATCCATGGGGCCAATGGGCGTCCTCCTCCGTTCCAGTCCCGCTCTGATTTTTCCGTATTCTTCCGCTGCTGATGCCGAATAATCCAAAACGGTAAGGGGTGACAGGAATAAAGACAATGCGATTCGATTTATGTCTGCCACCCCACTTTTCTCCACACCATGGAGCAGTTCTGCATATGTAATCGCCGAAATACAGATTTCCTCCGGATCATGCAGCAGGAAATTTTGGAGAACCGTCTCCGGCTTATGCTTAATGGTATAAATACAGATATTGGTATCCAGCATATACTTCATAGTTATACCCCTGGCACGCTTTGGTGCGCATACCAATCTTTCCTTTCAAACTTCCTCCCGCTCCCGGCAGGTAATCTCACCGCGGCCATTGTCCATAAAATCCTCCGAGAAAAGATGCAGGCTGTCCAGAAAGCCGGACCATTTGTTATCCTTTGGCATCAGAATCACAATATCGCCGATTTTGTTTACCGCCACTTCCTCTCCGCTAAAGCGGCACTCCTTGGGCAGCCGGACCGCCTGGCTTCTTCCGTTTTCAAATAATTTTGCTGTCATCATTTCTACATACCTCCCTATACTTTTAATATATATCGTGATATATATCTTGTCAAGCTTCAGGAAATTTATCTCAGATTCACCGATACTTCTTGTATCAAAAACAGAAAGGATTTCCGGATGCCAAATCCACAATATGCTCCGCACAGGTTGCTCCCCTGGAAAAGGTAATGTTAAACTTTGCCTCCGCATTCACCCGGGTGACGCGCAATACCATTTTGTTCTCTCCCCGGTTCAGCCTAATGTTTTCCAGATGCACATTTTCTCCCGTCCAGTTGTCGCAGGTATCCCGCTGGGCCAGAATGCTTCCATTGAGGCTTAACCGAAACGGAGAAGTATGGCCTATCTGTATGCATACATCCATATCCCGCGGCGCGATCAGGATTCGGGAAAAATATACTGTGCAGGGCCCCCTAAACCCCATAAAATCCTCCAGGCAAAAGCTGTCCTCCCGCACATTTGCCAGAATCTGCTCGTAGGCCAGACCCTGGACACGGCTTTGATCTGCCTCGCTTTCCTTTCCACCGCCCAAGGGCTCAAAAAGCGCCTCCTCCGAAATAAATTCCGTGTCCGTATCCGCAGCGAAATTCAGATGGAACTGGCGCACCTTGTCCGTCTCGCTTCCCTGCACCCGGGAGTTTTCCATCAGTTCAAAATAAGAGGAATGGGTCAGAAGTTCCCGGGGCGTACAAATCGGCTCCGTGCGCCAGAACGGTCCGGAAAGCTTCCAGGGCACGGCTCCCGCAAGGCCAAACTCCTTTTGCAGCACCCTGCGTCCCTTATTGAAAGCGCTGACCGTAAAGATATTCCTGTCATAGACGATATCCGTATCACCGGGCAGCATAAAGCTGACGGATAACTCCCTGTCGCAATCAGGAAGAAGTTCCAGGCCGAAATCCGGCGGGGAACAGAGAATCCCGTTTACCGTCTCAATATGGCAGTCCAGTCTCTGTCTGTGTCCGCTTCGGTTTTCAAATCTCAAAAGAACCGTTTTGCTTTCTCCGAGGACGATGGAAGGATCCATGCCAGGATAGCTTACTAAGACACGGACCGGGGCCGGGAGTTCAAATCCAAACTGCACCTCCGGTGCGTCCGTAATCGTAACACAGTCGTTGACAGTCTTGGAAAACTGTATGCCCACTCTGGCAATATCCTCCGCCAGGTCGAAAATCTTATCGCTGCGCCGGTCGCTTTGCACGCCAAGTGCATATGTGATCTCTGTAAGCCCATATGCCTGTATCAACTCCTCCGCCCCACGCAGCAGGCCGATCACTGCCCCGGCCGTGGCACAGGTACAGTCCGTATCAAAACCGCAGTTAAGGGCAAGGAGGCTGGTTTTGAGGATATCGCCCTCCCCAAGCAAAAGCGCGGCAATGGTGATGCCCATATTCTGGTATAGATTGGTGCAGTCAGGATGTCCATAGCGGAACAAAAGCTTTCTGAGAACTACTTTGATGTCGTTATATATTCCGCACAGTTCCCTGGTTTCACACACAAGCCTGCGGAATTTTGAGTCGGGTGGCAGTATGACAAGGGCTTTGTCAAGCAGACAGTTCATGTCATCTTCAAAAAAAGCCTCACTTTCCAGAGCAGCCAGGAAACGCTCCGCCCATATGGACTCCCCAAAGTGGTCGATCTGCCCGTCCCTTGAGGCAAACTCACTGGCAAGAACCATATTGCCCACACTGACGCATCCCCATAGTTCGGAACGGATGGGACACCCCATCCCTTCCATATAATAGTCATTGCAAAATTTCCCCGAACAGGGCGGATAAATGCCACGCTCATAATTTTTGCGCATCACGGCATATTCTCCCGGAGAATAGGTACAGTACTTCACAAAACGGTCAAGTAAATCAAAGGCTGTAAAATGCTCGCCTTTCTGCTCCAGCACATCCAGCCACAATACCTGCAAATCCAGGTCATCATTGGGCAGGGTACAGTCAATCATCTCCTGTTTGAAAGTAAGTTCCAGCGGCATTTTTATTCCCTCATAGGGGGCTCCGATATTGCCGGAAACCGCTTTTCCGATAAAACAACCGTAAATCTTGTCCAGGTAAGTCTTATATGAAATCGTTCTCATGGCGGTATTCATTTCTTTTACTCCTTTCTCTCTTTCCTTTCCTATAAAGGGAATGTCCTGAATTCTATTATACTTAAGAAAATTTGTTTTGAATAGAAAAAATTATTGCATGAAAGCACTATCAGGCGGAACAACCTCACGAACCGATTGTTCCGCCTGATCTGTTCCCTCACTGATTTTCTGCGTATTTCTTCTACTTACCCGCTTTCCACTCCTCCAGCTGTCTCTGGACTTCCGTGACGATCTTTTCCGAACCATTGGCCTTTAGCTTCTCAATGAACTCATCCAGAGTCTTGTTCACGTCCTCCTGGGAGGCCAGCTGCCCTGTATTCAGCCTGGAAGTGTACTCCACCTCCACGCTGGAGCATGCGGCAATCTCATTGGCAATGGGTGTCGTATCCACCACAAATCCCATATGGGCCGCCACCAGCGCCTCATCATTGTACTTCTTGATATTCTCCAGCACAGCCCGGTCAGGCCCTACATAGGATTCCGGCCCGTCCACAATCGTCAGATTTCCTGCATAGGTGCCATACCACTCCAGCCATCCCGCATTGGACACATCGGCATTGCGGTTGCAAAGCTGTATTTTGCCGTCTCCATCGTACTCCCAGTGCTCTCCCTCCACTCCGAACCGAAGCAGGGTGGCAATATAGGGATCGCTGTTGATCAAATCCAGTACCATCATAGCCCGCTCAGGATTCTTACAGTTAGCGCCGATTGCGTTTCCCACACCGGTATAGTTGGAAGTATCCGTCCACACCTTATCGAAGACCTTGAGCTTCGTCTTGTACGCATCCCCATGAAGATCCTCGCTGATCCAGGTATAGCCCCAGGCAGGACACAGAAGCGTGGAGGGCTCGTAAATTGCGGGACCATTCAGGCTGTTGTAGTCATAGGCAAAAACACCTGTCTCCACAAGTCGCTGCTTTAAAAGCACAAATTCCCTGTAGGCGTCAGATTCATAGAAACTAAATACTGTATCCGTGTCATAGGCCGGATCTGCCTCCAAACCGGGCACATTACATACGGCAAAGCTGGATACCAACTGCTCCAGGGCATAGAAATAAGGAACCGGGATAGGTGCCTCAGCCACCAGCGGCATTCCCGCATATTCCGGGAACTTCTCGTCCCGTAGCTTTACTGCCTCCACGGCAAATTCCTCAATATCCATCATATTGTTCCACTGCTGTCCCGCCACATCCAGACCTAGCTCCGTGGCCAATGTGTCGTTGTACACAAAGCCCATAATATAGGCATTGTCCTTAAGGGTGGGCACACAATAAATATGACCGTTCACTTTCACAGCGTCCCATACCGTATCCTTAAACAATGCTTTCACATTGGAGCCGTAGTCCCACAGCTCTTCAAGGGGATAAAAGGCATCCTGGCTGGCATAAGTCAGATAGCTGACGCCCCGTCCCCCATCCAGCATGACCAGATCGACAGGCTCTCCAGAAAGCAGCATATTGGAGACCACATCTTTGTAATCACTCCCTAAGACATGCAGGTTTACCTTACAGTTGAGTTTTTCCTTGAAATAGGCGTCCAAGGCCTGCTGGATCAAATCTGCATCTGTGCCTGCCCCATTGATACAGAAATACCAGTCTAACTCTACATACTCCAGTTCTCCATTTCCCGCGGCATCTTCTGCCCCGCCGCTCTCTCCTCCCGCTTCCGGCGACGATGTCACACTTTCCTCCGTCTTGGATGCTGACGGTTTCTCATCCGTCTGGCCTCCTGCGGGCTCCTTTCCACAGCCAACCAGCATGGAAAACGACAGAGCCATAGTGCACAGCAACGCAATAACCTTTCGCTTCATAAATCTACCTCCTGATTTTGTTTTTTATTGTGAACCATACTACATGGCTACAATCATTCTTTAATACTCCCCACCGTAAGCCCGGTGACAAAATACCTCTGGAAAAACGGATAGGCGAACAGTACAGGCACTACCACCAGCACTGTACATGCCATAATCAGATTTTCATTGGGCACGCTTTTGAGCAGACGCAGACCGTCCGGCGTACTGGCCATCTGGGAATTCTGTTTCAGGAATTCCACCGAATTCTGTATCTTTGTCAGTAACGTCTGGAGAGGCACCAGCTTCGGATTCTGGATGTACAGCATCCCAGTGAACCAGTCGTTCCATCTTCCCACAAATCCAAATAACCCTATCGTGCCCACTCCCGCCTTGAACAGCGGACACACAATCCGCAAAAACACCGTAAAATGTCCTGCCCCGTCAATCCTGGCCGAGTCCATCAGTGCCTCCGGAATGGTAGTCCTGATGAAAGTTCGCAGAATGATAACCCAGGAAGCATTCACCAGCCCTGGCAGTACCAGAATCCAGAACGAGTCTTTCAGATGATAGTACCGCACATTTAAGATATAGGACGGCACCAGCCCTCCCCCGAACAGCATGGTAAAAAACACAAACCATGTCAGCGCCCGCCTCAGCCAGAAATCTTTCTGACACAGCACATAAGCGTACAGGGACATGACAATCAGGCTAAGCACGGTGCCCAGTACGGAATAGGCGATGGTGACTATGTAGGAGGCTGCAATCTGCTCCCCCATTTTCAGTACATACCCGTAAGCCTCCAGAGACCACTCTATCGGAAAAAAAGTGTAGCCTGCCTTGTTGATGCTGGCCGTACTGGAAAAAGAAATTATCACCACCAGCAACACCGGCAGAATGACTATCAGCACTGCCAGAATCAGTACCAGATGGAAAATCATGTTCCACTTCCCGCTGATTTGGTTTATCTGTCTCGTTTTCTGATTTTTCATAGTCGTTCTCTCCCTCCAGGCTCCCCTAAAACAATGCGTTCTCCGGGTCTATTCGGTTCACAATCTTATTGGCTGCCAGCAGGAACACAAACCCTACCACCGACTGGAACATGCCTGCTGCAGTGGTCATACCCAGATTGGCCTGGGTCTTTAAGCCGTTGTAGATATAAGTGTCGATGACATTGGTCACCGGATACAGCGCACCGCTGTTCCCCGTCACCGTATAGAACAGTCCGAAATCCCCGTGGAAGATCCCCCCCATGGCCATAATCAGGTTGATGGAGATAATCATCCGCAGATGGGGCAACGTAATATAGCGCGCCTGCTGCAGTTTGGAAGCCCCATCCAGTGCGGCCGCCTCATAATATTCCCCGGAAATTCCTGAAATCACCGCCAGAAACAGCACTGTCTGGTATCCCACCCCTTTCCAGGCCGCCAGAAACACCAGCAATGGAGGCCATATCCTAAGTTCATGGTACCAGTTGGTCAACCCCTCTCTCCCTAACATCAACATGATTTGATTGACAAAGCCCTTTGAACGATCCAAAAACGCAGTCACAACAATTGCCACCACTGCCCAGGACAGAAAGTACGGCAGCATATAAATAGTTTGGTAAACCTTTGCGCTCCTCCTGGAATGAATCTCGCTGAGCAACAGCGCCATTCCCAGCGCCAGCACAATTCCCATGGCAATAAAGACAACATTGTAGAGAAGTGTATTCCTTACAATGACATAAGCATCCGTGGATGCGAAAAGAAATTTGAAATTCTGAAATCCTGTCCACTCTGAGCCAAAGATTCCCTTGCTCACATTGAATTTCTTAAAAGAAAGAACCAGCCCCCCCATAGGAAAATAATTGAACAAAAGCAGCAAAACCACCGCTGGCGCCGCCATAATATAGAGCGGAATGTCTCTTTTTCTCCATATCTTACGTTTCTTTCCCTCCACCTTGTGTCCAGCCATATTCTCCTCACCCTTTCCGCATGTTCTGCCAACCATTTCATTGGAAAGCACACTACTTTCGTTGATCTGAATCAATTTTATCATCCTTTGTAAGGCAAAAAATGTTGAAATGATGAAAGGACATGTCATAATGTGTTATATTAGTAAAGAGATTGGATATATTTGGAATGCAAAGGCTGGAATAAAAATGGATAGAGAAGATTGCGGAACATCCAAGAATATGTTATCCTGAATGCATGAAATGGCATAGCAACATTGCAAGGAGGCCTCATGGTAAAAGATCTTTTTCGTTCCTCTGTTTACAGCCCTTTTTACGATATCCAGCTAATTCAGATTGGACATCAGGACTGCATACCCGGACACTACTCTGGGCCATATATCCGTAATTTCTATTTGCTGCATTTTATCACAAAAGGCTATGGACAGTTTTCGATAGCGGACAGGGAATATGCCTTACAGACAGGAGATTCTTTCTTTATCTCGCCCGGTTTGTCCACCTCTTATCGGGCGGACGATGCGGCTCCATGGGGCTATATCTGGATTGGGCTGAAAGGCATTATTTTACCTCAGCTATTGGACGAGGCAGGCCTTTCGCAAAAGTCTCCGGTACTCTCCTATTCCGCCGCGCTTTTACAGGCCCTGCGGCAGGTGGAGCTTTGTGCGGAGCAGGATGGTTTCGACTCTCTTCGAACTCTTGGACAACTTTACCTTTTCCTTCATGAACTGGTGAAATGTGGGAGTACGCAAGCAGATTCTACCCCCCCAGGAAGAAATGCCTATGTTGAAACTGCAGTAAAATATATTCAACAAAACATAAACGAGAAATTATCCGTATCCGGCCTGTCTGACATGCTGGGCATTGACCGCAGCCATTTCTGCACCATCTTTAAGCGCCACATGGGCTATTCTCCCAAGCAGTACATCCAGACCCAGAAGATGGAGAAAGCCAAAATCCTCCTGGAGACCACGGATATGTCCATCCAGGCCATCGCCCATCTATTGGGCTATGGAGACCAGTTCGCTTTCTCCCATGCTTTCCAGCAAAACATTGGCGCAAGCCCCAAAGGTTGGCGCAAGCTCCATGGCACCAGTCTCGGTTCAGCTTTGAAGTAAGACTGGTTTCAAGTACAGAAATGGGGATGCCGTGGCACTTGTGAATTTTCCTGAATCCGAAAAGTAGGTTGTCTATGTAAAGCGCAAAAATCAAGCCATGATTTGATATAATCTTTTGCCTAACATGAGCCACAGCATTTGTAACAATATATAGGTTTTTATCTCACCTAGATTATTGCCAGCACGAATGCTATCGCTGTCTACATTCAATTTTTAAAGAAACCAATTTTTCGTAATTTTTCCATACTCTATTTTCTGAAGTTCCTGAAAGTTGTTTTCATAATATCCCTCTGCATAAGCCTCACATGCCTTTTGCAGCATATTGGTGTACAACCCCAATGTCGCTGCCCCAGTGACTTTTTGTAAAGGACTTTTTAATTAAATTCACAGAAAATTTACATTTCAGGGCAAAAAATAGAGCCAGGAACCTGTTTTTTAGATTCCTGGCTCATTAGCGCCATTTACATGTTCT
>ERZ808051.1995-NODE-1995-length-11511-cov-4.459332_pt1 | contig 11511 bp, 7 predicted proteins | sample MGYA00380199_ERZ808051 | MGnify/ENA primary metagenome ERZ808051 (study PRJEB31490, sample SAMN06133391) | mouse gut metagenome | isolation source: J11 | host: mice | place: China: Chengdu | collected 2015-05 ...
TAACCCCGAATCAGCGCCGATTTCGGGGTATCGGAACCAGGGCTATAATTTCACCATAACATCCTCCACCGCCTACGACCACAAATGGATATACGGGAGAAACATTTTTGAAAACATCGACTACCTGGTGGACTCCATATTTGCAAATTACCTGTCACGTCCCGGTGTCAGGCAGCCCATTTTCACATCCTACTGTGACGGGCAGAGGGTGACCTGTTCCGGCTTAAGCCAGTGGGGCTCCAAATACCTTGGCGACCAGGGCTACTCGGCCATTGAGATTATCAGATATTACTACGGAAACGATATGTATATTAACACTGCGGACATTATCTCCGGCGTTCCCTCCTCATGGCCGGGCTATGACTTAGGGATCGGCGCTTCGGGCGACAAGGTGCGCCAGCTGCAAAATCAGTTAAACCGCATCGCCCGCAACTACCCCGCCATCCCAACCATCACCGCAGACGGCATTTACGGTCCCAGAACCGCGGAGGCAGTGCGCACCTTCCAGCGTATCTTCAACCTGCCCCAGACCGGCGTCACCGACTATGCCACATGGTATGAAATCTCCGACATCTATGTGGGCGTGACAAGGATCGCTGAACCGGAATAAGCTTCAAAAAGTGCCGCTCCCAAAACGAATCTCGACCTGATCTCAAAAAGCCAGACAAAAAATGACGGTTATGCAACTAATAAGGATTGAAGCCTGTATTGTACAGGACTCAGTCCTTTTAGTTTGCATTTCATTCTTTTATATATAATAATCTATATATCATTCCAACTTACTACGAAATTCCAAACGCAGGCGATATTGCCGAACAATTAGAGCGCCGAACACAAAAAGACAGATAATAAATAATATTTTAACAAGTGTATTGACAAATCTAAACAAATACTATATTATATAGCTATAATCAGAGAAAGGAGTTGTTGTTATGTCAGATATATCAAGAGAAGAAAAAGCATGTGCAGGTATTGGATTATCTGCTGGCGCTGCTGGAATTGTTACTATAAGTGGAGCAAGTACTGCTGCCGGCGGAGGAATGATCGCAGCAGGTATTACTAATTGTGTCGCAGCAGCTCCCGGTATTGCTAAGTTAGCTATTATAGGAGGACAAACACTTTGTGCCTTTCCTGTTTTAGCTCCTGTTGCTATTGTTGGCGGACTAAGCTATGCGGTATATAATTTTATATGCAGTGCAACTGAAAATTAATTTTATCCAATAAAACAATTTACCTAAGCCAGTCCGTTCATTCGGACTGGCTTTATCCATGTGGTCATTTAGTTAGCAATCCTTTTCAATGGAATCCGGCTCTGCCGCAAAGCCGTAAATATCCACGCGGCGGCCCTTACTGCCGAAACGGGTCCCGTCCTTTTGAAACCACTCCCCGCTTTCGCCCAGCGCCGTCACGCAAAGCGTATATTCCCCGCTCTTTAATTCGGGCGAGACATACCGGAGCCCCTTCATCGGCACGGCGCTGTAAAAATCAATGACCGCCTCATTGACAGCTCTACCCTCCGAATTCCTGATTTCCACCCTGCAGTATCCCCCTTCGTCAGAGGCAGCGCCAAACAGATATACCCTGCCTCCGGAGACGCAGAACTCCGCCTGTCTGCCCTCCCCCTTCACATCCGAGCAAAACGCCAGGGGCCGGATGCAGGGCTCTCTCCACTCGCTTCCGTCGGCGGGGCGCCATGCCTGCATATACCGGCTTATCCTCATATTGCCGCCTTCAAATGCAAGCGGCAGCATCACAAGCGTTGCCGCCGACGCCTGCCTGGGATAAGACCATCTGTCCCCCAAATACATTTTAATCGAGCCCTCCGCCGTCTGACAGTCGAAAATATAAGAGCACTGTGTATTGTATGTAAGGCTGCCCTCCGGGCAAAACAGCCCCTTCATGACCCACGGTCCCGCTATATTATCCGCCGTGAGGTAATAGTTGTCGTTGCGCTCCCAGCTGGTCTTTTGGGAAAACATAATATAATATTTCCCCCCATATCTGCACATTGCCGGGGATTCCCCGCCGGGGGCAATATTTTCCGCCACCAGCTCCTCCGCCTCCGTGCATTCGGCATTCAGCCGGTATATATTACCCTCGTGGGTCAGCAGATAAGCCGTGCCGTCCTCGTCCACGAAGGTGCCCATGTCCCATTTTCTGACCTTCTCCCCCTTGTAAAGCAAGGGACCCGCAAAGGTATAGCTGCCGTTTATGGTATCGCATACCGCCACTCCGATACACGGGTCTGAGTAATTCAGATCATCCGTGTGCATGAGCATAACATATTTTCCGGTTACCGCCGATTTCACGACCTTCACCCGCTCGCCTATGCGCCCGGGGCCCAGCAATCCGCCCGCTTCGGCTGAAAGAGCCATGCCCTCGAACTTCCAGTCCTCAAAATCTCGGGTGGAGTAACAGGAAAAACCATTGTACCGGTTTTCATCATTTGTCTTATACTCCCCAAACAGATAATAGACATCGCCTTCCCTGACGATGCACGCCCCATGGGCATTTACCACATTACCGTCCCGGTCAAACCAGGGCACTCCGTTCCAAATAACTCTTTCCATGGTTTTTCTCCTTGTTCTCCTGATAGTACACTCCTGTGTACCGCGGCTTCCGCCGTGCACGAGGACGGCGCTTCCCTGTACCCTGGCTCCATGCCCTCCCTGAAACCGCGTCATTGATAATAATTTTCAATATAACAAACCCATTCTTCATATATTTCTTTTTGGGATTTGCCAAAGCATTCCTCGTAATCCTCTGTTTCAATAAGCTTTAAAACCTGCGCCCATCCGTATGTTTTATCCAAATATTCAATATATGTATGTGCAACTATATAGCCTCCGCTCTTTGAAAAAACAAGCGGATTATTTGAATTTACAGCTTTATATGACGGCATTGTAAAATATTCCAGGTACTCCCTGTAAAACGGTTCCCCGTTACTCAAATATAATGCCAGCCCCTCCGTAAGCCACAGATCTATGTCTTTATTTATCACGCTGACATAAGCATGTACAATTTCATGCATAACGGCATATTTATTATCATCATAGCTATGGGCTTCTCCCGGATTTGCCGGAGATGTCAGTATAACCTCCGTTCCTATATTATCGCCAATATACCAGTCAAGCCCCAGCAGCGGCGCTGCAAAGCCATACTTCTTGGTCTGCATGGTATTTTGATAATCGTAAATATAGACGTTGACATTCTGCTTTTCACTGAACCCCAGCTTTTCCGCAATGAAAGCCGTCTCGGCATTGGCATATGTAAAAACATCCTCGGCAGCATCTTTTTCGGTTTCATAATAAACATTGATCCAATCGCCTCTCAACACCTCCATACCTGCGGTTTTCAGATTCCATGTGGGAATAAAATTGATAATAATACCCGCCAGCAGCAATCCTGTTCCCATACAAATAATGAAAACTCTCCTTTTAGATTTTGACATCATACATAACCTCCTTTTTGTTTTAAAATACAAAATCCTTATGCAAAAAGGAAGTTACCGCGGTCATTTCTTTATATGACTTCAGTCATTTTCTTTCACAAACCTGTTATATTTCATAATCAAAGCGTTTCTTTCCCTGGTTCCGATCTTTTCGTAGACAGCAGATATATAATTCTTAACCGTTCCGTTAGATAAACATAATTTGTCCGCAATCTGCCTGTTGGTGTACCCGCTTACCATCAATACGAAAACGGATTTTTCACGTTCTGTCAGCCCTTGCAGTATCAGCTCAAATTCCTTCTTCAAGATCAAATCAGCGTCGTTTGATAAATTTTCTTCTGCGGAGGCAGTATGTAAAATCATTTCCATATGCCGATTCACCATAAGGAAGATGAGCAGAAAACACCCTAAATACTGCAGGCACCTGGGTATTGCACCATATCTGAGAATTGCCTCCATGCCTGTAAACGGCTCTATCCATGGCTGGCGTAAATGTACTCCCGTAATGATATGGGTGGTTATAATCGCCGTAACAGATATGATTCCGGAATAATAAAGCAGGCGTCGACTCATATAAAAGCCGGCTATTATGGTCGGTACCACAAAAAGGAATAGGGCCTGAAAGGTAAACAGCACATAAGATGCGCCTGCCATAACCGCCGCTGCGGTCACAATAAGATATTTCATCCTGTCATTATAAAGATGAAACCTTAATACCATTACCGCAGGTACGACCAGGGTGATAAACGCTGTCACCAGCAGCTCCAACGTCATTTTTAAAGAAATATTAAATACTCCGCCCCAGCAAAGCAGATCAACCAGCAGAACAATTCCCCAGATGCCCAAAAGCCCCTTCGCTACATTTTCGTTAATTTCAGCCTCATTCTTTTTTATTATAATATCCATAAGCTTCTCTTTCCCATCTCCAAACAGTAAGAGGGACTGTCACAATAAGAATTGAGTATACAAGATATAATATTGTTTTGGAATTAAATCCCACTAAATCTTGTATATGTTTTTCTTAGTGCGACAGCCCTAGATATCCTGCAGGGCGGCCGATTACCTTCACCAGGCTGACCTACAGCCGCCCTATTTCACATATTTTTCCAGAACAGCCTTTACTGCTCCCTCACCCTGCGAAAGCTCCGCAAAATATTTCTTCACAGTATCCGCCAGTCCCAACTTCACCAGGTCTACTCCAAAGACCTTCTCGTTGGACAGAAGCTTATCCAGCCTATCCAGATCCTTGGGGGCATCGCTTAATTCATAGCCCTCCACATAGGCGCCGGCCGCCTCCAGCAGGGGATCGGGGCTGGGCGTAAACCTATTTCCGCTGTCGTCCACCGCCATCAGATACCGCAGCCACCCCGCAAACACCAGAGGAATCAGCTTTAAGTCGGAGACATTTAAGTCAGGGCTCCTATCATAAGCCTTTATGGTCTCGCCAAAGCGAATGGCAAGCTTCTGGGAGGTGTCCGTGGCAATTCGCTGGGGCGTATCCGGCATAAAGGGATTGGGAAAACGCACGTTTATTACCTGCCCGATAAAATCCCTGGGGTCAAGAATCCCGGGATCTACCACTACAGGCAGCCCCTCCCTGTAGCCGATAGACTCCACAAGCCTTTTCAAAAGCGGATTCCTCATCTCCTCAGAGATCAGCGTGTACCCCAAAAGACAGCCGAATATGGCAAGGGTGGTATGAAGGGGATTTAAGCAGGTGCAAACCTTCATTTTTTCCACCTTGTCCACGGTCTCCCGGTCGGTGAAGATAATTCCGCCCTTCTCCAGCGGAGGTCTCCCGCCCGGGAAGGCGTCCTCAATCACCAGATATTCGCACTCCTCCGCATTGACAAAGGGCGCGATGTAGGTATTTTTGGAGGTGACCACCGCATCCAGCTCCTCTATGCCGTCGGCGGCAAGCATAGCCTCCACCTTTGCGTCCGGTCTGGGCGTAATCTTGTCGATCATGGTCCATGGAAAGGATACCTTGGAGCCGTCCCTGACATACTCTGCAAAGCCCCTGTCCGCCAGCTTTCCTTCACACCAGGCATCCGCAAAGGCAAGCACCGCCGCCTGAAGCTTGTCCCCGTTATGGGAACAGTTGTCCATGCTCACCATAGCCACGGGCAGACTTCCGCTTTGATACCTGTGATATAAAAGAGACACGACCTTACCCAGGTAGCTGTCCGGCTTTTCGGGACCCTTTTCAAAATCGGCTGCGATGCCGGGCAGGACGGCGCCCTTTGGATCAACGATGGCATAGCCCTTTTCCGTGATGGTGAAGCTTACCATTTGCAGGGAGGGACATGCAAATATCTCTCTCAGTCGGGAGTATTCCCTCTCGTTTGCGCTGTCCAAAATAAGGGACTCCATCACGCTTCCCACTACGGTCTTTTCCACCGTGTTGTCCGCCTTCAGGGTGGCGAGAATGGACAGGTTATCGTGAGGGCGGCTGCTTTTTTCTATAATTTCATAGTCATAGCCCTCCGCCGCAATCAGCCCTGTATCCATACAGCCGTTATTCAGAAGCTTCTGCATTACGTTCGACTGAAAGGCCCGGAAAAGGTTGCCCGCGCCGAAATGTATCCACACAGGCCGCTGGCAGGTGTTTTTCTTCACAGTCTCATAATCAAAGGTGGGAAGCTCGTAACCCGCCGCCTCAAAGGCGGCGCGGTCAGCTCTCAATCCGGCTAAATTCAGTTTCATAATCATCCTCATTTCTGTGCGTTTTGCGCGCAACTTTGATCATTTTTTATTTGGGCAGTCCCTGAGTCCAGGTTTCCTTGTCCCCGGTTCCCGGCCCATTATAAATTACCATTTTATTAACATACATTTCCCCATGGATTACAATATTATTCGCAGCGGTTCAGCGCTTATTTTCAGAAGTATGGCTTTTGCAGACCGCTTCCCACAGCCCATTTAAGTATGCCGCGCCCAGAGCCCTGTCATAAAGTCCATATCCCGGCATTGCCACCTCATCCCATATCATCCGCCCGTGGTCGGGACGGACGGGACCGTCAAAGCCGATATCGTACAGCGCCAACATAATCTCATACATGTCGAAGGTGCCGTCGGAGGAAAGGTGCGCCGACTCCTCAAAGTCGGTGGGTGAATTAAACTTCAGATTGCGCACATGAGCAAAATGTACCCTGCCCTTCAGAGAACGGATCATGTCAGGCAGATCGTTATCCAGGTTGGTGCCATAGGAGCCGGAGCAGAAGGTAACGCCGTTGTGGGGATTGTCCACCATTTTCATCATGCGCAGAATATTAGCCTTATTGATGATAATGCGCGGAAGACCGAACACGCTCCAAGCCGGGTCGTCGGGGTGAATCGCCATGTTGATATCGTACCTGTCGCAGACCGGCATGATCCGCTCAAGAAAGTATTTCAGATTGTCAAAAAGCTTTTCTTCATCCACATCCCTGTACATTTCAAAAAGCTCCCTGATATGCGCCATCCTCTCAGGCTCCCAGCCGGGCAGAACAGCGCCGTTTGCGCCGCCGCTTATGGAAGCAAACATATCCTCCGGGTTCAGGGCGTCGACCGCCTCCTGGGTATATGCCAGCACAGTGGAACCGTCGGGACGGACTCTGGCAAGCTCCGTCCTGGTCCAGTCGAACACAGGCATAAAATTATAGCACACCATATGCACGTCCGCCTGCCCCAGGCGTTCCAGAGTAGTAATATAATTATCAATGTATTTGTCCCTGTCGGGAGTCCCCACCTTGATGGCATCATGAATATTGACGCTCTCAATGCCCGCAAGCTGCAGGCCCGCATCCTCAATCTCCTTTTTCAGGGCAAGGATATCCTTTGTCTCCCATACCTCGCCGGGAGCGGTTCCGTACAGTGTGGAAATAACGCCGGTTACTCCGGGAATCTGCCGGATCTGTTTCAGGGTTACGGTGTCGTATTTGCTGCCGTACCAGCGCAGGGTCATCTGCATAGTCTGTTCCTCCTTTTAAAAAAATCTTGCTTTTTAAATTATGTACTCTTGGCATTCGTTCATTAAAATCTCTGCTAACCCTTGAAAACGCAAAGTTTATTGCAGGTTAGCCTTCCCTTGAAGCTTCTCCCTTATGATATCTTCCTAGCGGGTATTACAAACCCCGCTAATGTAAAAACCTGAAAAACAGAAAACCTGAAAATCAGAAAATCAGGAAAACACAATTACACAGCATAGTATAACACAAATCATAAGAGAATTGTAAACTGATTGAGCTGCTTTTGAAAATCTTTGCTCCGATGCTTCTTCCATAGAAAATCCTTTCTTCATTATGCGGCGGTCCCGCCGCTTTTGTCAGGAAATGTTTAAATTCTCAAAATCTGTCTAAGCTTATTTTAAGTATTCATCACGCAAAAAGATTTTGCATGGAATCAAAGTCAGGCATGTGCTAAAAGTCTTTTTACTTAAAAGTACCAGGCTGCGAAATAATACAGAACCGCGAGGCTATGGAAATGACAGACAAGGCAGAGACAAACCAGACTAATATCGGCAGAAACCGGCTAAGCCCCGGGGATATGGACACGGTCTTTACAAGGGCAATGAAAAAGACCCACACGATCCTGCTTCCCCAGATGCTGGAATACCACTCTGCCCTTCTTCAGGCTGCATTTGAGGGCAGCGGCTACCACTTTGCCGTTATGCAGGGCGGAAACGGCCTGAAAAATAAGGCGCACCGTTATATTAACAGCGATTACTGCTATCCAGGAGTCCTGATTGTGGGGCAGCTTCTGGACGCACTGGAAAACGGCAGCTACCCGCCGGACAGAATCGCCTTTTTGGAGCCCAGACCGGGAGGCGCCTGCAGAGCAGGAAATTATAATCATGTGATCCGCAATACCATGAAAAAGTGCGGGCACGGCCAGGTCCCCGTCATCTCTCTGGGGAAAATTCATTTTCCATATTGTAAGGGAACGGAAAGACAGCCCGGATTCCGGGTCACGCCGAGACTGTTTTTGAATGTTATGGCCGCCGTCTGCTTGGGAGATCTGGTCATGAGCCTTTACCAGCAGGTGAAGCCTTATGAACGGCAAAAAGGAGAGACGGACCTTGTTCGCAGGGCGCTGGAAGAAAATCTGGCGGCACGCATCCGTAAGGGCTGCCTGAGAAAAAAGCACAGACTGGCAGCCTATCGGCATATATTGGACTGCTTTGACAGAATTCCCGTAGACAGGCAGTATAAAAAGCGTGTGGGGATTTCCGGCGAGATCTATATGAAGTTTTCCTCTCTGGGAAATCACAATCTGGAAAATTACCTGGACGGACAGGGCTGCCAGATATTTATGGGAAGCCTTGTGAACTATTGTATCTATGTATTGGACAGCGATTACAGAAGCTATATGATCGATCACACCCGTCCGGTGCTGCGGGCAGGTTACGAAGCGGCGCTGGGATATTTTAAAAAAGTGCAGCAGGAGCTGTACCGGACAGTGACGGAGCATGGGCGGTTTGAGACGGACCTTGCCTTTGACGAGCTGAAAAAAAGGGCGGAACAGATCTCCGGCTGCGACTGCATCACAGGCGACGGCTGGCTGATAGCGGCGGAGACGGCGGAAGCCATCGAAAGAGGCTGCAGACATGTGCTGATCGTCCATCCCTTTGGCTGCATGGTCAGCCATGTATGCCAGCGTGGAATCCTGAACAGGCTGAAAAGCCTGTACCCCCACGCCAACATTCAGACCATAGAATATGACTCTGACTCCAGCGAAACGCTTCGGGAAAGCCGCATACAGATGGCGCTGGGAGAATTTTAAGGGGCCGCACAGTTTTTACCCGAAAAAGGGGCTGCAACAGCAGCCCCTTTTGTTACGGTTTTATATTTTTGCAACGCTGCAAAGCCCAATGCGTCAAGAGGACACTATGGTATTTGTGTCTGGACGTCACGGATGATACAGGGATAATAGTTTGCACCAGATTATACACGTTGCTACACGAAATCAACACGATTCTTATTAGCTAGACAGCGGAGGGAGAAGCTGCTCCAACGATCTGATGGACCACGCGATGGGGCGACTTTTGCCGCATCAAAATGCAGATAGTATGCCCCTAATCCAGCTGATCCCCAAATTTTAGACGCTGCTGATGATAGCCACCAGTAGCCGTAGATGTTTGCATTCCTTAAGCGCCCCATCTGTATGTGGATGTACCCGCTGTGCACAAAGTATAGATGATGTAGTAGAAATATTAAAGGCTGACCGCGGGAATAATTTCTAAAATTATATATTTCAAAGTGGTTTATTTGTGTATGAGAAAATGCTATAATATAAGGTGAAACTAAAAATAATGATGGTTTTAGGAAAGGGACACGCAATGACTACATTGGAAACTACCATTTCTTTGATAAGGATTCTGCCAGAGGCTGATTTAGATGAGATCCAAAATTTTGCTAAAAAACTTATACAGAAGCGGGAAGCGAATTGCCCTTTTGCCTTAAAAAGCCGTGAAGATATATACAAGGATTTAGAGATTGCCCATCAACAGATTGCTTCTGGTGAATACCAGGATGCAGATGAGTTTATTGTGGGGGTCAAGAAAGAATATGGAATATAAAGTAGTCCTGACTTCTGCTGCCAAAATACAGTTTAGGAATATTATCAATTATCTTCTTTATGAGCTTGAAAGTCAGCAGGCGGCGACAAATGTCGTAGACGACTTTGATGATACAGTTTCCCGGCTTTCCCATGTGGCTGGCAGTCTGAAGTTATGCGATGATAGAATACTCCAAGCAAAAGGGTAGTTCATACCCGCGCAATACATGCGGTTAATAATAGTCATTACGATCATAAAAATAATTTCGCCTTAGTATCAAACGTGACATACAAACCTGACCCTGGCGGCATTGGCCAAATGGATGCTGACGCACCCACTTGGCTCATTGCCCGCAGGAATCAATCGGTCTGTCCCAGCTGTCGTCACTCTTATTTTGCCAGCATCAGCATTATATCGTTGCTTCTTGCGATAAACCTTGTCATCGCCTCCGAAGACAGCGGTGCATGCTGCAGCTTTGCAAGGTCATACAGCTGCTCGCAGATCATCTCCACGTTCTTTCCGTCCTGATGCTCGGTTACATACTGTACCAGGGGATGGCTTGCGTTGAGGATCAGCGTCTCGCCCTCCCCGCCGAAGGCGCCCATATCCATTCCGGGCATGGAATACATCTTCATCATGTCCTGCATGCGCCTTGACTCCTCGGACAGGGTTATCATTGAAGATATCTCCTTATTTTTAAGCATCTCCACCTTCACCGTGAGCTTGTCGTTACTGAGAGCCTTCTTCATAAGCTTGCCTATGCTCTCTGCCTGCGCGTCCAGCTCCTCCTGCGTCTTCTTGGAGGTCTTGGACCTGAAGCTGTCCGTCAGATCCGCATCTATTCTCTGGAACCTGATTCTCTCGTTCTTGGATTCCAGCTGGGAGATAAACGGCTGGTCTATATTGTGGGTAAGAATGACCGCATCCATCTTCGCCGCCCTGAACATATTGATATACTGGCTCTGCTGCTGCTCGTCGGTGACATAGTAGATGATCTTTTCTTTCTTCTCCCCGTCAGCGCCTTCCTCATCGTCCTCCCGGGAATCATCTTCAGACGAAGGCTCGTCTACGATCTCTGCCTCCACCTTTTCACCGTTCTCGTCCACAGCGCTTCCCGCCTGGCGGGCAGCTTCCGATTCTTCCTTTTCTGCCCCGTTATCGCCCTCTCCCGCGCCTTCCTTTTTATTGGCTCCATCGGCTTCCTTATTCTCCTCCGGGTCCACGGGCTTGGTCTCAAGGCATTCGGGCAGGGTCAGGTACTTGCCGTCCAGGTTCTTGAACAGTATATAATCGTTCATCTTCTCGCAGAACTTGTCGTCTCTCAGGCAGCCAAACTTGATAAAGGGGCTGATATCGTCCCAATACTTGTCGTACTCCTCCTTCTCGGTCTTGCACATGCCGGAAAGCTTATCCGCCACCTTCTTTGTGATATATTCTGAAATCTTCTTCACAAAGCCGTCGTTCTGCAGCGCGCTCCTGGACACATTCAGCGGCAGGTCGGGGCAGTCGATGACACCCTTTAGCA
>ERZ808051.1996-NODE-1996-length-11510-cov-3.354325_pt1 | contig 11510 bp, 9 predicted proteins | sample MGYA00380199_ERZ808051 | MGnify/ENA primary metagenome ERZ808051 (study PRJEB31490, sample SAMN06133391) | mouse gut metagenome | isolation source: J11 | host: mice | place: China: Chengdu | collected 2015-05 ...
AAAATGAAAACTCTGTTTTAGTGGAAGATCACAATGGAAAACGGCATACCATTGTTAGTATCAACGGCATAGAAGGCTGGTATCTTTCCCAAAGCTTATCTGAACAAGAATTTTCCAGCCAAAAACAAGTATATTATACCCTTTTATTGATTGCATGTTTTATTATTTTTGGGCTTGGTATCCTGCTAACCTTATTTTTAAACCGCATTATTAATGTACCAATCCGTTCTATTAGTAAAAAAATGAACGAAATCTCCCAAGGCAACTTTTCTTATGACCCTTCTATTGAATGGGAACATGAATTAGGGGATATTGGCAAAGGCATTAACCGCCTTTCCAAAGATGTTGTCACTTTAATGGACAAACGGGTTGAAGATGAAAAACAAAAAAAAGAATTAGAATACCAGATTTTGCAAAGCCAAATTAATCCACATTTTTTATATAATACTTTAAATTCGATAAAATGGATGGCAACTATCCAAAACGCAACTGGAATTGCAGAAATGACCACTTCCCTTGCCAGGCTATTAAAAAGTATATCTAAGGGTACCCGCCAGCTTATCCCTATCCGGGAAGAACTTGAACTTTTAAAGGATTATGTACTAATCCAAAACTACCGGTACGGCGGTATTGTAAGGGTGGATTATTCTATTCCAGATGAAACATTATTAGGCTATGTAATCCCTAAACTTACCCTTCAGCCTATTGTGGAAAATGCCATTTTCCATGGAATTGAAGCCAAAGGAGAAAATGGGATTATTACGGTTACTTTATATAAAAAAGAACAAGATTTATATATTGATATTACAGATAACGGAATTGGCATGTCCCAGGAACTGATTGACCAAGTGTTATCTGGATCATCAGAAGACGCCAAATCTGATTTTTTCCGAAAAGTAGGAATCCATAATGTTAATCTCCGTTTAAAATATACTTTTGGGGAAAATTATGGTATCCAGATTCACAGTAAAGAAGGCGAATATACTACCATGATAATTATCCTTCCACTTCGAAAGGAGGAAAAACATGCTTAAGCTTTTAATTGCAGATGATGAGCCTTTAGTACAAATTGGTCTAAAATCCATGTTAAATTGGGCCGATTATAATATTGAAATCTGCGCTACCGCTATGAATGGCGCGCAAGCGTTAGATCTAATTGCACATTATTCTCCTGAAATTGTAATAACCGATATTAAAATGCCTCTTATGGATGGGTTAGAACTTGCTAAAACCTGCCGGGAACGTTATGGAAAACTTCCTTTATTTATTGTATTAACCAGTTATGAAGAATTCCAGCTTGTAAAAGAAGCATTAAGCTGCCAAGTCTTAGATTACCTAGTAAAACTAGAATTAAACCGGGATTCCTTAGAAGCAGTAATTAAGAAAGCCCTAAAAACTCTTGAAGAATTGCTTCCTGCACAAAAGCCATCTATTGCAGGAAGCGGGTTACAAGTATTACAAGATAAGTTTTTTATCCGTCTGCTCCACAACCTTTTTGATGATGAGGAACAACTTTACCGCCAAGCTAAAGATTTTGGGTTAGATTTTTCTGCTTCTTATTATATTGCCTGCCATGCAGGAATTTCACCTCCCCCTACTATTACAGAACAAAACCATCTTCTTAGCCTATATAGCAGCACATTGCAGATGATTCGGGAAATCCTTGGAAAAACACTTCCCTGTTATGTTATCTCTTTAGACTTAAAGCATTTCTGTATTATTTTAATGCTTGACAGCCTAATTACTAACCAAGAACTAGCTAGTGCCTTTTTCCATGCCTTCTCTATGGTGCATAATTATTTTAATGTAGATATTTATATTACGGCTGGGACTCCTTGCCCCTCACTTGCCCTTATATCAGAATCTTACCAAGAAGCCAGGCAAATATTCCCTTTACTTGATAAGGAAAAGAAATTACTTTTTTACCAAGATGCCTGCCAAGGGACTTCTACGAAAAATGCTTTTAATATGTCTTTATTTAAGGAAGATATTTCTAAGGCCTTTGACGAATTTGACACGGAAACATTATCCCATATTTTTCAGGAAATTACCAAATTATTTACCGATTACCCCACCAGGTACCTTCAAGCAATTGATGCTGCATGCAATATTCTCTATTTAGCAATCTCCCTATTGCCAAATGGGGAAGAAACTGTTTCACAAATTTTTTCCGATTACCCAGATGGATACCGTTCTATCTATAGGCAGGCTACTGTAGAACAAGTAATTGACTGGCTTACCTTTTTTGGCACACACCTCTGCCATTTATTAGATGAACGTAAAAAAACCTATAAAAACCATATTGTAAGCAATGTCCAAAAATATATTGGGGAACATATTGAAGAAAAATTAACATTAAATGACATTGCTTCTGTTTTTCATATTAGCCCAAATTACTTAAGTTTATTGTTTAAAAAATATAATGATGCTGGTTTTTCCGAATATATTTCCCAAATGAAGATTGCACGTGCAAAAGAACTAATGGCAGAAGGTAATTTAAAAATATATGAAATTGCGGATCGGCTTGGATTTGAAAGTGCATTTTATTTTAGCAAAGTATTTAAAAAAATCACTGGATATACCCCAAGAGATTACCAGCAACTAAAACCACTGTAAAAAGGAGTAAAACATGGACGAAGCCACATTACAATCTATTTTAGAAAAAAATAAATTACACTTTTTTCAGTCTCTTCTATACCAGAAAGAGCATGTCCTATCAACCAAAGCCCTTGCCCCTTATCTATATGATTTAAAAAAAGAAGCGGATCTTTTACGGAAGGAACCCTTATGTGAACTTCCTTTTCATGCTTTTTGCCAATTTGATACAACTGGGAACCGCCTTACTTATGAAAATTTATACTTCCATCGCCGCCGTTGTCTAGGAGTTTTTTCCATTATGGCGTGGCTCTACCAAAATCCGGAAGACATTACGCTAGTGGAAGATTATTTATGGGCCATTTGTAATGAATACACCTGGGCATTGCCAGCCCATCTTGATGGGAACAGTTTAAATGAAAAAGCAAACCCATTGCAGTTAGACCTTTTTGCTTTGGAAACAGCACAAACTCTTGCTGAAATTACCTATCTTTTAAAAGATAGTATAAACCCAGCTATTTTCCTTCGGTGTATGGCAGAAATCGAACGCCGGGCTTTTCTTCCATTCCTTTCCCGTAATACTCCTTATCACTGGGAAAATTGCAAAAATAACTGGGCTTCTGTATGTGCTGGCTCTATTGGAATGGCTGCTATTTATTGTATCAAAGACTCTAGCCGTCTTTCTTCTATCTTAATACAGCTTTTTCCTATTTTACAAAATTTCCTTGACAGTTTTACGCCAGACGGAGCTTGTTTAGAAGGGCTTTCTTATTGGACTTATGGTGTTAGTTATTTTACCGCCTTTTCTGCCCTTTTATCAGATAGGACTGGGCATGTTATCGATCTTCTTTCACAAGAAAAGGTTCCATCTATTGCTGCTTTTCAAGGCAAATGCTATTTCCAAGGTGGGCATACCATTAGTTTTTCAGATGCTTCTTGTAAAGATACCTTCCGAATAGGCATTACTAGCTACCTTACCCATTATTTCCAGTATAAAATCCCTATCCCTCCACTCTCTTCTGCCGCCCCTTTTGGCACAGACCCCTGCAGCAGATGGTGCCAAATGTTCCGGGATTTTATTTGGGCTACTGATGATTTTTACACAATTGCACAAACTCCTTCTGCCACAGCCTCTTTTCCAAAAACCTGTATTTTGCCAGATGCCAAATGGCTTATCTTCCACGGGGCAAATGGATGCAGCGGTGCCATAAAAGGTGGTTATAATGCAGAACCCCATAACCATAATGATATTGGTTCTTTTTTCTTCCTTCTTTATGGGAAAGAAGTCCTTGCTGATTTAGGGGCAGGGGAATATACAAAAGATTCCTTTTCAGAAAAACGATATTCCATCTTTACCAACCACTCCTTTAGCCATAATGTGCCTGTTATCTATGGGAAGGGCCAAATAGCAGGGAAAGAATATAGGGCAAAAGATTACTATTTTCATACGCAAACGCCTGAAAAAATATCTGCCTCTATGGATATTGCACCAGCATATGGAGAAAAAAGCCTATGCTCTTTAATACGGGAGCTTATTTTTGAAGATAAAAAACACTACTTAACTATCCGGGATACTTATTCCTTTACTGCCCCATGCACTATGTTAGAAGAACGGTTTATTAGCAGGCAAAAACCTGAACTTTTAAAAAATTCTGTCCGATTATTTAGCGAATCAGGAGAAAGTTGTACACTAACCTATCCAAATTCCTTACTTTCTGTTTCCCTTTCTACAGATATACACCATAACCATGAAAACGGGAAAAAAGAAACTATTTACCTAATCCGCTTTTTATTAAACCAGCCTATAACACAAACTGTATTGGAATTTTCAATTTGTTGGTAAATTACTTATAAAAGAGGGATTGTTGTTTTAGTAGATGAATAATCTACTAAAGCAACAATCCCAAAAACTTCCTTACAGGCTAAATACTTGCATCAACTGCTAATCCCTTTAAATCTTCCTCTATTAAATCCTGTTCTTCTAAGATTTTTTGGATTTCTTTTTGAAGTTTGCTCTTTTCTGTATCAGAATCTGCCGTAATTAGTTCTTTTGTTGTTTCCTCTAGTTTCTTCTGTTCTTTATCCTTTTCTATTAACTTTTCTTTCTCTTCTTGTTCCTCTTTTATCTCTTCTGCCTTTTCTTGCTCTTCTTCCATATCCTCATCTATTTTATCTATCGCGTCTTGTTTAAGCATATCAACAATTTCTTTACTTGCTGCTTCCATTACTTTTTCCGCATCTTTTGAAGCATCTCTCATATCGTAAGTTCTTTTTAAGAGAGCCATTTTTGTTTCTCTAACAGCAGCATTCTCTCCCATAATGGCACTCTCGCTTTTACAAGCTTCTGATTTCCAGTATTTAATTTCTTCTTGGATACTTTTTAACTCTTCGCTTCCTTCTTCTAACCCGTCTTCCTCTATCATTTTTTGCATTTGTGCCTCTAAACGGGCAACTTCTTTTGTTGCATACTCTGATTCTTCCCGAAGTTTATCCACACGGCTGCGGCTTTCTTCCATTCCATTATCAATATCCGAATCGATTTTAAACTGGTTTGTCAATAAACCCATTGCCTCTTTCCTTGCTTCTTCCCTTTTTTTAGCAATAGGATCTTCCATTAAATTCAAGTTACCAGCAAATACTGTATTATTCTGAAGCTGCTTTCCATTTCTTTTTATATCTTCTTTCTCTGTTTGGTATGTAGCCTGATAAAGCTTATCCTGTGTTTCTGCTTGGTTAATTTTCATAGTTGCCTCCTTAATCTATTTATTCTATATTCCATCCTATAAACTATATCGGCATACTCCTATAGATGCTTTATCTTCTAAAACTGCCAGTTACAACATAAAATTGCTTATTAAAACATTTTCTACCCATCATATAACTTTACTATTAAGATATTTGATTTTTCCACTCAAACGTGGTACGATAGTAAAGTATGAATTTAAAACCTGGAGGTGAACAGTATATGTCACTAATAATACCAAAGGATTATAATCCTCGTTTATCTATCCGCGAGACAGAAGAAGCAATTAAGTATATCCGTGACACTTTTCAAAAGGAATTTGGAAAAGAAATGAACCTAGAACGTATCTCTGCCCCACTTTTTGTTGAAAAAAGTTCTGGTTTAAACGATAACCTAAATGGAGTAGAACGTCCTGTTTCTTTTGATATTTTAGGAATCCCTAAAGAAGAAATCGAAGTAGTCCACTCACTTGCCAAGTGGAAAAGAATGGCTCTTTTAGAATATGGTTTCTCTATTGGGGAAGGCTTGTACACAAATATGAACGCAATCCGCCGGGATGAAGAATTGGATAACCTTCATTCTTGCTATGTCGATCAATGGGACTGGGAAAAAGTGATTGCCAAAGAAGACCGTACTATAGATACCCTAAAATCTACTGTACAAACCATTTTTAAAATTATTAAACATATGGAACATGAAGTATGGTATAAATACCCACAAGCAGTAAAAAAACTGCCTGACGAAATCCACTTTATTACTTCACAAGAACTATTAGACCGTTATCCAGATAAAACCCCAAAAGAAAGAGAAAATTTAATTACCAAGGAACTGGGCTGTGTCTTTTTAATGAAAATCGGCGGGGCATTAACTAACGGCAAACCACATGATGGCAGGGCGCCAGACTATGATGATTGGGAATTAAATGGGGATATTTTATTCTGGTATGAAAATTTAAACTGTGCTTTAGAAATTTCCAGCATGGGGATCCGTGTTGATGAAGATTCTCTTCTTTCCCAATTAAAAACGGCTGGTTGTGAAGATCGCCTAAACCTTCCATTCCATAGCATGTTATTAAAGAAAGAACTTCCTTATACTATTGGCGGCGGCATTGGGCAGTCCCGTTTATGTATGCTTTTACTAGATAAAGCACATGTAGGGGAAGTACAGGCAAGCCTTTGGCCATCTGAAATGAGAAAGGAATGTAAAAAACACCAGATTATGTTACTGTAACATTTTTTGTTACACTTAAGAAAGGAATCAATTATATGGAACATAAAAAGAATTTTTCTTATATGGGGCTTTGCCTATTTCTTGTAATAGTTGTAGTGAATGCCTTGCAAATTGGCATTACTCTTTTAGCCACGCTTCTCTCGCCAGGGCTTTTAGAGAGTTCTTGGTTTTCTATGGCACTCGTCTTTATTACTATGCACGTATGTGGGCTTTCACTTTATTATATTTTAATGAAGCCAAAAGAACCTCTTCCTATAAAAGAAAAAAGTAAATTATCCGTTGGGGCTTTTATTAAAATATTTATTATTTGTATGGGGGCAACTTACCTGTTTAATTTTGTAAGTATAGGAATTAACTTCCTTATTGGGTTACTAAAACATTCTCCTGTAGGCAATCCTTTAGATGCTGTACTGGCAAACCAAAATCTTCCTTTACAGATCTTTGTTGTAGCTATTTCTGCCCCTATTATCGAAGAAATTATTTTCCGCAAATTACTATTAGACCGTTTGCGCCCTTACGGGGATAAATCTGCTATTTGGGTTAGTGCCCTTGCTTTTTCCTTATTCCATGGCAATCTTTCCCAAGCATTATATGCACTTGTTTTAGGCATGATTTTTGCCTATATTGTAATCCGTACCAATGATATCCGTTACAGCATAGCATTACATATATTAGTCAACTTATTCGGCTCCGCTATTATGCCCCTTCTTGCTACTAGCTCTAATATTGCATTTGTCCTAATCGCAGGTTTATTAGTTTGGGTCTTTTTAATTACTGGCATTATCCTTGCTATCCTTAATGTAAAACGGGTTGTATTAGAAGAAGGCGAATTCCAGTTAAAAGGTTTCGAGCGTTTTAAAACCTACTACCTAAATATTGGCATGATATTATATTTTATTGCTTGTATTGTTATGTTTCTCTTTGTTATTTTAATGTAATATCTAATAGTAACCTCACAAAAGGGGCTGGTATAAAATCATTTACACCAGCCCTTTTATACTTATCTATTTATTCCTGCCATAACCCATCCATACGGCAGGTACTTTTACTAATAAAATCTTCTAGTCCTATATACTGCTGTTTTATCCCCTGTTATTTCATTAAAACAAGATGGTTATTTTCTCCCCATTGCTGTAAAAGCTTTTGTATATATTGGATATCTGCTTTATTGTCATCACATATTGCTATATGGTATACCATAAAAAATCCCCCATGCCCTTTTCCCATATTATATTGGTTTTAGGTTAAAATGTAAATATAAGAAAAAAGGATATCCTATAAAAGATATCCCTTTTCCCATAGCTTTTATATAAAGCAATCGACTAAACAACGGGAAACGGAGAGCACATTCGCTCTTGATACTGCCTTGTAAAAGAAAGTCTGATTGCATATTTTCATATGTAATCTCTTTTCCCCGTTTCCTATATACAATATATGCCGATTTCCCCATTTTGTTACTGTATATTATTTCCAAAATCAAAGATTGGCTTCCCATTTTTCCATTCTATTTCCATCCGCATAGTATGGCGGTTTGGATCGCAAAGTGGATCTCCCTTGATTTCTTTATAAGTCCTTGCATGGTAAATACAAAGGTCTTTTCCATTTTCTGCCTTTACAAAAGAATTATGCCCTGGCCCATAAATTTCTTTTTGCTCGTCCGAACACAGCACAGGGGTTCTTTCTTTTTTCCAAGAAGCAGGATCTAATAAATCGCTTCCTTCCTCTATACTTAACATTCCCATTGCATAACAAGCCCCTGTTGCACTGGCAGAATAAGTTAAAAATATTTTTCCATTGTGTTTTAATATAGCTGGCCCTTCATTCACCCAAAATCCTTCTCTTTCCCATGGATAATCTGGCGTAGTTAATAACACTTGCACTGTTTTTAACTTTATTGGGCTTTCCATCTCGGCAATATAGAGGTTTGACATTCCCTTGCCTACCCCTGTTTTTTCTGCCCATACCATATAACGTCTCCCTATGCTTTCAAAAACAGTTGCATCCAAAGAAAAATTTTGAAATGAAAACTCATCTTGATCGGCGGCCTGCATCTGCCCTAATTCTACAAACACATCTGTAATTGGCTCCTGCCCTTCACATTTTAAGACATATGGGCGTATTTTCCAAATATCTTCTGCATCGCCAGCAGCAAAATAAACATACCATGCCCCATCTAAATAATGTAATTCTGGTGCCCAAATATGCGCCCCCATTTCCCCTGTACTATGTTTTTGCCAAATTACCTTTTCTTCCGCACAAAAAAGCCCATCCAAAGAGTTTGATTTACGCAGGACAATTTTATCATATTCTGGCACAGTAGCCATAAAATAATAACTTCCATCTGTATGGCGGCATATATATGGATCTGCCCTTCTAACAATCCATGGTGTATTATATTGGTTTAAGCTTCCATCCATTCTTTCTTCCATTTATGCCAAACAAACCTCCAACGCTAATACAGAATGTGCTGGGATTGTAAAAGAAATCCCTGTATCTGTAATAGCAGCCTCTGTAAATTCTGTACTATATACTTTATTTGGGTTGTCAAATGTATTATGTGCAGCCATATCACCCGTTAGGACTGTGCCAGAAACACTTTTTGCCTTTGCTTCTGTTAATATAGTGTCTATTTGGTAATCTTCTGTTAAAGATAGGTTTGTAATGGTAATATGTACTTTTCCCTCTTTATCTATAGATACTGATTCATTTAAGTTTGGCACCATATTTTCTTTTTCTAAACCAATCTTTTCTGTTGTAATACAACTCTCTAATAATTCTGCATCTTGATGCTCTTTATACATACAGAATACATAATAAGTAGGGGTCAATAACATCTTTTCCCCTTCTGTTAAAATAACTGCTTGGAGCACATTGACAAGCTGGGCAATATTTGCCATGCGCACTCTATCACAATGTTTATTAAAGATATTTAAATTAATGCCCGCAACCAACGCATCCCGCATTGTATTCTGTTGATATAAAAATCCTGGGTTTGTCCCTTCTTCTACATTATACCAAGTTCCCCATTCATCTACCATTAACCCAATCCGTTTTTTTGGATCATATTTACTCATAATATGATCATTATTTGTTACCAATTCATCCATAAACAGCGTTTTCTTTAAAGTCTGGTACCAGTCTTTTTCATCAAAGCATGTAGCACTTCCTTTATTGCCCCAATTCCCAGTAGGGACTGTATAATAATGTAAAGAAAGTCCATCCATATAAGGATGCGCAATTTTCATTACTTGTTCTGTCCAGTTATAATCTGCTGCATTTGCCCCACAAGCAATTTTAAATAAGCGATTTTCCCCATAATTCCTACAATATGTACTATATCTCCTATATTCATCTGCATAATACTCTGGACGCATATTTCCGCCACAGCCCCAATTCTCATTCCCAACGCCAAAAAATTTTACTTTCCATGGCTCTTTTTGCCCATTTTCTTCACGAAGCGTAGCCATTGGGGAAAGCCCATCAAATGTCATATATTCTACCCATTCAGACATTTCCTGTACTGTCCCGCTTCCCAAATTCGCATTAATATAAGGCTCACATCCAAGCTGCTTACACAACTCCATAAATTCATGGGTACCAAAACTATTGTCCTCTACCACGCCGCCCCAATGGGTATTTACCATTTTCTTCCTATTCTCTTTTGGCCCAATCCCATCTTTCCAATGGTATTCATCTGCAAAACAGCCGCCTGGCCAACGCAAAACTGGTATCTGCATCTTTTTTAACGCAGTTACTACATCTGTACGCATCCCATTTGTATTAGGGATTTTAGAATCCTCCCCTACATAAATGCCCTCATAAATACACCTTCCCAGATGCTCCGAAAAATGCCCATATAACTCCTTGTGGATTGTCCCTTTTTTTATATTTGGGTTAATATATAACTTCGCCATGGCTAACCTCCGTTTTCTTGTTTTCATTTATTATAACACGAGGATAGGGATTTCACAAGATTTGGCCTCTACAAAATCAATAACCTTATTACACATTTAAAAACTCTTTAAGAATATGGATATTCTTTTTTATCCAAACATACTTCAACCAGATATTTAGGCCTAGCTTTTGTTTCCAAATATATTTTTCCTATATATTCTCCAATCACTCCCATACACAGTAAGACCATTCCTCCAATAGCCCATAAAGAAACCATAAGGCTTGCCCATCCTGGTTCTGTATTCCCACGTATATATCCTATCACACTCCACACCAAGAAAAATATACTTAGCCCAAACATTATTGCACCCACTCCTATAATAATGTGCATTGGCTTTATACTAAAAGATGTAATCCCCTCTATTGCAAATTTTACCATTTTATTAATAGGATATTTACTTTTCCCTGCAGCACGTTCCTTTCTTTCATAGTATACTTTTGTTGTTTTATATCCTATTAATGGTATAATCCCACGTAGATACAAATTCACTTCATGAAATTCCGATAACCCTTCCAATGCCCTATTACTCATTAATCTGTAATCTGCATGATTATAGACAGTTTCTGCCCCAAGCCAACTCATTAATTTATAAAAAGCTTGGGCCGTATATTTTTTCATAATAGGATCCTTCTCCCTTTTACTACGTACCCCATACACAATATCTGCCCCTTCTTTATATTTCTCCAACATAGCATCTATGGCATCTATATCATCTTGCAAATCCGCATCCATAGAAATAGCAAGATCACAATGAGATTTAACTGTCATAAGGCCTGCGAGCAATGCATTTTGGTGCCCACGATTTCTGCTCAAATTAATACCACTAAAAATAGGGTTTAGATTATGTAGTTCTTGAATAATCTCCCATGAACGATCGCAAGAACCATCGTTTACAAAAACAACTCTGCTATTTCGTGAAATCCCCCCCCCCCCATCTCCATTTTTCATATGCATCTCCATCTTCACCAGGAGTTGTCTCGCCGTTTC
>ERZ808051.1997-NODE-1997-length-11508-cov-4.110926_pt1 | contig 11508 bp, 7 predicted proteins | sample MGYA00380199_ERZ808051 | MGnify/ENA primary metagenome ERZ808051 (study PRJEB31490, sample SAMN06133391) | mouse gut metagenome | isolation source: J11 | host: mice | place: China: Chengdu | collected 2015-05 ...
GAATTTCCCTTGCTCCCGCTCATGGAGATTCCAGGGAATATAGGTCTCCACGGTATTGCAGCCCATGGCCTTGAGCTTCTCCAGCCTGTCCTGCCAGTATTCCGGAACGATCCGGAAATAGTGGATGGCGCCGGAAATGATCCGGACGGGCTCCCCGTCCAGGTAAAAGTTATCTCTGATTTCAAATGTTTTCATACTTGCCTCTCATTTGTTTTATTCCTATACAGCATATCATATCACAGGCCGAATTACAATCGACAGACACAGCTTTTCTTCCTGCATGCGCCTGCTGTCAAAGCAATCGAAACGATTGCTTGGGATTGCTCGTGCAAAATGCGCACGAAAACACTTGGCGGAACTACCCTTGAACGATAACCCATACAATTGTATGTGTGCAATTTCACATATGTAAGTTCTCTTTACCATATGTCACAGTCAGCGTGCAGGAATACATTTCTTCAATTTTCCCATGATAGAAATGTATGATTCCCATAAAAACGCCTTGTTTTCCTACCTTATTCTGCAGGGCAAACGTTATTTCATTTGTACAATTCTGGCAGTGAAATACTGCTTCTTGCCAAAAAAACAGGCAAAATATACAATGTAATCAGGTTTACAGAAAAGCGCTGATCTGACAGAATCAACAAACAAAAACATAAGGAGGCTATTATGAAACTGAAAAAAGTGATCGCACTTACATTGGCCGCGGCGATGTCCCTTACGCTCCTGGCCGGCTGCGGCGGCGGGGATAAGCCCTCGACCGGTTCTGAACAAAACAATTCTTCCAATAAAGAAGAAAGCAAGCAAGAGGATGCCGGAACGGATCAGAATGAGGGAGACGTGTCAGGAAGCGTTACTTTCCCCCTGGCAGAGCCCGTCACCTTTACCGCAGTGGCAGGAATGAACGGCGACTATACCATGACGGACAATATCGCCATGCAGAAATCCCTGGAGAATACCAATATCCAGATAGACTTTACCAATGTACTGCATTCGGAGCTGGCCGAAAAGCTCAGCACCATGATCAACGGAAACAACTATCCCGATATCTTCATAAAGAATAATTTAGATGCCGACAAATACGGAAAGCAGGGTATCGTGATCCCCCTGGAAGATCTGATCAGAACATATGCGCCCAACCTGACGGCTCTGCTGGACGAAAGAGACGGATGGCAGTATATTACCGCTTCCGACGGCCATATCTACGCCCTGCCTCAGGTGGACCTGCCCGGTGTAAGCAGACCGGCCTACTGGATCAACAAAAAGTGGATGGACAATCTGGGCTTAAAGGAGCCCACCAGCTTCGATGAACTGTACGAAGTGCTGAAAGCATTCAAGGAGCAGGATGCCAACGGAAACGGAGATCCCGACGATGAGATTCCTCTGTTCTGCAATTCCTGGCTGAATCCTTTCTTCCTGCTGCAGTACGCGGATTTTCCCAATACGGGGAAAGACGGCATCATAGACGGCGAGCTGCGCTATGTGCCGGCTACGGAAGAGTATAAGGAATTCCTGGCGTATGCCACAAAGCTGTACCAGGAGGGACTGATGTACAAGAACAGCTTTACCACATCCCATGATGAGCAGGCGCCCATCGGCCAGTCCGGGGATGTGCTGGGTTCTTTCTTTGACGCAGGCGCGTTCCTGACCGTAGGACGTGACCATGACGAGGATTATATTGCGCTGACTCCCTGGGACGACTGCCTGGATCTGAGCCCCGGCATCTCCGGCGGCACTCTGGCTATCTCCGATAAATGCGAGCGTCCCGAGGTAGTGGTGGCCTGGGCCGATCAGTTCTATACGGAAGAGGGCGGTAAGCTGGCCTGGATGGGCGTGGAAGGCGAGACTTATCAGTACAACGACCAGGGAGAATGGGAATGGCTCCTTGACAAGGGACACGGCGAGGATATTACCACCGTCCGTGCCAGCTCGGCCATCCAGGGCGGCGGCCAGGCTCACCCCTCCGTACAGCCCAGAGCGTGGATGGAAAGCATGTCCGCCAATGTGGACCCGGACGAAGTCTACCTGAACCAGCAGAGACTGAAACTCATCGAGCACGGTCAGGTGCCCTGGCCCAAGCTGATCTATACGGACGATCAGCAGAAAGAGATGTCCACCATCGGCGCAGACATTAACCCCTATGTGGATGAGTACATGGCATTCGTGGTCACCGGAGAGCTGAATCTGGAGGACAGCTGGGAGGAATATATCGGCAAGCTCAAAGAGATGGGCCTGGAGCGTCTGGAAGCAATCTATAAAGAGGCTTATGATGCGGCTATGGGTCGCTAACCTTTTGTGAATGTAGCGGCGGAGACTGTGCCTGTCACAGGAAGCCCGGCGGCGAAGAGTCGGCAGCGATTCTTTGCCGCCTTTTTGAAAGGAGCAAGAATCATCCATGATTATACAGAAAAAAAAGGAATCTTTCGGAGTCCGGCTGCTGAAAAACATAAAGAAACACTGGATCCTCTACCTGATGATCACACCGGTGGTGCTCTATTATGTTATTTTTTCCTATGTCCCTATGTACGGCGTCCTGCTGGCCTTTAAAGATTACCAGATCAAAAAGGGAATCCTGGGAAGTCCCTGGGTGGGATTTGAACATTTTCAGCGTTTCTTCAGCGCCTACGATTTTGAACGCCTGCTCATGAATACCATAGGCCTAAGCGTCTACGGCATGTTAGCCGGCTTCCCCATCCCCATCATCTTTGCCCTGATGCTGAATTACCTGCGCCACACAAAGCTGAAAAAGGTAATACAGATGGTATCCTATGCGCCGTACTTTATCTCCACCGTGGTTATCTGCGGTATGATTACCATCTTCATGTCCCAGGATTCCAGTATTTTCAATGTATTCCGGGGATTCTTCGGCCTGGAACCTGTCAATTTTCTGGCAAAGGCAGAATGGTTCAAGCACATTTATGTGTGGAGCGGTATATGGCAGGGCATGGGCTGGAGCTCCATCATCTACATATCCGCCCTGGCCGGAGTGGACTATGAGATGCACGAGGCGGCCATCGTGGACGGCGCCACCAAAATCCAGCGGATGATCCATGTGGATCTGCCCTCCATTAAGCCTACGATACTCATGCTGCTCATCCTCCAGATGGGAGGACTTCTGGGCGTTGGATTTGAGAAAGTATATCTGCTGCAGAACTCTTTAAACAGGAGCGCCGCGTCCGTTATCTCCACTTATGTCTATGAGGTAGGTTTGATTCATTCCGACTATGGCTATTCCACTGCGGTAGGCCTGTTCAACTCTGTGATCAGCCTGATTCTGGTGGTTGGCTCCAATCAGTTGAGCAAGAAGTTCGCGGGCGAAAGTCTGTTTTAAGCAAGGAGGAGATAGAAATGAAGTGGAGAAAATCGGGAGACAGGAGATCCTACTCCGACAAGGTATTCGATATCGTCAATCTGTTGATCATGATCATGCTGCTGGTGGTCTTTATCTGGCCTCTCTGGTTCGTGGTGATCGCCTCCTTCAGCGACCCCAATCAGGTGTGGCTGGGAAACGTAGTGCTGTGGCCCAAAGGCTTTACATTGGTTTCCTATGAGGAGCTGCTGAAGTATGAGCGGATCTGGATCGGATATGCCAATACCATATTCTATACCGTAGTGGGAACCCTGGTCAACCTTATCATGACAGTGTGCGGCGCATATCCTCTTTCCCGGAAAGATTTTATGCCCAGACATTTTGTCATGGTCCTGCTGCTGATCACCATGTATTTTTCCGGCGGCCTGATTCCCACCTATCTGGTGGTGAGCAAGCTGGGACTGATCAATACCCGCTGGGCCATGATCATACCCGGAGCCATGTCCGTCTACAATATGATCGTTACCAGGACCTATTTCATGAACAGCATTCCCCCTTCGCTCCAGGAGGCCGCCACTCTGGACGGAGCCAGCTCTTTCCAATATCTGGTGCGGGTGGTGCTGCCCCTGTCCAAACCCATTCTGGCCGTAATCGGACTGTACTACGCGGTGGGACACTGGAATGATTTCTACTCGGCGCTGATCTATATCTACGACGAGAATCTGCTGCCCCTGCAGTCTTTCCTCAGGGATATTCTGATGTCCACTAAGCTGACGCTGAACAATACGTCAAGTATGGATATGGCCACGGTGGCCGCCAAGGCGCAGCTGGCGCAGACTTTGAAATACAGCGTGATCATTGTGTCCACGGTGCCTGTGCTGTGTATTTATCCTTTTATCCAGAAGTACTTTGTCAAGGGCGTGATGATCGGTTCCGTAAAGGGCTGAGCAGAGAGAGCAGGTGATTCCCGGGGGGCCGGCCAGGCAGATGCTACTGCTGTGCCCCCCCTGACTGGCTCCGGTACTGAGAGGGTGTCAGACCCGTATCCTGCTTGAACTTGCGGCGGAAGCTGGAGGTATTCAGATACCCTACCGCTACGCTGATCTCATCAATGGATTGATCTGTGTTCAGGAGCAATTCTCTGGCTCTGTCAAGGCGCAGTTTCCATATGTAATCGGAAAAGTTCTGATTCACTTCCTTTTTTACCAGATAGCTGATATAGGCAATGCTCACATGAAACTGTTCCGCAAGCTGATTGATGGAAAAGTCCGGCCGGGTGAAATTCTTCTCCATCTGGTCCTTTAAGTGGAAAGAGCTGGCGGATTTGGCAGTCCATTGTTCCCGGAAGAAATCTGTCAGTTTCCGGATATTGGCCTGGATGGCGGCGGCATTTTCCCCGTAGGAACAGCTGCGGCACAGATACAGCGCCTCAAAATAGAGATTGCTGTAGGACTTGAAGCGGATGTCCGAGTGCTCCATGGCATTGGCTATGACCGCCAGCAGGTCAATGAGAATACAGTGGGCAAAAAAGTCCGGAATCTGTCTGTCCATGGACTCTGACTGGTCTATGATGCGGAGCAATTCCCCTATATAGCCGTCGGCCTCATCAAACTGGTAATTCTGCAGAGAGGACGACAGGCTGCCCAGCAGATCATTGGGATAGACCAAGGCAGAGCCGCCGGTCAGCAGCGGGGACGCCTCATGGTAGGTTACCACAGACATCTGCCCCCAAAGGCTGCTGGCCTGAATGGCCTGCTCGTACAGAGAGGGGATGTCCAGCGGAGAGTCGGAGCATTCGCTTAAGGAGGAAAGATAGCCCTTTTCCTGCTGCAGGTCTGTCAGGAGGAGCTTGAGCACCTCGTCCTTATTGGGCTCGGGACCGGAGTAATTGATCAGCAGTATAGCCGTATCCCCGGCAGTCTCCAGAATAACGCAGGAATCCTCCACATTCAGGGAGCGGCAGAAAAACTCCACAATCTTGCCGCAGGGGAAAGGGGCTCTGGGGGATTTCATCTTCACCGCAAAGAGCAGCACATCGGAGTCCGCGCCAAAGAGGCGGTCAATGTCCGGAAGCTCCCTCCAGCCGGCAGTGGCATGGTTTGAGGTGATGATATTGTCCAGTATGGATTTCTGGATAGAGAGCTTATATTTCTCCAGTTTGTCCTGCAGCTGGCGGTTTTGGAGATTGGAATCCGCAAAGGTCTGGTCCAGCTGTTCCAGGTAGCTCTGGCGCTTGTCCGGAGACGCCACGATCTTCTGGGTCAGCTTATGCAGGGGCAGATAGGTACTTCTCATGGACAAAAGAAGCAGCAAAAATCCCAAAAGTCCCAGGACAAAGAGAATCAGATAGGCTGTCCGAAAGGCGGAACTCACCTGCTGAAGCAACACCCGGTTGGAAATCAGGGAGAGCATCAGAAATCCGTTGCTCAAACCGCCGCTGACGCACAGGGAGGTGTTGCTGTCAATGGGATAGACGCCGTCCTTTGACTCGAAAGCGTCCATATAGGGTGCAAGCTGCTCTGTATTCTGTCCTGCTATGATATTTTTCTCGGAATCCAGCAGCGCGATCACGGGCATTTCGCTGGAGGAAGCTTCCTGACAGAGCCGCTCTATCTCCCGCATATCCACCAGAAAATAGGTGAGGGTGTTGGAGTAAGAGCTGTTTACAGGGAAATAGATCAGCTGCTTCTCGCCGTCGGCCTGCAGATACAGCAGCTGATTCTGTCTGCTGTCCAGATAGGGCGCCGGGTCAAAGACAAAGCGGTCGGGCGTCAGCATGTGGAAAACGCCCTCCTTATATTCCGTAATGGCCTGGGAGGATGTGACGATCCCATGGTTCTTGTTCAGATAGACAATGGATTTTATATAGGGACGGCCCGGGGTGTACTTTATCATCTCCTTGTAGGCAAGGTATTGGCGCCCCTCATCCGTGCTGTATTTCGTAAATATAATGTTGATATTGTCTTTTATGCTGTCGTTGACCGTGTTCATGGTATTAAATTCATCTGCCAGGGTCTGTCGCACGTTATGCAGCTGTTGCTCGGAGGAGATTGTGAGCTGTTCCAGATAAAGCTTTGCAAGCTGGGTTCGGACGATGTAGAAAAAGCCTGTGATCAGGAAACAGAATATGATGAAGTAGGACAGAAAATAACGCATGCGCGTACTGCCCAGGGCCTTGTCCAGGCGAGCCTGTCTGATTTTCATAGGATACTCCTTTAAACTGCGCTATGTCTTGAGTTCTATGATTCTATTATAGCAGTTTGATCCGAAAAAGCAATATCCTAACATCTCCGTCCCCCTTACTGTAAATTGGTTACTGTTCACGGGTAGTTCCGCGAAGTGCTTTCGTGCGCATTTTGCACGAAAATCACGAGACAGCAGGCGCCAAAATGAGCGCACTTTGCTCATTTTGTGTGCATCATGTTGCTGTGAACGGCGAAGCCGTGAACAGTAACTGTTTTTGATTACGGTTCACGGGCAGTTCCGCAAGGTTTTTTCGTGCGCGTTCTGCACGAAAATCACAAAAGCAGGCGGCAGACATCTCTACGCCTGCCGCCTGCCCGTCACTATCTCATTTGCATACATCAATAGAATACATGGTTGCCGATGACCAATCCCTCGCGCCCGTTGTTGCGGCGGAAGTGCGTCAAATCGCCTACATTGGACACGCCCGACAGAGCCTCCTGGGCCGCCTGGATACAGCTGGCGTCGTAGCCGCCGGATTCGTACACGCTGTTGAGCTTGCCGGTCATGGCCGGTGTAAACTGACCGGAAGCATAGATCACGCCGTGGATGGAATTGGGGTATGCCGCGCTTCTGACGCGGTTCATCACAACCGCTCCCACCGCCACTTTTCCCTCATAGCTCTCGCATCCTGCCTCACAGTAGATCAGAGCCGCTAACAGTAAGGTGGTATCCGCGTCCGTGGTGTACGCGCCGTAGTTCTGGTGGCGTGACGCCTCTTTCTCTTTCTCTAAGCGGGCCGCGATCTCTTCCACGGTCTCTCCGGCATCGATGACAAAATCCAGATCCAGAAATTCCGTGGACACATAGCCGTCATCTCCCTCAAAGTCTATGCACACCCAGCCGTCGTCGTACTCGTTGAGCACCTCCACCACCTCACCCTTGGGCAGTAATCCGTAGATTCCCGAGTCCGTGTTGGGCTCCATCCTCACCCGCAGTGTCTCCGTATTTATGGTGGCTACCATCTTGCCCACACTGTTCGCCAGGTCAAGAGCCTCCTGGTCAAACAGCAGAAACTCGTCTGAGGCCCAGCCGATGATATTGCCCGACTGCAGCTTCGTCCATCCGTCCCTGCGCTCAAGAATCGTGCCTCCGCAGTCCTTGTACAACATTCCCACCTTGTCGGCGTCCTCGCTGGCATCGCTCCTTACATTCAGAGCATTCTGTACATTGGCCATCACCAGCTTGCTTTCCGCCGGCTCCTCTTCCTGAGCCGTCAGATCCAGATTCAGCTCTCTGGCCGTAGCGTTCACCACATCCGCCGAGCTTGCGGAGCCCGGACTGAACACCGCCGTCACGCCGCCGCGGGTCTTCTCTACATACGAATCCTCGCTGGCCTGTGCGGACATACCCGCTTCCAAGAGCAGGCATAATGACAACAATAGCCCTACCACTGTGGTGAACAGCTTTCTGCATTTTGTCATGATTTTTCCCTCCATAAACAAATTATTAAGACTTTGTATTAAATTATTCCATTTTCTACATAAACTTATTACAAAGTTATTAAATTTGTTACAAGAGCATCATAACAGATGTTAACAGAAATGTCAAGTTTTTCGATCACGATCTTTGTCGACGGGCCTCATACATGAGCAAAGCCGCACTGACAGCGGCATTCAGGGACTCCACATGCCCCTCCATGGGGATCTTTAAAAGGCTGTCTGCGCAATTCGCCAGCTCCCTGCCAAGGCCTCTGCCCTCATTCCCGATCAGGAACGCACTACCCTGCCGGAAGCTAAAGCTGTCGTAATAGGTTTCTCCCGCCAGATGGGCGGCGTATACGCATATTCCCTTTTCCCGCATCCGCCTTACCGCGCCGGGCAGATCCTCCACGCGGACAAAGGGAACCCGGTAAATGGAGCCCATGGTGGCACGGATGGTTTTGGGATTATAGATGTCAACGGTTGTGTCGTTCATGACGATTCCTGTGATGCCCGCGCCCTCCCCGGTCCTGACAATGGTTCCCAGATTGCCGGGATCCTGCAAGTCCTCCAGCACCACCAGCAGCGGGTTTTTCGCCTCAAGCAGCTGTTCTATCCGATATACGGGCCGTTCCACCACGCACAGGACTCCCTGGGGCGACTGGGTGTCGGACATTTTTCGGAACACCTCCTCGGTCACTGTCTCCCACTTCGTCCGCTTCAGCTTTTCCCGCCACAGGGGGTGGCGTCCGATTTTCTCCAAAGCCTCAGGCGTGGCATAGATTTCCCGGAGGGATTCCTCCGGAGCCTCCTCCCACATCTTGAAGCCCTCCGCCAAGAATATATTCCCGTCGCGCCGTTTTCCCGCGCTGTTCTTCCACTGTACCACCTGCTTCACCTTTGGATTCGATAGACTGCTGATCATATGCCCTCCCAAAATAACGCGCAAAGGCGGCCATTTCCCATAAACGGCCGCCTGTCACATTGCCGGTTCCCCATTGCCTGCGGGAACTAAATTGTCAGTCTCCTAGCCACTTCGTACTGGTATCTGTCGATGTCTTTCTGCATCTGCAGAGCCTCTTCGATACCAAAGTCCGTGAATTCCCCATACCGATAGCCCACCACGCGGTTGGTCTTGCCCTCCAAAATGATATCCACCGCATAGGAGCCCATGATGGAAGCATAGTAGCGGTCCATGGCCGTAGGGCTGCCGCCCCTCTGCATGTAGCCTAAGATGGTGGCCCTGGTCTCAATGCCGGTGGCCGCCTCGATGCGCTTCGCCATGGAAGTGGAATGGCCTATGCCCTCAGCGTTGATGATCAGATGGTGAATCTTGCCTTTCTTGCGGCTGTCAATGATATGGTTGATGATCTCCTGCTCGTTGTAGTCATAATTCTCGGGCAGCAGAATGTCCTCCGCGCCGTTGGCCACGCCGCACCACAGCGCAATGTAGCCCGCATGCCGCCCCATGACCTCGATGATGCTGCAGCGCTCATGGGAGGATGAGGTGTCCTTTACCTTGTCGATGGCTTCCATGGCCGTGTTCACAGCCGTGTCAAAGCCTATTGTGTACTCTGTACACGCAATATCCAGGTCAATGGTGCCCGGAATGCCCACGGCATTGATCCCCTGTCTGCTCAGCGCCTGGGCGCCGCGGTAAGAGCCGTCTCCGCCGATGACCACGATACCGTCTATGCCGTGCTTTCTGCAGATCTCGGCCGCCTTTTTCTGATACTCCGCTTTCTTGAATTCCAGACATCTGGCCGTTCCCAAAATGGTGCCGCCTCTCTGGATGATGTCCGACACACTGCGGGGTTCCATATCGATGATGTCCTCGTTGAGCAGACCGTTATATCCTTTTTTGACGCCCTTTACTTTCACGCCTCTGCAGATAGCGGTACGGACCACCGCACGGATGGCGGCGTTCATGCCCGGCGCATCCCCGCCGCTGGTCAGAACCGCAATTGTCTTGATTTCCTTAGCCATATTTCAACCCTCCTGTTCGCGTTTCTGCACTGTCCGGATTTATTTTAATCTATTTGTGGACGGTTTTCAATACCTATTGACGTATTTTTACATTTTCCCGGCCGAACCTCTCTCCCAGCTTTTGCTCCAATTCCCTGTCCGCATGCACTCTGCGGTTGGCGGGCAGAAGTTTGAAAGCTCTGGTGTCTCTCAGGAAGATCACTACATCGTCATTCCCGTCGGAGTCCTCAATGGCAGTGAGCAATTCCTCCTCCCTGGCAAAATAGCTGTCCGCATCCGGAAACTGAATCCAGACGCCTGCCGGCACTTTTACAGGCGCCGCGTTCGAACCGGTCGAATCCCCGCCGTCATAAGACGCCGCAGCCCCCGCGAAATTCCGGCCTCCGCCGTGCTGAGAGCCGGTCCGCTGTGCCTGACCGTTCCCGCCCTCCGGCCGGTTCGGCCCTCCCCCCTGGCGTTGTCCGTAACCGGCGTAACCGCCATTCCCGTATCTGTCCCTGAACAGGGGGGCACCGTTTTCTTTCGCCGCCTCCTCGAAGCTGACCACGTATTCGCAGATCAGCTTGCCGTCCTTATCCTCCTCCACATTGGCCCGTCCCCGGATGAAGACTCTCGCATCTTCCACCAGCAGACTGCCGTATTTCTCGTAATCCCTGGGAAACACCACGATCTCCATGTTCCCCACCAGATCCTCCAGATTCAAAAAAGCCATGACTTTATCGTTTTTGGTATATTTGATGCTCCTGTCCGCGATCATCCCGCCTACTGTCACACGCCTTTGATCCTCCACCCTGGCGCTGCCGATCTCCTCGTCCAGTGCAAAGTCATTGGTGGTATTGGTGATATATCTCTGCCAAAGCTCCTGGTCCGCCTCCAGGGGATGGCCGCTTAAGTAAATGCCCAGCACCTCTTTTTCAAAGGCCAGAATCATCTCCTTGGGATACTCGCCCACATTGGGCAGGCGGATGTCGAACTCCTCTTTCTGGGACTCCTCCGCAATGTCAAAGAGGGAAATCTGCCCGGCCAGATTGCTCTTCCTGTCCTTTGTGATATGATCCATGATCTGGACGTAGACGCTCATGAATTGCTTCCTGGAGCCGCCCAGTCCGTCCAGCGCCCCTGCCTTGATGAAATTCTCCACGGCTCGCTTGTTCACATCCTTGTCCGCCACGCGGCCGAGAAAGTCTTTCAGATTGGTGAATTCGCCGGCCGCTTTCCGCTCCGCCACAATGTCGTCGATGGCGGACTGCCCCACGCCCTTGATGGCGGTCAGGGCATAGCGGATGCTCTTTCCGTCCACGGAGAACCCGCTCTGCCCCTGATTGATATCCGGCGGCAGCAGCTGGATTCCCATGTTCCGGCAGCTCAGGATATACTCCGACACTTTCTTGCCGTTGTCAATGACAGAGGTCATCAGCGCAGCCATGAACTCCACGGGATAGTAGTACTTCAGCCAGGCGGTCTGATAGGCCACCACCGCGTAACAGGCCGCGTGGGATTTATTAAAGGCATACTTGGCGAAATCCGTCATATCGTCAAAGATACCGC
>ERZ808051.1998-NODE-1998-length-11507-cov-6.202100_pt1 | contig 11507 bp, 10 predicted proteins | sample MGYA00380199_ERZ808051 | MGnify/ENA primary metagenome ERZ808051 (study PRJEB31490, sample SAMN06133391) | mouse gut metagenome | isolation source: J11 | host: mice | place: China: Chengdu | collected 2015-05 ...
TCCCCCTTTAAAGGGGAGCACGCAGTCGCCCTTACAGGGCTCTTCCAAACCACCACTTGAAGTGGTGGTTTGTGACTAGAACAGAACATAAGGAAGAGAAACAGGAAACATGAAAAAGGATATCTGTGCATATACATATGAACAATTGCAGGCAGAGATACAGGCTATAGGGGAGCGCGGCTTCCGGGCGAAGCAGATCTATGAATGGCTGCATGTCCGGCTGGCCGAGGACTTTTCGGAAATGACGAATCTTTCCAGGGAGCTTAAGTACAGGCTGAGTGAGCAGTATGAGATCCTTCCCGTAGTCATGCTGGAAAAGCAGGAATCCCGGCTGGACGGGACCTGCAAGTTCCTGTTCCGCCTTCATGACGGCAATGTGGTGGAAAGCGTGTGGATGCGCTACCATTACGGCAATTCCGTCTGCATCTCTTCTCAGGTAGGCTGCCGCATGGGCTGCAGGTTCTGTGCTTCTGGCATCGGCGGTCTGGCGCGCGGCCTGTCTCCTTCGGAAATGCTGGGACAGGTCTACCGTCTCCAGCGGATCATGGGGGAACGGGTATCCAACGTGGTCGTGATGGGAACCGGAGAACCTCTGGATAATTATGACAGCCTTCTCACATTTCTGAGGATCCTGACCGGGGAAAAGGGACTGCATATCAGCCAGCGGAACGTCACGGTATCCACCTGCGGGATCGTTCCGAAGATGTACGAGCTGGCGAAGGAGCATCTGCAGATCACATTGGCTCTGTCCCTTCACGGCGCGACTCAGGAGAAGAGAAAGCAGTTGATGCCCGTGGCAAACGCCTATGAGCTGGAGGAGGTGCTGACGGCCTGCGACGCGTATTTCCGGGAGACCGGACGGCGGATCACATTCGAATACAGCCTGATCCGCGGAGTCAATGACACGGAAGAGGATGTCCGGGAGCTGATTCGGATCCTGGGCTCCAGAAATTGCCATCTGAACCTGATCCCCGTAAATTCGGTAAAAGAGTACGGTTTGAAACAGCCTGACAGGAAAAATGCACAGAATTTCAAAAATAAACTTGAAAAATATGGGATAAATGTTACACTAAGAAGAGAACTTGGCGCAGACATCGACGGTGCCTGCGGTCAGCTCAGAAGAAGTTATGTACGGACACGGACAGAGGAGGCAGAGTTATGAGGACATTTTCAATCACGGACGTAGGGATGGTAAGACAGGTGAATCAGGACTATGTCTACACAACAGACAATCCGCTGGGCCCTCTTCCGAATCTGTTTGTGGTGGCGGATGGGATGGGAGGCCATCAGGCCGGAGATTACGCCTCAAAGTATACGGTTGAGGTGCTGAAAAGGGAATTAGGACAGAGCCGGGAAGAGGACGTGGAGAAGGCACTGGTCTCCGCCATCAAAAAGGCAAACCAGGAGATCATCAAAAAAGCGTCCCAGGATTCTCATCTGAAGGGAATGGGAACGACGATCGTGGTAGCGACGATCGTCCGGCAGATGATGTATTTTGCAAATGTAGGCGACAGCCGGCTGTATCTCATCAATCAGGGTATCACCCAGCTGACCAAGGATCATTCCCTGGTGGAAGAAATGGTGCGTCTCGGAGGGATCAAGCCGGAGGAGGCGAAGCACCATCCGGATAAGAATATCATCACCCGCGCGATCGGGGCAAAGGATACGGTAGATGTGGATTTTTACGAGCATCGTCTGAAAAAAGGAGACATCATACTGATGTGTACGGACGGACTCAGCAATATGGTAGAGGATGAGGAATTATTCCATATTGTGCAGGGGGGACGGGATATCGTGGAAGCAGGCACATCCCTTGTAGCAGCGGCAAAAGAAAACGGTGGTACCGACAATATCGGAGTCGTGCTGACAGAACCGTTTACGGATGAGGTGACTATATGTTAAAGGAAGGAATCTTTTTGGGAAAACGTTATGAGATCCTGGAGCGGGTCGGCTCCGGGGGCATGGCGGATGTATATAAAGGGAAGGATCACAAGCTGAATCGCTTTGTGGCGGTAAAGGTGCTCAAGAGCGATTACCGCTCGGACGAGATATTTATCCAGAAGTTCTTAAGTGAAGCCCAGGCGGCGGCCGGACTGATGCATCCCAATGTGGTGAATGTGTATGACGTGGGACAGGACCGGGGCCTGTACTATATGGTCATGGAGCTGGTGGAAGGCATTACGCTGAAGGATTATATTGAAAAAAAAGGGCAGCTTTCGGCAAATGAGACCATCAGTATCTCCATCCAGATGGCGACCGGGATCCAGGCGGCCCACGACCAGCACATTATCCATCGGGATATCAAGCCTCAGAATATCATCATTTCTATAGATGGCAAGGTGAAGGTAACGGATTTCGGAATTGCCCGGGCAACCACCTCGACCCAGACGATCAGTACGAATGTGATGGGCTCGGTGCATTATACTTCACCGGAGCACGCAAAGGGCGGCAATGTGGATGAGAAGAGCGACATCTATTCCGCCGGGATCACGATGTATGAGATGATCACCGGACATGTGCCCTTTGACGGGGACTCCACGGTATCCGTGGCGATCAAGCATCTGCAGGAGGAGATTCCTTCGCCTGTGAAGGAGGTGCCGGAGATCCCCTACAGTCTGGAATGCATTATTTTAAAATGTACACAAAAGAATGCGGAACGCCGGTATCAGAACTGCCAGGAGCTGATCCTGGACCTGAAGCGTTCCCTGGTAGACCCGGAAGGGGACTTTGTGAATAACCCGGAATATATACCTGGAGGTGATGAGACGATCATGATGTCAGATGAAGACCAGAGACGAGTCCAGAGCAGGAATAATTACCAGCAGGATTACTACGAGGATGAAGAGGATTATAACGATGGATACGGAGATGACGGTTACGGCGACGAGGAATACGACGACTATGAGGATGATTATGAGCGCAATCGGGGAAACGGCGACAGCGGATCGGTTGTAAGCAGCGTCCTGAAGGTGGTTGTGACACTGGCGATCATCATCATTGCGGCTGTCGTGATCTTTATGATCGTAAAGTCCGAAGGACTTTTTGATAAGCTCTCCGTAGACAGTCCCATCAAGGAAGAGGAAGAGACGAAGCAGGTCAGTGTGCCTTATGTGGTCGGCCTGACTGAGGCAGAAGCAAAGGATTCGCTGTCCGGGGAGGGGCTTGGCTACGGCGTGGAAGACAGAGTACAGTCCGATGAGTATGAGAGGGGCAAGATCATCAGCCAGACTCCGGAGGCGGATCAGAAGGTGGATGTAAATACGGAGATCAGGGTCGTGGTCAGTCTGGGCAAGGCGGTTGAGAAGAAGAAGGTGCCTGAGGTGGCAGGCCAGGATGAGGCCGCCGCCAGGAACGTGATGACCAACAGCGGCTTTGTGGTGGACGTGGAGCAGAAGGAAGACGATAACGTACCGGCAGGCAAGGTCATTACGACCGCGCCGGCAGGCGGCGTTGAGGTCGTGGAAGGGACCAAGATCATCCTGTATGTCAGCAAGGGCTCCAATAAAGTGACGGTACCGCCATTGAAGGGTCTCACAAAGGAAGAGGCAGCCAATACGCTGTCGGCTATGGAACTGTCAGGAAGCGTATCCGGGGAAGAGTTCAGCGACGACGTGGAAGAGGGCAAGATCATCAGCCAGAGTCCCGCTGCCGGAGAGAAGGTTCCTAAGAATACGGCGGTCACTTATGTAGTGAGCAAAGGGAAGGAAGACAAGGACGACGACAAAGATCCGGATCGTCCGTCATATCCGGGCAACAGCGGCGGAGATGTGCCGAATGTCAAAGGCATGGAGGTCGGGTATGCAATGAGCATACTGGACAGCTACGGATATCCGGCAAGTATCGAAAGATACGAATCCAGCAGTACAATGATCTCCGGTTATGTCATCTCTCAGACGTTATACGATGACGGAACGGTAGGGCTGGTGGTCAGCGAGAATTAAAACAGGAAGGATGTTTCGGAGATGATCCTGCCGCGGGACATTTCCGAAATATCTGTTTTCAGATGCGAAAGGGTTTTATGAAGGGAAAGATCGTGAAAGGGATTGCCGGATTCTACTACGTTAACGTGGCAGGATCCGGCCTTTATGAGTGTAAGGCGAAGGGGATTTTCCGAAAGGAAAAGATCAAACCGCTGGTCGGTGATGAGGTGGAGATTGAGGTACTGGACGAGACGGAGAAGACCGGCAGTCTGGAACGCATCCTGCCCAGGAGGAATGAACTGATCCGCCCGGCTGTGGCAAATATCGACCAGGCGCTGGTCATTTTTGCGGTGACAGATCCAAAGCCGCATTTTAATCTGCTGGACCGGTTTCTGGTCATGATGGAAAGAAAAGAAATCCCGGTGGCGCTCTGTTTCAACAAAAGGGACATTGCAAAGCCGGAGGAAGCCAGGACATTGCGGGAGATCTACGTACCTTGCGGCTATCCGCTGATCCTGGCAAGCGCTCTGACAACGGAGAATATAGAATGCATCCGGGAGGTCCTGCGTGGAAAGACGACAGCGGTTGCCGGCCCTTCCGGGGTGGGAAAATCTTCCCTGATCAATCTGCTGCAGCCTCAGGCCCAAATGGAGACCGGCAGCATCAGCCGGAAGATTGCCAGAGGAAAGCATACCACCCGGCATTCGGAGCTCATTTGCATTGAGGAAGACTCTTATATTATGGACACACCAGGGTTCAGCTCCCTTTATGTGCATGATTTTGAGAAAGAAGAGCTGAAACATTATTTTCGTGAATTCCGGCCCCTGGAAGGGCACTGTCGGTTCAACGGATGCAGCCATGTCCATGAGCCGGGCTGCGCGGTGAAGGAGGCTGTGGAGGACGGTGAGATACACAGGGTACGGTATGAGAATTATGTGGAGATGTACCGGGAGCTGCAGGAGAAGAGGAAGTATTAGACTGATGATGAAAAAGGAGCAGGATATGAAAAGAATATTGGCGCCGTCGATCTTATCGGCGGACTTTAAGATATTAGGAGAGCAGATGAAGCTCTGTGCGGACGGCGGGGCCGGATACCTGCATTTTGACGTGATGGACGGGATGTTTGTACCGAATATCTCCTTCGGGATCCCGGTGCTGGAATGTGTGAAGGGATTTGAAGGAATGGTGATGGATGTGCATCTCATGATCCAGGATCCTATCCGTTATGTGGACAAGTTCTGTGACGCGGGAGCGGATATCGTGAACGTCCACTATGAGGCCTGCGGCGATCTGCAGGCAGTACTGGACAAGATCCACGGCCGGGGGCGGAAGGCGGGGATCACGATCAAGCCGGCCACTCCGGTGGATGTGCTGGAGCCGTTTCTGGATCAGGCGGAGCTGTTTTTGATTATGTCGGTGGAGCCGGGGCTGGGCGGACAGTCCTTTATTCCATCCTCCCTGGATAAGATCCGCAGGCTCAGAGAGCTTTTGGACGCACAGGGACTTACAGCGGATCTGGAAGTGGACGGCGGGGTATACCACAGCAATGTGCGGGAGGTTCTGGATGCGGGGGCAAATGTGATCGTGTCGGGTTCCTCTGTATTCCGGGGCAGTATTGAAGAAAATGTTTCAGGCTTTATGGAGATTTTTAAAGAATATGAGTAAACGTACGGTGATCGTCAGCGGGGGACTGCTGGAGGAAGCATTTGTTTTGGAGATTTTGAAAAGTGAAGAGACAGAATTTATCGTTGCGGCGGACCGCGGACTGATCTTTTTGTATGAGCACCAGATCCTTCCGGACTATATCGTGGGGGATTTTGACAGCACGCCGGAGGAAATCGTGTCCTATTACCGCAATGAAACCAGGGTTCCGATCCGGAAGTTTAATCCGGTAAAGGATGCTTCGGACACGGAGATCGCGCTGCTGCTCTGTCTGGAGCTTGGCAGGAAGCATGTGGTGATCCTGGGCGCGACCGGGAACCGTGCGGACCATCTCTGGGCCAATGTACAGGTGTTGAATCTTGCGTTGGACGCAGGAGTGGATGCCCGGATCCTGGACAGCTATAATCAGATCCGTCTGCTGGACCGAGGGATCACTCTTCGCCGGGAAGAGGCGTTCGGACCCTATTTTTCGGTATTTCCGCTAGCGGGAATGGTGGCGGACTTTAATATCCTTGGGGCAAAATATCCCCTTTATCACCATTTGCTCACCCCTCATGACAGCCTGTGCGTCAGCAATGAATTTGCGGAGGACGAGGTGGAGATTTCCTTCCCGCTGGGAGAGGTGATCCTGATGGAGACACGGGATACTCCGAAGACGGCGGATGGAATGAGGAGTTTATTCATATAGGCAAAGAGCCGCGCTAAAAAAGCGGCAGCGGAGAAAATAGAAAGAGAGGAGAACAGATGCGGATAGAGTACAGCAAAAAAGCCGCAAAATATATTAGCAGTCTGGACAGACCGACAAAACAACGAATAAAGAAAGCAATTGAGGGATTGACGGAATAGCCGCCGAAAGGTGATATAAAGCCGTTGCAGGGATTTTCAGACAGGCGCAGAGGTTGAGGGTAGGAAATATACAGGATTGTATATAATTGCCTTCAAAACGGGGAAATAGAGCGGGCAGTAAAGGAGATTGAGAACGGTGAAACCGTAAAACATGAAGATATTAACTAGCGGAAGTTTCGACATTGATACAATGGAAGAGTCCGAAACCTTTGAAATATAAGGGGTTCGGTCTCTTATGCGTGTAGTGCCCAATTACGTTTTAATCTATAATCTTATTCCTTTCCCGGAACAGGCCCTGCTTCAGTTTGACTGCGCATTCCCAAAGTTCCTGATGGAACGTGTCTGCCTTCTCTATGACACGTTCCGCTTTTTTTTTGCCTATAAACACCCAGCCGTCATGCACTTCACCCAGTCTGTCCAGCAGCGCGCCTTTTGTCAGATAATGCCCATTTTCTTCAAAATGTTTCCTCATGATCTCGGCGATGACTATGGCTGTCAGGCAAATGAACACATGAACCCGAATCTTATCGTCCGTCCAGTGGTGCTGTGGACGGACACTAAAGTGGTCAATGTCCTTTGACACCCGGAAGATGCCGTTTTCAATACATTCCTGACGGCTGTATTCCTCCAGGATCTCTTTTGATGTCCAATCCTTATGGTCGGTGACCGTCAGTTTCTTACCATAAAATTTCCTGCAGTAACCCGCCTTTTTTACCGCGTCCTCTTTCCAAGTGGCCTTATAGCAGCCATCCGATCTTTTTTCCAGCGTCAGTTCCGTGAACTCTTTCAAATAGGCTTTCTTCTTATATAAGTGCGACCTCACGATCTCTTCCAACGCATTCTTCTCATCCCACTCCGGCACATCCAGGTGTTTTTTCTTCCTTCCTCTTCTGCGGCGTCCCTCCGCATTGGCTTTTTCCTCATCCGCATCAATCTTCTGGTTATATTCTTCTGCTTCACGAGCCGCATTCCTGGTTTCCCGTTCCTTCCTCTTCAATTCTCTATACAAACCAGACCTTTTGTTCCCCAGCTTCTCCTGAAGGCTGGACATCGTTTCCGCTGCCAGGAGCAAGTCTTTCTCCATCTGCGCCCTCTGCCCATCTTCCAACGCAGGGCTGTACGTCAGTATCCCCGTCCCCGTCATCCCGGAAAACTCCAGTCCGTCGATACGGAACATTTTTTTCTCGGCCCCACTGTCAAGTGTCACCGTTTCATAGTCGGCGATATCTATGCCATAGAGATCCTTAAGCCCGGAAAGGGAATGCGCGCATATGAAATGCATCCCCAGGCTCTGGAGGTTCTCACGGGAGTTGCTGCCGCCGTCAAATACAATGGTCACGTCGCTGGGATCTCCACAGAGTTTGCCCAGCCCTTCCCGCACATGGCTGGTGAATGCCGCAAATTCCTCGGTGTCATTGCGGTTTCCCGGATAGATTTCCCATAACAGCGGTACGGTGAGCTCGGCCGCGGTAAGTACTGCAAGTGAAAACTGTTTCAGGTCGTCCCTCTTCTGTTTGTTGTGCCCCCTTTTGCAGATGAGGCAGCGGTTATTTTTTGAATCAATGTAAGTAAAGTAATTGCTATAGTCCAGATGGAAGCACGGTATGTCAATCCCACATAAGTCAAGGAGCCTCTCCATAACCTTTTCCCATGCCGCGCTGATCTGTTCCTGCGAAATGCCATCCATCGCCTCCCAGAATGCCTGGGAAGATAAGTCCTCTGCATGGAACTTCATATGGTAAGGGAGACTCGTCCCATTTGCCCAGGAGCTAAACTCCCGTTTGCTCCCCGGTTCGATGGCTCTGTGGATCATGGAAAGGAGCAGGGCAGTGCTCCGTTTCATTCCCTTAATGGTCTTTTGTGGGAATGTCTCATCCAAGATCTTCTCGATCCCGATTTGTCGGGCTGTCCAGAGCATTGCCATACAGGCCCCATGCTCATAGCACTTGAAGGTCAGCTCCTTTTCGGCATACTGAGCTTCCGCGCCATGGGACGCAAGTTCCTGAGAGGCCTGGATACTTTTGTAGCCTTTCAATGCGTATTCTTTAAGATTGTCAACAGTCCCAATATATTCAAGAATACGCTGTCTGACTTTTGTCCCATCCCGTTGGCTTTCGACAATGTAATAATAAGGTTTTCCCTTTTTCCATTTTTCTCTTATATATGCCATGTAGTGCCCTACCTTTCTTTCGAATAATATAGCATACATATCAGTTATAATCAATAATAAATTTCAAAAATATAGATAATATAAGGGCACTACATTATCAAAAATAATAAACAGCTGAAAACACCTTATTTTAAGAGGTTTTTCAGCTGTTATATTGCTGATTTCATATACTGATGTCGAAACTTCCGCTAAACTCTTCTAAACCCTTTAAAAACAGAGCGCTTCCGGTGCTTCTGCACGGAACGGGAGGACAGGGCCGAGGCGGGAAAAATTTTGACTTTTTTCCGCTTTTTTGTTATTGTTATTTTGTTGTATTTGCTAGAGCGGGTAAGGAGGGGGACAATATGGAGTCTATGATGTTTTATCTGGGGATGGGCACGATCATCGTATGTGCTCTTGCGCTGTCTCCGGCTCTCCTGCTTTATGTGAAAACGAAAAAAATTCTGCATTTATATATCTGCCTTCTGTTGGCGAATTATCTGATCGAACTGGTTGAACTGCTCTACATAGCCCGTTTCTGCCTTCCCGAGGATATCCGTTATTTCAACCTGATTCATTTCCCGGTTCTGCGGATCTTTACTACAGTTTCCACCCTGCTTCTGGATCTGCTGATCCTGCTGCAGATCATGAATCTAAAATTCCATAAAAGCTGTCTCCTACTTTTCGCGGCTGTGGCTCTGTTCTGCGCTTATACTGCCTGGCTGCCCCAGACGCTTCTGACGATCTGGCTGTTTTACATGCCGCGTCAGATCTGCCATTTCGGATACGGTATTTTTTTCCTGATCCGCAGGGGACTTGAAAAAGATGAGGCGGTCCGCAAAAGAATGGAGCGCTGTTCCTTTCTGGTTCTGGGTGTGTTTTTACTGAGCGTATCCATCCTTTTGGAGGACAGCCTGCTGATCTCCCACATCCAGACGTATTTTACGGACATGCTTTCCGTAACGGAGCGGAATTTTTCAGAAAATATCCTCTGGCTTTTTATCATGCTGTGTTCCATGGTCTACTGTGTCCGGGAGCTGGAACAGGGCGGAACGTCTGCCGCAGTATCCAGTCCTGTGCCGACACCCGGAGACATGCGAGTATCCGGTGCTGCGCCGGCACCCGGAGGCACGCGAGTATCCGGTGCTGCGCCGGCACCCGGAGGCATGGGAGTATCCGGTGCTGCGCCGGCACCCGGAGGCATGCGAGTATCCGATTCCATGCCGGCACCCGGAGCCGCAGGTATATCCGCTTCTGTGCCGATATCCGGGGCTATAGGCAGATCCGGCCCTGGTCGTACATCCGGATTGATGCCTGCGGCCGCAGGTGCCGAACAAAACAGCGGTATAGGGATGGCATCGGAAGCGGCGAGGTTCGGATACCTGGCGGCTGTGTCGGAGGAGTATAAGTTTACACCCCGTGAAATACAGATTCTGGATTGTATCCTTCAATATAAGACAACTGCGGAAATCTGTGAAGAGCTGAACATTTCAACCGGAACCGTGAAAACCCATACCCATAACATTTATATGAAGGCCAATGTGAAAAGCAGGCAGGAATTGATCCGTGCCCTGACAAAGACGAGATAGAGGATTCAATCCAGAAGATGGCAACGTTGATTTTTTCTGGAGTATTCTCGGAAATCGGCTGCACAACGGAGTTCCTGTGAGTGCTCTCCAATAAAAAGAGGTAGAAGATTTGGAAAAGGTGATATTTTTTTACAGTGTAATATTGATCAGCGTTTGCGCGGCATCCATCTCCCCGGCAGGGATTCTCTATCTGCGGACAAAGAAACCGCAATACCTGTATCTGATCCTGCTGTTCGTCTGCTGGCTGATCGAATTAGTGGAACTGCATTACATCGTATTTGTCGGGCTTCCGACAGGTCTGATCCACCCAGAGGATCTGAACCACATCAGCTATCCGGCACTCAGAATCGGAATCTCTGCGGGAATCCTCCTGCTGGATTTGCTGATCCTGCTTTGGATCACCGGGCGGAAATGGAAAAACAGGGATGTGCTGACCATCCTGCCCATGCTTGCGGCCTGCATATATCTGGTGTTTCAGCCTCAGACTGAGCTGGTGGTCTGGCTGTTCTATTCCGTACGCCAGTTTTACAGGATGGGGTATTGTGCCTGGTTCGGGATCTGCCTGTTTCTGGAACAGGAGCCTGAGAGAAGGGAAGAGATGGGCAGGCATACCCTTCCTGTTTTCGGAGTATTTTTGCTGAACATCTGCATCCTGCTGGAGGATAGTCTGGTCATTTCTCATATTGATTTCTTTTTGTCGGATATCCCGTATATCTCGGAACGGAATTTTTCAGAGAATTTTTTGTGGATGTTTCTCTGTATTTATTCCATGGGCAGATGCATTCCGCAGATTGATAAGGCGCCGTCCGTCCGTGAAGCCCCGGAGGAGCCGTCCATACCGCCGACGGTCTCAGACTTTGCCGGGACGAACCTTCGGGAAGGGGTTCCGGTATTTACCCAACGGTACAAGCTGACCCCGCGTGAGGCGGAAATCTTGAGATGCATGGCGGACCACAAAAGCACCGCGGAAATCTGTGAAGAGCTGTATATATCTATGGGAACGGTGAAAACGCATACCCACAATATTTATTCGAAGGTCAATGTGAAAAGTAAAAATGAATTAATCAAAGCACTGCTGAATGATTCGCCGCAAACAGAAAGCAAGGGGGAATGATCATGTCGTTACAGTTTATTTTCGGAAATTCAGGGGCTGGGAAGTCTCACTATTTATATGAGCAGATCGTAAAGGATTCCATAGAGCACCCAGAAACAAATTATCTGGTGCTGGTGCCGGAGCAGTTTACCATGCAGACCCAGAAGGATCTGTGCATGGCCCATCCCCGGCATGGGATCATGAACATTGATGTGCTCAGCTTTGTACGCCTTTCCCACCGGATCTTT
>ERZ808051.1999-NODE-1999-length-11506-cov-4.559979_pt1 | contig 11506 bp, 10 predicted proteins | sample MGYA00380199_ERZ808051 | MGnify/ENA primary metagenome ERZ808051 (study PRJEB31490, sample SAMN06133391) | mouse gut metagenome | isolation source: J11 | host: mice | place: China: Chengdu | collected 2015-05 ...
GTAAATCTTCCACTGCGTCCGTCCGGGACCGCTGCCCCAAAGCGCAGATTACCGAAGTTCCGGGCACAAACTGCCTGTTCCCGAACTCGTCCTGGCACCATACGCCCTCCGCAGTCACCTCCAGCCCACGGTAATTCGTATGTACGGTCACGTATTTTTCGATTTCCTTTAACAACAGGGGACGATGCCTTACATTTGCATCCGGCGCAAGGGCATCCCGCATCTCCACCAGGTGCACGGTCTTCCCCTCCATGCCTAAGTGGATGGCGCACTCGACGCCCGCCCGCTTGGCCACCCCCGCCGCGTTGCCGTAGGCCGCCACGATGTCCTGAATCCTCTCCTCCGTCAGCGCTTTCACCTCCACACCGTCCGGGCGTATCGTGTCGGAGGGGCCCCACTGGTTCATGCCGTGCTGCCTGTTTTTATCCGTCATGTAGGTCCCGGCGTACATGCCGGAGTGGGAAAGCTCCAGGCTGGGGATGGCTCCGTGCCGCCTGATGGCATCCGCGGCGTAGGTGGCCGAGGCCAGAGAGTTCAGGATGGCCGTGTCCAGGTGGTAGGCATGGGAGCCGTCCGTCTCCGGATGCACCATGCACTCGCTGACCGTCACCGCCCCCGCGCCGCCCTTGGCCCGCAGCTCATAGAAAGCCCTGGACATGGGGCCGATGCAGCCGTCATTGGTGATGTCCGTGCCTCCCATGGGGGCGGAGAACATGCGGTTGCGGAATGTGACGTTTCCTATTCTGATAGGACTGGTGAGATGCTTGAACTTTCTGTCCATCGTTTTCTTTCCTCCTCTTCTCCTCTTTCCGTTTTTCTCTCTTCTAATTCCTTATTATATCCTATCATATTTCCGTCTTTTTTTCATGTCTCCAGAAATAAATAAGGCAGACAATCACGGAGAACAGCGAAGCCGCCGGTGCCGCGAATCCCATGGGGAGCCGGGAATCCTGACTGATTTTGCTCATGAGCCAGGTCACCGGGATACGAATCAGGAACGTGGCGGTCTCCGCTCAGTCCTCGTAGAAATGCAGCTTCTCCCACAGCGCCATCAGCTCCACGCGCTCGGGCAGCTTCTCTGTCCTGACATCCCTGTCATAAATCCGCACTGGTTCCGCCGGACTTTATGGCTCCCGTCCGATTTTATGGCTCCCGCCCCATTTTATGGTTCCTGCCGATTTTATGGTTCCTGCCGGCTTTATGGCTCCGCCCCATTTTATGGTTCCTGCCGACTTTATGGCTCCCGCCCGATTTTATAGTTCCTGCCGAATTTTATGGGGCTTGCCGGATAAAGTCCCCGCAGAAACCGCTGTCAGAACGTCTGTAAGTCTATAATCACATTCTTGCCTGTTTTCAGTTCGACTGCCTCTCCGTCCGCTTTCACAAACCGTCCTGTGAGGCCCTCCGGCAGCGCGATTTCATACCGCATCCCGCTTTCCTCCGGCTCATAGCAGAACGTGACGTCTCCGTACTCGGTGATCATCCTCCCCTCCAGATCGGGCACATAGTCCATATGGGGACGAATCTCCACCCTGTCCGGGCGGCCCTGTTCCCTGCGCATACCCGCCATAACCGCAATCAGCTCATACATGGGCAGAGCGCTCCAGGCATGGCACTCGCTCCTGGAATTGGACGGCGTCTCCGGACATGTGGTACAATGCTCCTCCAGGAGCCTGATCCACCAATCCATCTGCTGCCTGGTAAGCCCATAGCAGCCCGCCTCCTCGCAGGCCCGGAACAGCTCATAGCAGGTGGAGAAATAGCAGCGCAGCACGTCCTTTTCCTCGAAAGTCCTGCGCATCAGCTCCGCCGCCTCCTCTTTGGGCAGTATGCCGTTCAACACCGCCCAGCTCTGGGCATGCTGGGAGAACCCCCTGTATTCCGGGCCCTCTCTGTACATTCCCCTGGCGGCGTCCCAGCACAGCTCCCGGATCCGGTTCGCGATGCTCCTCTGCCTGTCCCTGTACTCCCCGGCAATGCTCTCGCGCCCTGTGGCCTCGTTGATTTCGGCTCCATCCAAAAGCGCCTTGCCATACATCAAATTGATGATAGTGGACGGTCCCTTTGACACCGCAGCAGGCCGCCCCGCGGAGTTCTGCCAGGCCTCCTGCCAGTCCACGAAATCCCAATATCCCAGGTTCTCCACCAGCCCCAGGGCGCCGATATGCCTGTCATAGTATTCCAGTATCATGTCCGCGTCCGCCCTGTAAAGCTTCAGCACCTCCTTATCCCCGGTACGCCTATAATATTCCGCCAGCATGAAGATATAGTGCAGGGAGAATGTGGAGATGATTTGCTTGGGGTTGCTGGGGGCCCGGCCCTGAATCAGGCCCATGGGCAGCATGGAATCATGGAAGTCCTGCAGGGCCTTGCGGGCCAGCTTGGTGTCCACGCTGCACACATAGGTAAAGAGGGCCTGGAGCCTGGTGTCCATGGGATACTGCATCTGCTCCCAGAAAGGGCAGTCCATGTATGTCTCCATCATGCAGCTTTGCAGCGTCCTAACGCACATGTCGTAGACCTGCTCCACCCAGGGAGCACCGGATTTCACATAAGAGCCCGGGTTCAGGGGATAGCCGGTCTTTCGAAGCCGGGGCCTGCGGAAACGCACCGGCTCTTTCGCCGCTCTGATCTCTATCTGCAAAAAGCGCATGGTCCGATACCAGAAAGGCTCATATAAAAGCTTCTCTCCGTTTAAGACAATGCTGTCTACTTGTCCATTCTTCCCGATCTCCCCATGGAGATAGTCGTCCCGCTTCACCTCGTCAATCCCTTTGGTGAATTTCTCAAAATAGGTAAAGATAAGCTCCGCGTCCCTGCCGCCCTCTGTCTCGTAGCGCATATAGGCATTGGTCACCGCCCCGGCGTCGAACAGCAGCCTGCAGAACTGCCCCGGCTCCACCGTCACATAGTCGCTGTCCCCCATCACGGCCTCGCCCAGCTCCTTTTCCAGGGTATCCGGACGCTCGTACAGCAGCGGAATCGGGCGCTCCTCCATCATAAAGGTCTTCAGGATGCCGAAATGCATCTCGAATCCGCTCTTCACCATGTCCAGCTTTTCGCCCTCCCGCCAGCTGGAAGCATCAAAATCGGCCAGTTTCCAGTCGCCGAACGTGCGCCTGTAGTCGATTTTCTCCGTCAGGGCTCCCATGTTCCCGTTTACCACCGGTTCCTTTGTCAGGTACCAGGTATTGTCCAGCTCTGGGCAGCCCCAGCCACAATGCCTCATTCCACATACCCTGCTCCTCCTTCTGTTCCATGCAGCGCAAGCTCCTCTTCCCGCTGCGGATTCCCTATCCGCCTGGGGGACACAATGCCATCCCGCCAGGCAGAATACCTGTGACCTCGCATGCAATCTTCTTCCGGCGATTGCTCCCGCCTCCCCGCCGCCACTGATACATCCAAAGCTTCTGGCGGCTTAGCAGGCGTTCTTCTCCAGCATAACGCTATATACAGGCTGCAGCAATATGACATTCTTGATTTCCCTTGGCAAAAATTGACCGGTGGCAGCAGTTCAGATATCCCTTTCCGCGAAGTCAAAATCTCGTTTCCCGGCAATCCTGCGAGACCGGCCGCCACATCCATCATACCACAGCCATGACCGAATTGTCATTCCATTTTCCATGTGTTATAATAGGCATCAGCGGACACAAAAAATTCCCTATAAAACCATATAAATTAAGAAAAGAGGACTGCTTATGAACAGAGAATTCCTGAAAGATTTACTATCCACTCCCTCCGTCAGCGGCTATGAAGAGGCCATCCAGCAGAAAGTCCTGGCTTACGGCAAAGAGTTCGCCCACGCCCTGCTCACCGACCCCAGCGGCAATGCCGTCTCCATTGTGAATCCCCATGCCGCCCACAAGGTACTGCTCTGCGGGCATATCGATGAAATCGGTTTCATTGTGACCCACATCGATGAATCGGGCCGTCTCCACCTGGCTGAGGCAGGCGGAGTCAGCCCCAGGCTGTATGTGGGCTCTCCCGTGCAGGTCTGGCATGAAAGCAGCAAGGTAAGCGGCGTCATCGCCACCTCCTCCGACCTGGTGAAAAAGGAGAAAGTAGAGGTATCCGACCTGCTGGTGGACATTGGGGCCACCTCCAGGGAGGAGGCCTCTGCCGCGGTGGCCCCAGGCGACATGGTGTGCGCGGATGTATCTGTCAGGGAGCTGATGAACGACTGCTTCACCTGCCGCGGACTGGACGACCGCACCGGGGCTTTCGTGGTGCTGGAGGCTGCCAGGGAGGCGGCAAAGCAGGGCGCTTCTATGGGCATCTATGCCGCCACCACCACAGGCGAAGAGACCACCGGCAGGGGCGCCTACCATGCTGCCGCGCGCTTAAGGCCCGATTGCTGCATCGCTGTGGACGTGACCTGGGCCAGCGATGCCCCCGGCACCAATCCGAGTGACACCGGGGAGGTGAAGCTGGGCGGCGGACCGGTGCTGTGCATGGGCTCCGCGGTGAACAAGCCCATGAACGCCCTGCTGAAGCAGGTGGCCCAGGAGCTGGACATGAAAGTCCAGTGGGAAATTGCCGGAGGACGCACAGGCACGGACGGCGATACGGTGAACCGGGCCGACCAGGGCATTCCCATGGCGCTGGTCTCCATTCCTCTGCGCTATATGCACAGCTCCGTGGAGGTAGGCAGTTGGAAAGACATCCAGGACTGCATCAGGCTGCTGAGCTCCTTTGTGGTGCGGCTGTCTGAAGAAATGGACAGAGGCTTCGATTTCTGTCCGGTGAAGCCCTGAACGGGAGGAAATCCCAGGGTTCAGCAGCCTGTCTGCCCCAGGTGATGCTAACATCACCTGGCATACTGTCGGCATCAAGGCGGTTCCATAGTTCACATGTACTTATAAATAGTGGGCAGACATGGATGGATGTCCAGGTCTGCCCACTAGAATTGTTTCGGCCAATGCTGCATTCAGCATCAATGCCCTCCGCGTCCGCTATGACTTCATTTCCGCCTTTTGTAGACAACGATTTCCGCGTCCGAACCGTTCTCGCCATACTCGCATACCAGCAGGTAGTTCTCGTCCGCGGTAAGGCCGTAGCATCTGTCGCTGCCTTTTTTGCGGACCTGATTCCCCAGATAGACTCTGCCGTCGTCCCAGAACTGTATCTCCTGGCCCCCCGGAAGCTTATAGGCAAGATTGACGTATGCCCCGTTCAGGGCATTGAGGCTTGTGATTTCCTCCATGTCTTGGATTCCCAGGGCGTTGAATTCCGCGATCAGCTCCTCTTTCAGCCTGCAGGGCGCTTCAAAGGATCTGCCGCAGTTCTCGCAGCCCTTTTCATCGCAGCACATTGCAATCATGCAGGTACCCCCAAAGGGACGCCCGTTTGTCTCCGTACATCCGCCGCATTCCTTACATCCGCATTCGCTGCAGTCCAATCCGCATATTGTTTTCATTTGTCTCTCTCCTCTCTGTTCTTCCACAGTGTCTTCTCCCGAATGCCGCGTGCCCCGGGAACCTCTCCGGAAACTCCCGCTTCTCCTGTATGAGTCTTGAGATTGTCGGCAGGAATTTTCCGATATGGATGAATTGCTTTCTTGACTTTCAGAATCGATTTCTTAGAAAATCTGCCTGGATTTATTTTAGTACATTCCGGAGGTTTATGCAAGCCTTTTTTCGCCGCGAACAGTAACGCCTCTTGTTCCGCCGGAAATAATCTGCTACAATACTGATAGCCTCGGACAGGCCCTTAGGACCGGGGCGGAATGGAGAACGCATTTGAAGACAATACTCATAGTGGACGACGACATACACATCGGAAACATGCTGGAGGAGGCTATCACCCGGGAAAAATACCGCGTCCTGCGCGCATTTTCCGGCACGGAGTGTCTGCTTGTACTCTCTGGTACAAGGCCTGACCTGGTGCTGCTGGATCTGATGCTGCCTGGACTGGAGGGGGAGAAAGTACTGCCGCAGCTGAAAGGGATTCCTGTGATCATAGTCAGCGCCAAGCCGGACCCTGACCACAAAGCCCTTTTACTCCTGGAGGGAGCCGCCGACTATGTGACCAAGCCTTTCCACACAAAGGAGCTCCTGGCCAGGATTGCCGTACAGCTGCGAAGCCCCTCCTGCGGGGAAAGCCCCCTCCTTACCTGGAACGGCTGCACCCTGGACACCGCCGCCCACACCGTGAGCATAAATCAAAAAGAAATCCGGCTCACCCGGACGGAATACGCCATTTTAAAGCTCCTGATGCAGAATCCCTCCCAGGTCATCACCAAATCCCGTCTCCTGGAGCGCATCGGCGAAGATACGCCTGACTGCACAGAGAGCTCCCTGAAGATGCATATCAGCAATCTGCGCCGGAAACTGCGGGAGGCGGACGGCCAGGACTACATTGAGGCCGTCTGGGGCATCGGCTTCAAGCTCCGCTCCCCGTAATCTTTACCCTATCTTTACCTTTTCCTTTACCGCTTCCTTTACCGTTTCGCGGTAGGATAGACAAAGCAGTCTGGTACCGCGCTCCCACAGACAGACTGCAGAAAGGTATGGTAAAATATGGAATATGTACTGACAACAAATGCTCTGACCAAGAGCTATCGACATTTCAGTGCCCTCAGGGGCCTGTCCATGCATGTCCCCAAGGGCGCCATCTACGGCTTCGTAGGCAAGAACGGCGCAGGCAAGACCACTCTGATCCGCCTGATCTGCGGCCTCCAGAATCCCACCTCCGGCGACTATGTCCTCTATGGCATGCACAGCGGCGAAAAAGGAATCGCAAAGTCCAGAAAAAGGATGGGGGCCGTGGTGGAGACTCCCTCCATCTATCTGGACCTGACCGCCGAGGCGAACCTGAAGCTCCAGTACCGCATTCTGGGACTTCCCTCCTACGACGGACTCCAGGAAATTCTCCGGCTGGTAGGACTCCAGGACACCGGGAGGAAAAAAGCCCGGCACTTCTCCCTGGGCATGCGCCAGCGCCTGGGCATTGCCATCGCCCTGGCCGGCAGCCCGGACTTTCTGGTGCTGGATGAGCCCGTAAACGGACTGGATCCCCAGGGCATCATCGAGATCAGGGAGCTTATCCTGAAGCTCAACCAGGAGCATCAGATCACTTTCCTGATCTCCAGCCACATCCTGGACGAGCTCTCCAAGCTGGCCACCTGGTACGGGTTCATTGACAGCGGACGGCTTGTAAAGGAGATGAGCGCCGCCGATCTGGAATCCGCCTGCCGCAAATGCGTCCGGATGGAGGTTACCGATGTGAGAGCTCTGGCCAGAGTCCTGGACAGCATGAACGTGGAGTACAAGGTCCTCACGGACACCCGGGCGGACGTGTTCGCCAAGGTCAAGGTCTCGGAGCTTGCGGCCGCCCTGGCCGCCCAGTCCTGTGAAGTGCTCTCCATGCAGGAGCGCAGCGAGAGCCTGGAAAGCTATTATGTCAGTCTGTTAGGAGGTGGCGAAAATGCGTAAACTTTTATCCGCTTCGTTCTCCCGTCTGTGGAGAAACAAAGAGTTCTGGGTCTGCATGGGCGTCATGCTGGCTATGGCCGTAGGAACTCTGCTGAACGCCTGTCGAATGGCCATACGGGATGCCGCACTGTACCAGCAATCCGTCCGCTGCCTGGATGATTACTATTTCCAGTTCGGCCTGTTTATCGGCGGCTTCTGTGCCATCTTCAGCAGCCTGTTTCTGGGTACGGAATACAGCGACGGCACGCTTCGGAACAAAATCATAGTGGGCCATACCAGAACGGACATCTACCTGGCCAATCTTCTGGTCTCCTTTGCCTCCACGCTGCTTTTCCTTTTGGCCTGGGCGGCAGGCGCGCTGGTAGCAGTCCCCACGCTGGGATTCTGGAAGATGCCCGCGGACGCCCTGCTTATGTACTTTGCCGTGGCGATCCTGTTCATAGCGGTCTTCTCTGCCGTCTTCACCGCCGTCGCCATGCTCTGCTCCAGCAAAGCCTACACAGTTGTCATCTCCCTGGTCATGTTCCTGGTTCTGATGATCATCTCAGCCAATGTGGACAACAAGCTGGCCGAGCCGGAGATGAACAGCTCTGTGGAGATCAGTGCGGAGGGGATACAGATGGGCGATCCCCAGCCCAATCCGGATTACCTCTCCGGCGCCAAGCGCGAGGTATATGAATTCATCAATGATTTCCTGCCCACCGGGCAGAGTATCCAGATGGGCTATCTGAAAATTGCCCATCCTGTGCGCATGATACTGTGCTCCGTCTTTCTCACGGCCGCCGTCACCGGGGGAGGACTGTGGGCTTTCCGAAAAAAGAATCTGAATTAGGAGCCAATATGGAAACTCTTCTCATGGCCGCCGTGGGCTGTCTCGCCGCCGTCGTCCTGGCCCTGCTGGTAAAAATATATTTGCTGCACAAGGCCGCGGACGAAATCGCGGAGGCTTTTGCCCACAGGCTGTCTACCGATACCAACACCCTGATCGACATCTCCTCCGCCGACAGGCATATGCGAAAGCTGGCGGCTGCCGTGAATGTGCAGCTGCGCCGGCTGCGCGCCCAGCGCCGCCGTTTCCTCCAGGGAGACCGGGAGCTCAAGACCAGCGTCACCAATATCTCCCACGATCTGCGCACGCCTCTCACCGCCATCCGGGGCTATTTGGAGCTGCTGGAGGCAGAGGAGACGTCCGAGCAGGTCGGCCGGTATCTCGCCATTCTCAGAGGCCGGGCACAAGAGCTGTCCCGCTTGACGGAAGAGCTCTTCGCATACTCCGTCATCCTGTCCGGCGCGGACGGCGGGCCAAAAGAGGACATATCCATAGGCGGCATGCTGGAAGAAAGCATCGCCGCCTTCTACGGCATCCTGCAGGAGCGCCGCATCACCCCCCGTATCCGGATGCCTGAGGAAAAAGTCGTCCGCAGGCTGGATGCCTCGGCCCTGTCGCGGGTGTTCGCCAACCTCTTAAGCAACGCGGTGAAATACAGCGACGGGGACCTGGACATCCTCCTGACCCAGGCGGGCGAGATCACTTTCACCAACACAGCCTCCGGACTGAACCGCCTCCAGGTGGGCAGGCTCTTCGACCGCTTCTATACCGTAGAGAACGCCAGGACGTCCACGGGCCTGGGGCTTTCCATCGCAAGGACGCTGACGGAGCAGATGGGCGGCAGCCTTACCGCCAGGTACGAGGACGGACGGCTCAGCCTCTGCGTCCGTCTGCCGGAGGATGCGCCTATGGTTACCTGAAAGGCTCTTGCCTCCGTCCCCGCCCGGATGTATAATAGAGAGGCTATCGTAACACGCAAATCCATTCTCTCAAAGGAGGCAGATGATGAACAAAGTAATCGAGACCATAAGAGAACGAAGCTCTACAAGAGGATACACCGCCCAACCTCTCACGGAGGAGGAGCTGGACATCCTGCTCCACGCGGGACTGCAGGCCCCCACTGCGGCGAACAGACAGGAGATTCATTTCACCGTGCTGCCCGGCAGTCACCCCATTCTCCTGGAGCTGGAGGAGGAGAAGAACCGCCTGCGGGAAATCATATCGCCGCCCCACAATTTTTACTACGAAGCGCCCGTTGTAGTCATTATCAGCGCCGACAGCGCCTATCCCTGGGGCTCTCTGGACGCCGGTATTGCCGTGGAGAACATGGCTCTGGCAGCGGAATCCCTGGGGTTGGGGAATCTGATCATCGGCTGTATCCGGGACGCCATGCAGGGCGAAAAGAGAGACTATTTTTCCGGCGCCCTGAGATTTCCCTCCTCCTATGAATACAAGATTGCCATCGCTTTCGGCCATAAAGCCGTTACAAAGGAGCCTCATACCTATGATGCCGCCGCGCAGATTACGAGATTATAGTACGAAATAGCCGATAAAAGGGCCCCGGCATACGCCGAGACCCTTTTACCAATTCTTATGAGGGGGGAGATAGTGAGTTCATTCACTATCTGACATTCATATTACAGATTAAATGTGTCCAAATCGTGTCCATTCTCTAATCTAAATCTTAAAAGGCTGAAAAGCCTTCGTAAACTTCTATGAATCGCCTTTGCGTTCCGGAGACTAACCGACTATATTGCCCTCTGCATCTCTGGTTTCCTGATATGATATCGATCCATCTGAATTATATCCGGTTATGGTCACTGTTCCGTCCGCATTATATGAGGTTACTTTTATCTGATTTCCGTCGCTGTCATAATCTCTTTCAGTGTTCTTGGTTCCGTCCGCATTATACGTAATGGATTTTTTTATTTTTCCGTTGCTGTGATACTCATTTTCAGACTTCTTTGTCCCATCCGCATTGTACGAAATATATTTTATCATATGTTCTCCGGCACTGTCATATTCGGTATGACTTGTCCTGTTGCCATCCGAATCATATTTATTGCTCTCTATTATTTTACCCGACTCATTACGGATTGACTCCCCCCAACTGCCATCTCCCTCTTGATGGGTAGTTTTAAAGATCCGGCCATCTTTATAAATATGTGTTATTACCCTATCGTACTCTAACTGGGTTAAGATCACCTTAGTAAGTTTTCCCGCTTCGTCATATTCCATTATGTCCCAACTTGTCACATTGCCGTCCGCATCATAATAAGTATTTTTCACCTCATTGCCCGCAGCATCATACTCGGCGTCGACCCAGTACCACAGTGTGCCGTCTCCGTTATAAACCGTAGACTTCGCCCACTTGCCCGCAGTGTTATACTCCCTTATTTGCCACATTGTCAGTTCACCGCTTGCGGAATAATTGCTCCATTTTATCACCTGATCTTTTGCGTTATAGTCGTAGATCTCGTAGCCTCCGTCTTCCCGATCTATTCTCTCACTGCGCTCACCCTTTCCGCTGGTTGCATCGTCAGAGGGCTTCTCTCCCTCCGGCTTCGAAGCATTGGCCGCACTGGCCTCTTTCCATGCCCGAACCTGTGCTTCCATGTCCACCACTTCCTGGCTTCTGGCCTCACGGTTCTCCGAAGCGCCGTACTCCTGATAGTGCTTCCACAGCGCCAGCACGTCATCCCCAAAGACCTCTTTCAGGTCCGCATATCTCGCGCCGTAGTCCAGGGCATTGAACTCCGTCCCCGTGTCTCTTCCCTCTTTCGCGCCGTAGGTCAGATAGTGCTCCAGGTACGCGTTCCAGTCGTCTCCGAACGCTTCGTCCAGGTCTCCGTACATGGCTCTGTACTTCACGATGTCAATGAGCTCGTTCATAGTACGCCCCTCGTTGACCCCAAAGGTGATGAAATGGTTCCAGAGTTTCTCTCTGTCGTAGCCGAACGCTTCTTTCAGATCCTCGTAGCTGTCCGCGTAATAGTGCTCGTCGAATACGTCCTTAAGCGTGGCTGCGAATGCCTCGCCGCTCAGGCCGAAAAGCATGCTGCCCGCCAGGCCCAGCGCCGCCGTCCTCCTTACAAATCGTCCCATCCTTGTCCCTTTTTCCGACATTTGATTGTCCTCCTCGCCGTGCCGCTTAGCACTTTGGTTTTATTTTAAGGACATTTTACCCCCCCAACTTGCTTTGTCAAGCAGTTTTTATTTTATCATTTATTTTTACTAGTTTCGC
>ERZ808051.2000-NODE-2000-length-11497-cov-10.186690_pt1 | contig 11497 bp, 7 predicted proteins | sample MGYA00380199_ERZ808051 | MGnify/ENA primary metagenome ERZ808051 (study PRJEB31490, sample SAMN06133391) | mouse gut metagenome | isolation source: J11 | host: mice | place: China: Chengdu | collected 2015-05 ...
TTGTATCGTTCGATACTTCTCTGAAAATTTTCTCTTGAATTTTCAGGGTTGCATTACTGTTTATTTGTCAAGGTGCTCCTGTGCTTTCGCACTTTGTGTTGCTGTCTGTTGTTATCTGTGTTCCTCAGCAACGTATCTGAGTATATCACCCTAATTTCTGAATGTCAACAGATTTTTTGATATTTTTTTCAATATTTTTCACATTTCTTTTTATGCATGTTTTTTCGCCAAAATATTCCTTATTTTTGCGCACTATAACAGGCTCCGCCAATCAGACAAAAGCTTTCCTGCTGACACAGTCAAATACCCCGCTGCAAGGCCTATCACAAGCAGCGGGGTATTAAATATACATTCTACTTTATAGAAAGATTACTATAAAAACATTTCCAGCTTACAGCATACACGCCCATAAGCATTATGAAATACAAACTTTGCGGCATCCTTTATCACTGCAATACAAGCGTGACGTTCTCGTCTCCACCACGCAAAATAAACTCGATTGTTTCGACAGGATCTGACTGCGGCACTTCGACAATACTTACTAATTCCACACCTGTTCCTGCAGGAACTACCTCATTATATGTCTGCAGATCATTGAGCAGCATTGTTGCTAAAGCGCCCTGGCTTGATCCGCCATTGACCGAAACACGGAATCTGGCGCCATAACCTAACATATTCAATGTCTGATCAGAACCGCTTACATTAGTCGCCGTAAAGCGCAATACCAGTAATTGTGTTCCCTCCGTGGCATCCATCGCAAAAAACATATCGCTGTCATCTGCTCCCGGCGGATAACTCTGCTCTAACTGATACCCTGCATATTGGAATGTAAAATCCTGAATCCCGTAATATTCCTCGATCGTTGCCGGAATTTCTTCGATCTCTTCATCCTCGCTCACATCAACAACTTCCGAATCGTCAACCGGTGTCTCTTCTTCCGGTTCCTGTTCCAGCTCTTCTGCAGGTTGATCCTCCGGTGTCTCCTCTTCGACTATATCATAAGCTGTCGTATCCACCAATCGGCTGCTATGCTTTTTATCATATTTCAACAATATACCCACTGCGTATTCTGAAATTAAATCAGTCTCTTCCTGTGTCAGCTCAGGCATTGTTGAACCACAGCCTGTCAAAAATACTGCCACCGCAATACCACACAGAAATGTGCCTACTTTTCTCACATCTATTCTCCTAATACATACAAATGTTATTATGACATCCTGTAAATGTCCGTCTTTTATTATAGCGTAATATTTATGCAGTGTCTAGTGTAAACCAAAATTCCACACCATTATCATAATTGACGATACCGTACCTCTGATTCATAGATTCCATAATCGCTTTCACAATAGACAAACCGATGCCGCTCCCTCCATATTCTCTCGTTCTTGCCTTGTCTACTTTATAGAATTTTTCCCAGACATGCACCACACTGTCCTCCGGGATCGGTTCCCCAGTGTTAAATACGGATATCCTCACATGTTCTTCTTCCCTTTGTATTTTAACGTCTATGATTTTTTCACCCTTTGCATAATTGATCGCATTGGTAAAGTAATTCATAAACACCTCTTCAACCCTGAATTCATCTCCCCACACGAAAATATCTTCATACTCTTCCATGCGTACGGATATTCCATTCTGTCTGATCAGGATATCCGCAGAAGCAACATAATTCCTGATCAATGCCGCGATATCAAACCGCTCCATGCTCACAACCTCATTGCCAAACTCCAATTGATTCAGTGTCAGCAGTTTTTTAACCATGATGTTCATCTTAGATGCTTCATCCATAATTACGTCACAATAGAAATCTCTGCTTTCCGCATCGTCATTGATGCCCTCTTTCAATCCTTCCGCATACCCCTGGATCAATGCGATCGGTGTTTTCAATTCATGTGAGACATTGGATAAAAAATCTTTACGCATCTCATCGATCTGCTCTTTCCTCTCAATGTCTTTAAGCAGCTCATTATTTGCCGTCTTTAACTCGGATATTGTCACCTCCAGTGTTTCCGAAAGCTCGTTGATATTGTGCCCCAGGACGTCAATTTCCGTCCTGGCATTTCCCACATATTTAGCATCAAAATCCAAATGCTTCATTCTCTCAGAAATGTTTGCCAATTCCAAAATCGGTTTTGTGATCCGATTGGACAGCCAGAGGACCAACAGAACGCTGACCCCGATCGCCATCATGCCCACATAGGTCAGAAATCGATTTGATATGGCTACGCTTTCCCGTATTCCCTCGAGCGCGCTTCTGATCATAAAAAGATAGCCTGTGTCCAAAACACCCCACATTTCTATATACTCTGTCTGCGTGCGCATATCCGTAACAATCTGCATTTTATAATTATCCGCATCCAGCAGAACCTCTTCCGGATCAACCCCTTTGATAATATTATTTAATAAATGTTTGATCACAAACTCCGGCTCACTCATGGAAGTTTTGACGGTTTCCGAGTCATTGTCTGCCACCAGAACGCTAATATTATACTTCCCGCAGATCTTCTGCAGCTCAATATCATATATGTCCGAAGTAATATCCCCCGCAACAGACGCTTTATTGATGCTCAGATAAGCATTGACCAATGCATTGATCTTACTGTTTATATAATATTTTTCCAACAACGTGCTGTTAAGCAGAAGGCACATGAGAATCGTTCCTGTGACAAGCGACGTGAAAATAATTATAAAATGTCTTTTTAAAGAATATTTCATAAAAAGTTCTCACTTTCTATCATTTATAAAAACATAAATCCAATATCTTAACCAGAGTAGCATATCATTTACTACTTGTCACTATAATAGATAATCGTGAAAAATTTGTGAAAACATAAAAAACAGCCCTAAGATTGATATTCTTAGGGCTGCCATAATATGTCATTACATTGTGTACGGTCAATCGTACTTTAAGTTCAATCCTCTGTTTTATCCTCTGCTTTATCTGTTATTTCCGGTTTTTTTGCCTGCTTCGTTTCCTTTTTCAGTTTTTTCATCTCTTTCTTTTCGAGTCTGCGCTCTTTTTTTGCAATCCTCTGCTCTTTTCTCGTTCTCTTGTCAATGATCAGATAGAATGTCGGCAAAAGGATCAATATCAAAACTGTCGAAGCAACCAACCCGCCGATGATGACCAGCGCCATCCCCTGCATCATAACAGAGCCCTCCCCAATTCCAAGAGACATAGGCACCATGGATAGAATCGTAGTCAGCGTCGTCATCAGGATCGGTCTAAGACGCATCTGTCCACTGCTTACAAGAGCATCGTTCAGCGGCATCTCATCCCGCAGTTTATTGACTGTGTCCACATAGAGAATACCGTTATTGACCACAATACCTACCAGCATCAGCACGCCCATCAAAGAAACCATGCTCAGCGTGGAACCGGTAATAAAAAGCAGTCCGAAAGAGCCAATCAACGCAAAAGGAATACTTGTCATGACCATAGCTGAAAATCTGGGCGATTCAAACTGCATTGCCATAACAAGGAAGATCAAAAATACGGCTACCCAGATTGCCGTGATGATCGCATTAAACTCTTCGATCATCATGTCATCCATCATACTGCTTGCTCTGGTAACTCCCCGGGGAAGCATAAGCTCTGTCATAGCTTCTTCTGCTGCTGCCTGTGCTGCAAACCTTGCATCCTCCGTAGTATTTGCAGTAACCGCCACCTGATAGACTCCATCTACCCTGGTCAGCGTGACCGGCGCATCCTTATATGCGATCTCAGCCAGCTCTGACAATGGAATCTGCGTACCCGCAGCCGTCGTCAACGTCATATTGAGAAGATCGTTCATATCCTCATACTCACCCTCAGGATACTCCAAACGAACTGCATACTCTTCTCCATTTCTGGTCAGCGTAGCAGCCTCAACACCACTTAAAGCATTACGCATCTCTCCTGCCACCTGCACCGGCGGCATTCCCACCGCCATACTCTTAAGCGGATCGATCACTACCTCCACCTGCGTTGCTGCATCTGAGAGGTTGGACGATACCTGCAGTACGCCGGGAATCGTCTGCATCATATCCTGCACAAGCTTGGCCGCTTCTTTTAAGTCATCCAGATCCCGGCCTTCCAGATCGATCTCTATGCCGCCGCCCATCATGGAAGTAATACTCGCTCCACTGGCTGCAACGCTGATATCCATACCGGTTACATCTGCAAGCTCCCTGGAATATTTCTCCACCGCTTCGTTTGTCGTGATCGAAGCATCGTCTTTTAAATAAGCCCGCAGGCTCGCCGAGCCTGAAGAAACCTGATAAGAATACTCATCTATATTCTCATCGGCCTGCGCCATTTCTTCCATAAATGCCGTCTGTTCTGCGATCGTCTCCAGGTTGGTGCCAGATCGAAACGTTGCACTGATCGTAAAGGCTCCCTCATCCATGGAAGGCATAAGCTCCGAGTTCGTATTGCTCACAAGCACGAAAGCACCAATCAGAAGAAGTACCGCAATGCACATGACCAACTTCTTCCTATGCAAAAGCCTGTGTAATATTTTCTCATATCCACTGTTGAGCTTCCGAAGCAGTTTGTTGATCGGAAGCTCTTTCTTCTCCTGCGGTTTAAATCTCTCAAACAGAAGTGGAATGATCGTCATCGCAACTACCAACGATGTCAGCATTGCCATGATGATCGTCATACCAAGCTGTGCAAACAACTGTCCGGACAGACCTTTCATGGTACTGAGCGGCAGATATACAACCACCGTCGTAATTGTTGATGCAATAATGGACGCCGTCACAAATCCGGTTCCTTTAAGCGCAGATTCGTGATATTCGCCTGTCTCATCTTTCAACCGAAAGCAGCTCTCCAGAACGACGATGGAACTGTCCACCATCATACCAATGGCAATAACAAGGGCTCCCATAGTAACTACATTAAATGTAAAACCTAACATGTTCATACCGATCATAGTCGCAAACAATGAGATCGGCATGGAACTTCCCACGATCAAACTTGCACGCAGGTCGCCAAAAAAGACAAACAACACAAACATCGAGAGAATAACGCCAAGCACAAGCGTCTTACCCACGGAAGACAAGGATGAAATAATAGCATCGCTGGCATTGTAAGTAACGTCAATCTCTACAGTATCATTGGCGGCCTGCAGCCTGTCCAGCGTCTTTTGCACAGATCTGGTCACATCCACCGTACCATAGCTTTTCTTCTTCGTAACAGCAATCGTAATATCTTCCTGCCCATTGGTACGACTGATACCGGAATCTTCGTTCTGACTCTCACTGACTGTGGCAAGCTCTGACAGAGGAATCACCTGTCCTCTTGCCGTTGTGATCGGTACGTTCTGAATCTGCACCACTCCGGAAATATCCGCACTGCTGGAAATCGCAATATCCTGAGTCCCCTGGCTGACACTTCCCACCGGCACCGTAAAGTCCATGGCCGCAATCGTTTGGGAAATACTGCTCATACTCACACCATACTGCCGCATAGCCTGCGCATTCAGTTCCACCCTGATATAATTTGTTTTGCCACCATAAGTCTGAACCTGTGCCACACCGGACAATGTCTCCAATTCCGGCACCATAGTATCTTCCACGTAACTGAGAACATCACTGTCGCCAACAGATTTGACAGAAATATCCATCGTCTCCATCTGATCCATAGACATCTCGATGATAATCGGATCATTCACATCTTCCGGCATCCCGCTCTTCGCCGAATCCAGTGCCGAACGAATATCCGTATAGGCCTCGCCCAAATCTGTTCCGTACTCATACTGGAACATGACCATAGACATATTCTCCGCCGACTGGGAGGTATATGTAGTTACTCCACTCTGCTCTGCTCCCGCAGATTCTATGGCTTTCGTAACAAGTTCTTCCACGCTCTCCGGATCCGCCCCCGGATAGATCGTATAGACCATCAGCATCGGCAGTTCCATATCCGGCGTCAATTCCAGACGGAAACTGGCTATGGAGGTCAGTCCAAACACTACCAATGCCAATACGATCAACGCCGTTGAAACAGGACGACGCATCGCTAGTTTTGTTAAATTCATGCCGCTGCCGCCCCCTACTCTTGATCAGATGCAGCGGAATCTGCCGCCTCATCCTCTGACTGTGCATCCGGTGCTTTCTGAACTGATACGAGCGCGCCATCTCTTAAGTTTGCCGACCAGCTTGTAATCAACTGATCCTCCTCGCTCAATCCTCCTAATATGGTAATCGTCTCTTCATCAAAAATACCTGTCTCCACGTCTTTACGCTTAGCCACCTCATTGACCTCCACATAGACATAGGGCTGGCCTCCGTCATAATAAACCGCATCATAGGGAATGAGCAATGCGCTATCCTGACTGTATGTATCTGCAGTAACTTTCACGCTGCAGCCCGTCAACAGGCTTTCATCCGGTGTGCTGACACAGGCCTTGATCGCAAACAGTCCTGTGGTCTGATCGATCATGCTTCCGATTTCTGTAACAGAAGCATTGTATTGCTTGCCATTACGGTCCACGTCCACTTTCTGCCCTACGGACAAGGTATTACGAATTCCCTCACTGACATAGAACGTTACGGTCATTGTATTCTTATTGGAAATCACATAAGCCGGCGAACCGGGAGCTGCAAGATCATGCTCCTTGACATTGACTGCCTCGATCACGCCGTCGATCGGCGCCTTGAGCGTGTACATTTCCAACTGGTACTGAGCGCTGTCTATTCCGACCTGTGCGCCCTTGACACCTACCTGCGCCGAATTAACTCCCGCCGCTGCAGAGTCAATGCCGATCGCCGCTGAATCCAGCCCGACCGCCGCAGCTTTCTTATTGGCATCCACTACCTTCTGTGTATCGTTATAAATCTGCTCCGCTGTAATATTCTTAACAGCTTCCGCCTGCTCCAGGCTCTTATATGTATCTGCTAACGTATCATTCAGCTGCTCCTGCCCGTCCTCGATCGACTCAATGCCGCTTTTTGCCTGTTCATAGGCCGACTCCAACTGTCCGACGGCAGTGCTTGCCTGCTCATAATTAACTTTCGCCGCAGCGAGCGCTTCTTTTGCCTGTGCAAGATCATGTTGATATGCCGCCTCACCTGCCCCTGCTTCAGGATACTTCTCTTTATACGCCTCTATCAGTTTCTGCAGATCCTCATATGCCGGCGGCTCCAAAGACGTAACGAGTGCCTGCGCTGCCGCATAATCTTTTCCTGCCTGCTCCAGATAATCTCTGGCGTCATTCCTGTCTTTCTTCAGGTCATCTTTTGCTTCCTTAGCGTCTTTCTTATCTTCTGCCAGATCATCTATCTGCTTATTGAGGTCGTCAATACCTCCATGTATATTGTCTACCTGAATCTGCAGCTGATATAACTGCAAATTCCTCTGTCCGCCTAGCTGCGCGTCAAGCTGCGCCAGCGTGCTTTCGTACTGGGCCTGGGCACTGGCATACTGGGCCTGGGCTGCCTCATATCCGATCTGAGCCGAATTCACACCTGCCGCCGCACTCTCATACTGGGCCTGGGCGCTGGCTAGCTGAAGCTCAGCAGCCTCATCATCAAGTTTACATAATATATCTCCTGCTGTAACGGTATCTCCTACGGAAACTTCCGTACTCAGTACTTCCGCAGAAACCAACGGCATCACGTATACGGATTCCTCCGGGCTGATCATACCCACAAATTCATTCTTGAGCGTCAATTCTCCCGCCTCAGGCTTCTGTACCTGAACCGGGATTCTCTCATCCATTACTTCATCCATCTCCTGTGACTGACCACATCCCGACAGCAGAATACTCACACACGCTGTTATCGCAATGAGGGAAGCACCCTTTCCATGCGGTCTGTTATACTGTCTTTCCATCGAATTCTCCTTCCTGCTACAACGTCCGGTTTCAAAATACAACTTTTCAGACTTTAATTCAAGCATAATAAGCCGCATTTAAGAATTATTTTATAAATTTCATGTTAGGTTAAGGTTTCTCCTCAAATTTATACCCCATCCCCCAGATTGTTTTGATAAGATCGCCTTTCGCCCCCATCTTACTGCGCAGTTTCTTCACATGAGTATCTATCGTCCTGGCGTCCCCGAAGTAATCATAGTTCCAGACACTGTTCAATATCTTTTCTCTGGACAGTGCAAGACCCTTGTTTTCCATGAAATAGGTCAACAATTCAAATTCCTTATAACTTAGATCAATTGCCTGTCCATCCACAGCTACGCTGTGTGCTGCCTTATTGATTGAAATACCGCCTGCTTCCACGACTTCATCGGCAGTGATCTGGCTTGTCCTGCGCAGGATCGCTTCCACTCTAGCGACAAGAATTTTGGGGCTGAAAGGCTTGGAGATATATTCATCCACCCCCAGTTCAAATCCCAATAGTTCATCCCGTTCATCTGATTTTGCCGTCAGCATGATGATCGGTACTTTGGAGTACTCACGTATTTCTTTGCACACCTGCCATCCATCCACCTTAGGCATCATCACATCCAGAATAACCAGTGCGATATCATTCTGTGCAAAGAATATATCCACTGCCTCCGCTCCGTCTTCTGCCTCCACTACCTCGTAGCCGCTCTTCGTCAAAAAATCTCTGACCAGTTTACGCATACGGCTCTCATCATCTACTACCAGTATCTTCAGCTTTTCCATATCAGTACACCTTTCCGTTCTCATCATACACAATAACTGACTTCTGACCAATCACACCTGGAACATGATCATGCCGAGTATTCTATCATCACGTTCCTGCCCGCTGTATCAGTATACGATATAATTATGAATAAAATGTGATAAAAATGAATTATTTAACCATAATATCAACACAAAATCCATTATAAATAAAGAAAAGGCATAAGCAGAAATATCCCACTTATGCCTCCGCATATCTTAGTACAAATTTATTGTCCTGTATAACCTTTCGACTATATTTTAAAGACTTTCATATTCTTATCAAGTTCATCAGCGATCGCCTTAAGCTTCTCGGCGTTAGAAGAAATATCATACACGATACTGCTTACTTCTGTGACAGATGCGGATGTCTCCTGTGTGCTTGCCGCATTCTGCTGTGCAATCGCGGTAAGATTCTGTACTACGTCCACAACGTTCACTCTTGCCTCGTCCATCTGTCTTGTCTTATCAGCAATAATATTCACACCGTCGATCGAACCGTCAATTCCGTTCTTCACCTGCGTAAAGATCTCTTCTGTCTTGCCCACATTCTCGCTCTGCTGATTCATGATCTCTTTTACTTCACCCATAGTAGATACGGCTTTCGCGGAATCAGAAATCAGTGAGTCGATGATCTTCTCAATCTGACGAGCCGACTCATTAGACTGCTCTGCCAGCTTCTGAATCTGAGATGCAACTACCGCAAAACCTCTGCCCTGCTCCCCTGCTCTGGCTGCCTCAATGCTGGCATTAAGGGACAACAGGTTTGTCTCCTCGGCAATCGAAGTGATCAGGGAAGTAGCTTCCCGGATCTTCATAGCGGACTCATTCGTTGTATTCGTCTGCTCATAGATAACATCAATAGCCTCGCTTGCCTTTTGATTGATATTCTCAAGCTGCACGAGAATCGATGTCGCTTCGTCACCGGAATTCTTCATCTGTGTTGCATTTCCGATCAAATCCTGAACCTCAACTGATGTCTCTTCCACCATATTACCCATCAGGATAACATTCTCCGTTGCTTTCTGCGTCTCGTCGGCCTGTGAGGTTGCTCCCTCCGAAATCTCATTGACAGCTTTCTCTACCTGTTCAATCGTGTTAGCCGTTTCCGCCGCATTATCATTCAGGGAATCTGATGCCTCGAATAATTTCCGGCTCTGCTCCTGCAGGTCATACAATACCACTTTCAATTTCTCACGTAAAACTGAAATCGCACGGCTCATGCTGCCGGTCTCGTCTTTTCTCTTATTCAGTTTTTCCTGGATATCATCATCCGTAAAATCCAATTCCGCTAATTTATTGACCACCGATGTAATTTTCACAATCGGTCTTACCATCCTGTTAGCCGCAAAATATCCCAGGATAGAACATACGAGTAATGTAAGAAGAGATGCCACTACGCATACTTTCATCATCATCGTGATATCTTCTAAAATCTCATTTTCATCCGCTGAAAAACCAAGAATGAAGTCCCTGTCGGCATTTACATGAAACGCCGCATACTTGAGCATACCATTATGCTCATAGGAAAGCACCTCCGTCGCCGGTATCTTGCCTGATTGTACCTGTGCAACGATATCGCTCACAACTTCATTGCCCATGCTGTCTATCGACTGTCCGATCAGTTCCGTCTGTGGATGATATAATACTATGCCCTCAGGAGACACTACGTAAACATAGCTGGAGTCAACTCCTTTGATCCCCACGCCATCTAACATTCTGCTCAGGTTCTCAACCGTCAACGTCTGTTCGATTCCGTCACTGTGAATCTTTTCTTCCAATACGATACCATATGCAACCGTCACATCATGCAGATAATTCTGGTTCGTATTTTCCATGAGCCCTCTGGCTTTGGGAATGACCAAAAACAAAAGAAGCACTGCCATCAAAATAAGCTCGCCGACTACAAGCGACGCAACTTTTGCCTTAATGGAATGTACCGTGACCCCCTTTATATTATTGTCCTTATCAGATGCACTTTTTGAAACCATATCTCTCCTCCATGTCTTATATATTTAGTAAAGCGCCTATGGCTGTACATTCAATGCACGTTCAGCTTCCCGGACAGCCTGTTCCCTCTCCGTCAGTTCCTGTTCCCATTCAGAATACTGGTCAACAATAGCTCTCCTATAATTCACAATTGTGGGAACATCACTTCTGAAAGACAGAAAAACAATCGCCGACAATGCCAATACTAACAGAATATTAACCCATACTGACGCGATAAACCGTCCTTTAAACTCAGCCTTAGGCCCTCTCGCCGCAAGACTCCGCCGTATCGATCTGTTGTTCTCCGTCTTATTGCTGAACGTTGCATACAGTGGAATTGGTCTGATCTTCTCCTGCGGCACTCCACATTTCGCAAGCTGCTGCTGTATTCTGTGCAGGTATGCCATTCCCACCGGGGTCAGAAATACCCTGTTATCGATTGCCTTATTGTAGACAAGCAATACGTTCTGCGGCTTACGATAATCCAGATGCTGATCCAGATTGGCGATCTTTTTTTCTTCCAGTCTGGCTGTCTCGGCATCCGCAACCGTACCAAACCGATAACCGCCCACAACCAATTCCTCTTCGTTCATATCCATAGTACAGTACTCTCCTGTTAAGATAGATAGTTAAAATTATACTACCATATTTACATTATAGCAATCAATTCCTGCGCAAATGGAAATGTTTCCCATATTTTGGAAACCAGATGAACAGCTGCACTGCATATGATTGTGCCGCCTGGCATACTGCTCCAATATAAAAAAAGAAATGCCTGAAACACTGTATCTCAGACATTTCCACAAGTGGACCAGACGGGAGTCGAACCCGTGTCCAAAAGCCCATTCCCTGTCCTTCTACTATCATAGTCTGTCATTGCG
>ERZ808051.2002-NODE-2002-length-11464-cov-3.778871_pt1 | contig 11464 bp, 11 predicted proteins | sample MGYA00380199_ERZ808051 | MGnify/ENA primary metagenome ERZ808051 (study PRJEB31490, sample SAMN06133391) | mouse gut metagenome | isolation source: J11 | host: mice | place: China: Chengdu | collected 2015-05 ...
GAGGGAGAAGATCAGCATGGATTATTTTGGTGCGGAGACCCTGGCGGTGAGGAATGCGGAGATGTTCATTGACGGGTACAAGGCGGGGCTGGTGAAAGATACTTCCTATAAGGGGCTTTGGAAAGTGTCGTTTACGTTGAAAGAGTTGAAAGAGTTATAAGAAATTGGTGATTTTTATGATAACATGCTATATAATGGAAGATGTGGCAATCTGACAGAAGAAGCGATTAAGAAGTATATAGCGGAACAGTCAGAAGAGTCAAGAAAAGAAGATAGTGAAAGAGCCGCTTTTTAGCGGTAGCCAGTAAAAGGGCTTGCGCCCCAGCCGTTCAGGCGCGCAAGTATCAAAGGCTCCTTGGGGGGCCTCTGGCATCCCACTTGAAGTGGGGGTGACTAGAAACAAGGGTGCGATGGAAACAGAAGTGCAAGAAACAGAAGTGCAATGGAAACGGAAGCAAATCGGGCAGTTCCCGGATGGAGGGCGCAATGATTGAACTGGAGCAGGTCCGGGCCGGATATGGGAAAACGGAGGTTCTGCACGGCGTGGACTTCAAAGCAAAGCAGGGCGAAATCACCACAATTATCGGAACCAACGGCAGCGGGAAGAGCACCTTGCTGCGCACGCTCCTGGGATTTCTGCCCATTTCGGCAGGGGATGTAAAGATTGACGGAATTTCGACAGAAAATATGTCCCGGGCAGAGCTGGCCAGAAACATTGCCTACCTCCCCCAGGGAAAGAACGTGCCCGACATCTCCGCAGACCGCATGGTTCTTCACGGGCGCTTCCCCTATCTGAACTATCCCAGGAGATACAGGGAGTCGGATTTTCAGATAGCCAGAGAAGCTATGAGACAGATGGGAATAGAGGAGTTGGCCGGGATGCAGATGTCCCGGCTGTCCGGCGGCATGCGGCAGAAAGTGTACCTTGCCATGGCTTTAGCCCAGGAGTCCCCTGTCATTATCATGGATGAGCCCACCACCTACCTGGACATCGGGCAGCAGGTGAAGCTGGCGGGAATCGTCCGGCAGCTGGCAAAGGAGGGCAAGACAATTGTCCTGGTGCTGCACGACATCCTGCTGGCCCTGAAGATTTCCCACCGGATTGCCGCCGTGGCAGAGGGGAAAATCTTCTGGAGCGGCACGCCGGAGGAAATGCTGGAGCAAAATGTGGCGGAGAGACTCTATGGCGTGGCCGTGGGAGCCGTGAGGACGGATAGGGGCATGCAGTATTTTTACTCCATTTCCTAAATTGTGTATCTGTGGAAATAAGCTGCAAGTATACAAGTTGTTTTAAAGAAGAAACCTTTTGCCATTCCCACGGCAGAGGGCGGGCTGCTGGATCTGGAGAACCCGGACACGGCCAGAGCGCTGATCCGTTCCGCCCATGACAACGGCACCAAGGCATTATTGTCCGTAGGCGGCTGGAGCTACAATGATACCCCGCTGGAAAATGTATTTATGGAAGCCACTGCCGACGAGGCCCGGCTGGCGTTTTTTGTGGAAAGTATCCTGTCCATGTGCCAGGAATATGGCTTCGACGGTGTGGATATGGACTGGGAACACCCCAGGGTAGACGGCAGCAGCGCCAGGCAGTACGAGGCTCTGATGCTTGCGCTGGCGGAGGAACTCCACGCCCAGGGCAAGCTTCTGACGGCAGCCGTGCTCAGCGGAGCCACCGCTGACGGCAATGTCTATTATGATGCCGCCGCCCACACGAATGCCGTGTTGAACGCCGTGGATTTCATCAATGTCATGGCCTATGACGGTGGGGACGGTGAGCGGCACTCTTCCTATTCGTTTGCCGTGGACTGTGGGATATACTGGAGAGAGACCCGCGGTGTTCCCGCCTATAAAATCGTCCTGGGCGTCCCTTTCTATGCCCGTCCCAGCTGGGCTGATTATGGAACGATTCTGGTGGCAGCGCCCGATGCCTATAAAGGGGATCGGGTCACCTATAACGGCATGGATGTCCATTATAATGGGCCGGACACGATCGCCCAAAAGACACTGTATGCCGTGGAAAACCTGGGCGGCATCATGATCTGGGAACTGACCCAGGACACTACAGCGGCGGACAAGAGTCTTTTACAGGCCATCGGAAAGGTGATAGCTCCGTGACCCACAGTTAGGAAAGCCGGGTGTGGGTTCATTGCCGGCCAGACAGGGGAGGGCTAAAATTCCCGCCTGGCATACAGCCTTGCGGACAGGAGATAGGAGAGGCACAACAATATCCCTCCTGCCGTAAACATTCCGGCGCTGACTGCCAGGATGTGCTCGGAAGCATACACCAGCAGATTAAAGATAAAGGTTCCGTTTCCCACCAGAATGTCATATTCCAGCACCGCGATGTAAATCAGGCAGATGAACACTGCAGGCACGTAATATCCCCAGACTTTCCCCTTTTGGTATCCCATTTTGAAAAGCAGGGGATACATTGCCAGGCTCATGATCCCATAGACCAGGAAGCTGAACGAGACCAGAGCCAGGCTCCATTTGAAGTCCAGATACCATTTGGAGAGGGAGACCAGGTTGGCCAGGGGCATCATGGCCAGTCCCAGCAGAACTCCTATCATGTACAGGAGGAGGGACAGGGCATACCTGCCCATGACCACCCTGCGCCGTGGCACCGGCAGGGTCAGATAGAGCCGGTTCAAATCCCCCTTTTCCTCTACGGCGAAAGGGTTCAGGGAGAAAGAGAACAGCTGAAAGGCTCCCATGGGCACCAGGAGGATGGGGGAAAGACATCCCACTACGAAAAGACATACAGGGATTATCAAGAAACGGATACGATAGGATTTCATTGCCGACCAGTTCAGTCTTAACATATTAAGCATTCTTTTTATTCCTTTCCATATAAACTACCACATCGCCTATTGTAGCCGGCTCTGTGAGGTTATCCGGGGGAAGCCCGCCTATCTGTGCCAGCTCCATGAGGCATTCGTAGCCGCTGGCTGACTGGCGCAGCCCGATGGCAAAAGCTTTTTTATCTTCGGGAAGCACATTGCCCCGCACCATGCAATAACGGGAAACCAGCTCCTCCGTGTCGCCGGCATAGGAAATGGCGCCGCCGCTGATATAAACGATACGGTCGGCAAGCCGTTCCAGGTCGCTGGTGATATGGGTGGAAAACAGAATCGTGCGGTTTTCCGGAATCATATATTCCCGCAGGATGTCCAGCAGCTCGTCCCGGGCGGCAGGATCCAGTCCGGCTGTGGGCTCATCCAGCAGAAGCAATCGGGTATTGTGGGAGAGATGGACGGCAAAGGCCAGCTTCTGCTTCATGCCTCTGGAGAAGCCTTTTACTTTCTTCCGGGCATCCAGGCCGAAGCGGGACAGATGCTTTCTGTACTGGGCCTTGTCCCAGCCGGGATAGAAAGGGGCCAGGCTCCTTTCGATATCCAGGGGCGTCCATTCCTCCTGATAATAGGGCTGGTCGAAAAGGATGCCGATTTCCCCTTTTACGGCAGGGTCACAGACGGGCCGGTCTAACAGCCGGATGTCCCCGCTGTCGGGAAAGGCCAGTCCTGCCAGCAGGCGCAGGGTGGTGGATTTCCCGGCCCCGTTGGGTCCCACAAAGCCGCAGCACAGGCCCTGGGGCACGGTGAAGCTGACGTTCTTTAAGGAAAATCCCGGATAGGTCTTGCATAAATCATGGATTTCAATGGCATTGTTCATGGAAAGCTTCCTCCAATCTGTCTTGTAATTCGGATAGGGTCAAGCCGGCTGCTTTCCCCTTTTCCACGGCTGTGCGAAAGTTTTCGTCGATGCTGTGGAGGTACTGTAGCCGGACCATCTCCGCATCCCCTTTCACGAAGCAGCCCCGCCCCTGTACGGTGTAAATCAGTCCCTCCGCCTCCAGGTCGCTGTAGGCCCTGGTGGTGGTGATGACGCTCACCCTTAAGTCCCTGGCCAGCTGGCGCATGGAAGTCAGGGGCTGATTGGGGGCCAGCTGGCCGTTCAGGATCTGGGCTTTGATCTGCGTTTTGATCTGCTCATAGGTAGGGATATGGCTTTGCAGGGATATGTGGATATTCATTTTGTGCATCACCTCCTGGCTGTTCGCATGCTTTTTGCGGTTCCGCCTGTAGTTTCAGGCAGGGTGGAGCCTATTTTTACAGAAGACTTACTGTATATATTGAGTATATGCACTATGGGCGATTTTGTCAATGGGCATTTTTGGTTCGCTTTTTATGGACGTTTATGATATACTGAATCATGTCATGCACCACAGGATTTGTGATGTGGAGGAAAAGCTGACGGATGGAATGGTTACTGCATGAGGAGGACAGTGTAATGTTGAAAATCATATTTGGAGAGGTGGAAAATTCTGTCTATCATCCGCCCACTTACTTTGACAATCGATATGAGGACGAGTGGATTACGGCTCCATTGACAGTTGCCATGATTAAGGATATCGACAAATCGGAGGTAGTGGGGGCGCACCTGATTGAAAGCCCGGTGCTGGGGCCGATTTCGGTGAAAGAGATTTCAGGCGGCGTCAAGACATTGATTTTGATGGCCTTTGACCAGAGCGGCAAGGTCTTCAACGCTTCTTCCTGCGGGGACAACTGCGTGAAATGGATCGTGGAGCTTGGCAGGCAAAAGGACCTGACCATCAATCTGCATCATGTGATGGATTTCAGCTCCGTCCCGGTATTCGAAGCCGTCATGCTCAACACAGGGGCGACTGTCCACAGTTATAGGGAATATCTGGAAGAGGCTATCAACATAAAGGAGCGCTGATGCATGAAAGGGAAATATCATATTGTCGTACAAAATAATAAGCTCCGTTATGACCTGGATATACGGCGGAACATCACAATCATTCGAGGGGACAGCGCCACAGGAAAGACGAAGCTGATCAGCCTTTTGGAGCAGGCAGCAGCTCTTGGGGAAAGCTCCGGTGTTGAAGTGCATTGTGAGCGCCCATGCAGGACGCTGGGCGGAGCCGACTGGAAGCTTGTACTGCCCAATCTCCATGAACATATACTTTTTCTGGATGAGGAAAACAGATTCGTGAAATCACAGGAATTTGCCGCCGCCGTGAAAGCTTCCGACAATTATTTTGTGATTGTCACCAGGGAGGATTTGCCTAATCTGCCCTATTCGGTGGAAGAGATTTACGGTATCCATACTTCCGGCAAATATCATGACATGAAGCGGACTTATAATGAACTGTATCATATTTATGGCACAGAAGTCTCGCCAGGCAAGGAAAAGCCGGAAACCGTTATTGTGGAGGATTCGAATTCGGGCTATGAATTTTTCCAGGCGGTTTGTGTTGAGAACAGAATCGCCTGTGCCAGTGCAGAAGGAAAATCTGAGAGATAAAAAATATTTTGAAACCCCAGTTGACAACGCTGGACTATTGTGATAGTCTATAAATGAGCTCAGACTATTGCAATAGTCCATTTTGCATTTAAAAAGCATAAACATACGATGTAAAACAAAAACAAGAAAAAACAAAAACAAGAAAAACAAGAAAAACAAGTCAAAAACAAAAACAAGAAACCGAAAGAAAGGAGATTCCATGGACGGAAAGCTGTTTGATTCGGAACTGAAAGTCATGGAGGTTCTGTGGGAGCAGGGCCCCAGCTATGCCAAGGATATCGTAGACATATTGGCCGGCCGTATCGGCTGGAACAAAAATACCACTTACACAGTCATCAAGAAATGCATGGAAAAAGGCACCATTGAACGCAGCGAGCCGGGATTCCTCTGCACACCCCAAGTCACCAGGGAAGAGGTGGCAAAAAGCGAGACGGAGCAGCTCATTGACAAGATGTTCGGCGGCTCCAGCGAGCTGTTCTTTTCATCATTTCTAAAGAATCAGGGAATTTCGGAGGAAGATGCCCTCCGGCTTGCCCGCATGATAGAGGAGGCGAAATAAATGCTGCATTTTAGAATGAATATGCCATTTTTTCTCATGGCTTTTTATGGGAGCATCATGATTGTGGTGGTGCTCCTGCTGCGGGCGCTGCTTAAGAACAAGCTGCCCAAATTCGTGTTTCCCGTTCTCTGGGGCGTGGTGCTGGTGCGCCTGCTGGTGCCTTTTTCCTTAAGCAGTCCCTTAAGTCTGCCTGTGCCCGCCTGGCTGTCCGGATTTTCTCTGGCACAGTTCGACGAGGCAACGCTTTCAGAGGATGTGGCGCAGCTGCAGCCTGGCGGGGCAGCGCAGTGGGAAGGGGGAGGGTCTCCCGGCACCACAGCGCCGGAAGCCGCCGGTATGGTACAGCGCCCCTCGGTTCGGGAGAATCCGGATGGTGCCAGCGCAGAGAGCGTAAGCCAGACAGTGGCGGAGGAAGTGGTATATGGCGCTGCCGCGGAAAGATCTTCCTACAATGTCATAGACGAAAGTCCGCTCTTTTCCCTGAAGACAGTGAGAAAGGCATTGCCCGCATTCTACCTCCTGGGACTGGCTGTGGCGGCGGGAATCCTGGCATGGCAGAAGATCACCTACACGAAAAAGCTGCGGGGCGGTCTGCTGATGGAGCACAATGAGACTGTGAACGCACTGCTGCGGGACATGGGGATGGGGCATGTGCTGGTGTTCTCCAGCGATGAGATTGCCTCCCCGCTGGTGTGCGGGCTGCTAAGTCCCCGCATCTATCTGCCTACACGGATGGACTTTGGAAATGCCGTGCTGCTGCGCCATGTGCTGGCACATGAGGCCATGCATATCAGGCGCAGGGACAATCTTGTGAAAGCCCTCATGCTGGCGGCCATCCTGCTGAACTGGTACAATCCGCTGGTGTGGCTGATGGCGAAATGTCTTGCCAGCGACCTGGAAGCTGCCTGTGACGCGGCCGTGCTTAGCCGATGTGGGGAGGATGAGCGGAAAGGTTACGCTTACAGCCTGCTGGCCATGGCGGTCAGCGCCAGCCGCAGTTCCCTGCTTTACAGCGCTTTCTCAAAGACAGAGGTGGAGAGGCGGGTGAAAGGCATTCTGGCATTTCGGAAAGCTTCGGCCTTTGCATTGCTGACTTCCGCACTGCTGCTGGCAGGGGGCACGGTGGCCTTTGCCACAGGGGGACAGGCGCCTTTTTCCCATGACCTGACCAGCTACTGCGCCAGTTCCAATTCCAGATGGGGCGTGCAGGTGGAAATCGCCCGGGACATCGCTTTGGGGGAACGGCCCCAGAAGCGGGCGGAGGAGGTAGTGTTCTCCGTGCTTGACGTGGACGCTACCCAGGATCCGGACATCATCCGGGAGGAGATCCAGGCAGCGCTTGCCCGGGAGTTCGGCGTGGAGCGGAGCGCTTTTGACGTGGCAGTAAGCCTGTGCCTGGACTCGGAGACAATGGATGCCCAATATGCCGATTGGGGGATCACCCGGCTGGACAACGGCTTCCTGCGCTACCAGGGGGAGCAGGTGCGTACCTATCGGGACGAGATGCTGGGCTCCTATCAGAGCCGGGAAGAGGGGCCTGTAGATATCGTTGTGGAAAGAAATCGCCTGGGCGAGATTACAGCTGTCTCAGCCGTACATGAGGGAGACGCGGAGTACGACAGGCGCACCAGGGAACTGGGGCAGTACGTCTTCTATTATTATTGAGGAACATGGACGTGACATAATAATGTGCCCGGACAGGAAATGCCTGCAAAGGACTTAACCAGCATCGGATTTTTGCCGATATAAAAATGGAGGAAATCACTGGACCAGAAGATACCTCCCTAAAAGATTTCAAGTTCTACAGGATAAAAGCAGCCCCGATGCGCAGGAGACGGTTACTTCGACAGATAATCGCGGTGTTATGGGTTCGAGCCCCATCTGCCGGGAGACCGGCGGTAGCTCAATGGTAGAGCACGACACACCGTCTCCGTCCTTTCTCGGGGCTCTTTTCATGCAATGCTCAGTAAAAGGCACTTGTGCCCGGAAAGGTCTTAACAGATTTTCAACTTCGGCCGATATAAAGGTAAAAGAAATCACTAAGGCAGGCGCCAGGTGATTTCAAGCTTCACAGGATAAAAACAGCCCCGATGCGCAGGAGACGGTTACTTCGACTTTGGATCGCGTTGTTATGGGTTCGAGTCCCATCTGCCGGGAGACCGGCAGTAGCTCAATGGTAGAGTACGAGGTAGAGCACGACACACCGTCCCCGTCCTTTCTCGGGGCTTTGTTTTTTGGAAAGAATGGAATACTACTACAAATCCGCAGGAAAATATCCGCATAGGGAACGCTGGAAAAGGAAACGCCGGAAATAGGAGAAAAGATGATTATATTGATAACGGGCGCATCACATACAGGTAAAACCGTGCTTGCCCAGAACCTGCTTGAAAAATATAAATATCCGTATTTGTCAATAGACCATTTGAAAATGGGTCTCATCCGCAGCGGCTACACTAGGCTTACACCTGAGGATGATGATGAACTGACAGATTACTTGTGGCCTGTGATTCGCGAAATGATGAAAACAGCCATAGAGAACAATCAGAATCTGATCGTGGAAGGATGCTATATTCCTTTTGACTGGGAAAGGGATTTCGAAAAGGAGTACCTCAGGCACATTAGATACTATTGCCTTGTATTTAGCGAGCGCTATATAAGGAACCATTTTGCCGATATAAAAAACTATGCAAACGCTGTTGAAAACCGTTTGGACGATGCAGGGTGCACGATGAAAAGCGTTTTGGAAGAAAATTCTAAATTTTTAGAGCTTGCCCAAAAGCACAATGTAAATTATATGCTTATTGACGACAAGTATGAGATAAACATTGATTTATGCTAACAACCACCTGCCATTGGAATGCCTTTCTTCCATGGAATGCTCTTCTTCCATTGGAATGCCTATTTTCCATTGGTCCCCGGCTTGCCGGCGGCAGATGCCAACGCCATAATCCGTGGGCTAACTTGATGGCTCACGTGGATAGAATGAAAAGAGGACAGGAGGTCAAAAAATGAGCCGTTTTCGAGAGGTTCTTAATTCAGCCAGAAAAAACGAGACAGTGGAAAACTTCATGGGAGGGGAGTCCTACCGCGTAAGCCCGCTGGAAACCCTGAAGATGATCACGGCTTCCTCCATCTTCGGCGAGCCCTCCTACTATCGCGATGGCGGACTGGGCAGAGCCGTCCAGGACGCAAAATACAAATGCTGTGCGCTCCTGGAGGGGTATCTGCTCTTCGGCAGCGCATGGGACGGCCGCACCACCACGGAAATCATGGAGAGTGCCATAGATCAGGCTCTGGAGGCGGATTTCGAGGGGACCCTGCGCTGGGCAGCCACATTGCGGACGGACTTTTTCATGCGCCTGAACCCCCAGGTCATCATGGTCAGGGCGGCGCTGCATCCCGGGCGGCAGGAATTTACCCGGGCGAATCCGGGTCTGTTCGGAGAGCTGGAGCGCCGGGTCATGAGCCGCGGAGACGATGGGCTGTCCCAGCTGGCCTATTTCCTTTATAGCAATCAGGGAAAGCAGAAGATGCCCAGCCTCCTAAAGCGTTCCATAGCGGCAAAGCTGGAGCGGCTGGACCCCTATGAAGCCGCAAAGTACAAAAACGCGGAGATGGGCTTAAAAGACGCTGTCCGCATCACCCACGCCCATTCCGCTGTTATAGACGAGTTTATGCAGACCGGCGGCATCCAACTGCCTCCCGGGAAGAAGACCTGGGAGAACCTGCGCTCGGAGGGAATGAGCTGGAAAGAGATTTTTTCTCAGATTTCCATGGGCCATATGGCCCTGATTCGAAACCTGCGGGGCGTATTTTCCGAGATAGAGGACGCCGTTTTCTGCGAAGAATATCTAAAGCGACTGAAAGCCGGCGTGGCGGGGGGCAGGCAGTTTCCTTTCCGGTATTACAGCGCCTATAAAGCAGTGGAAAAGAGCGAGTGTGCCCACAAGCCCCGCATTATGGACGCCCTGGAGGAATGCATAGACCTTTCCATGGAGAATATCCCTAAGTTCCGGGGCAAGACCATGTGCCTTTCGGACAATTCCGGCTCCGCCTGGGGCGCCATCCCCTCGGAATACGGCACTGTCCAGATAGCGGTTATCGACAACCTTTCATCCGTCATTGCCGCCGCGGCCTCGGAGGAGGGCTATGTGGGCAAATTCGGGGACCGTCTGAAAATCTTCCCCATCTCCGGACGGGGGCAGATTCTGCGCCAGTGTAAAGAAATATCCGAACAAACGTATACGGATGTGGGCTCGGCCACCGAGGGCGGCATCTGGGAATTCTTCAAAAATGCCATCCAAAAGAAAGAGCACTGGGACCAGATCTTCATCTACTCCGACCAGCAGGCGGGCCATGGCGGCCTGTACGGAACCGATGCCCAGAAACGGGAATACCGGGAAAAGGGCTTCGCATGCCGGTGGGGCAGCCGGGGACAGGGAGACTATATCAATGTCTTTGAACTGGTCCTGGAATACAGGAGGAAAGTAAATCCCAGGGTGAATGTATTCTCCGTCCAGACGGCAGGCTACAACAATATCTGCATCCCGGAGTACGCCTACCGCACCTGCATTCTCTACGGATGGACAGGAAAGGAACTGAATTTTGCCAGGCAGATGATCGATCTTTGGGATGGACAGCAGGGCTGAGCAAGTCCGGGATGACACGGAGGAGTCCCGGAGAGGTTTCCGACAAATTCAAAGGACAAATGCATGAGGGTTTAGAAAGGATATTTCCCCAAAAGATATGGGGGGTATCCTTTCTTTTTTTGCGCTTTGCACGTCAATGTGGAAATTATCATAAAACAAAGAATCCCGTCATAATAAAAAGAGGGGTATTGTGTAATATATACAAAAATAAATTGCGGATTATATACATATAAGATAAGGTTTTTATACTACAAAGTCACTTTTTTTAGATTGTTGTATAAAAGATGCCATGTTATACTAAAAACCATGAAATTACATATAAAACTTGCATATCACCAAAAGTAAATGAAAAAAGCAAGGAGGACAGGGAATGGCAGGAGACAAGAAGAAAGTAAAGGGAAAGAGACGCCGCTGGAGGCGTGATGACACGGAACTGACTCTGTTGGCGCTGCCGACGACGATCTGGTATTTTCTATTTTCTTTTTTGCCAATGTTCGGTATCGTGATCGCATTCAAGGAATTCAAGATCAACGGCGGATTTCTGAAGAGCTTCTTCACCAGCAAGTGGGTGGGGTTCAACAATTTCAAGTTCCTCTTTGCCTCCAAGGACATCTGGCTCATCATCAGGAACACGCTTGCCTACAACATTGTATTCATCATCCTGGGAATCGTCATCCCTGTGGCGGCGGCCATTGCCATCGGCCAGATTCATTCCAAGCGGATGGCGAAGGTCTACCAGACGGCCATGTTCATGCCGTACTTCCTGTCCTGGGTGGTGGTGACCGCGCTGGTATGGGCATTCTTAAGCTTTGACAAGGGGCTTTTGAACAACATGCTGGAGACCTTGGGATATGAGCGCCAGCAATGGTATATGAAGAAACAGATGTGGCCGCCGTTCCTGGTGTTCATGAATCTGTGGAAAGGC